>Ga0233431_1001971_pt1 | contig 31564 bp, 24 predicted proteins | sample SI_118_April2016_FD_179867 | JGI IMG/M metagenome (GOLD analysis project Ga0233431, IMG submission 179867) | Seawater microbial communities from Saanich Inlet, British Columbia, Canada - SI_118_April2016_200_MG | ecosystem: Environmental > Aquatic > Marine > Inlet | place: Canada: British...
CGCATTCGGACATTTTACGCCATATAAGCGTCTCTCCTGTTGCAGGAGTTCGAAAAAACGACTCATGACAGCACCCGGATCTATATTCCAGGTCATATCCATCATGATTTCAGAATAAAAATACTCGTTCATTTTTCTGCTCTCTAAAGTTGTCATGGTTTCTCTCCTGTAAGGACGAGGACATCACTCCAGGCGTAAACACCATATCCAGTGACCAATGCCTGTCGGACACCATCTACCTGATAATCACCTGCTTTCTGATGAAGCTGTCTGGCAGCTTCAGCCACCCGTATAACACCTGTCGCCCCAACCGGGTTGGAACATAAAACACCTCCCGAAGGATTTACCGGAAGTTTACCGGTCAACTCGGTTTCCCCGCTTTCAATCAACTTACCGGCATCTCCATCTTTACAAAATGAGAGGGCTTCGTACCAGGCAAGTTCGGCATAAGTGACAGGCTCATATATCTCCGCCACATCAAAATCCGTCATAGGATCCTTGATTCCAACCTTTCGATACACCTCTTCGGCTGCACTCCTCAGCGTACGCATTTTTAAGAGACGTTGATCGTGATCCCCGATAAAGGGTTGATCATGACGCGTAGCCATAGCCTTTAACCAGGCTGGATGCGGGTACCGATCCGTGATGTTGCCCGCTCCGATAACCAGCGCGGCGGCACCATCGGACTGCGGACACATGTCAAGCAGATGGACGGGTTCTGCCAGAACTGGAGAAGCCAGGACCTTCTCGACTGTTAAACCGGCGTCTTTTACATGGGTATGAGGATTTTTAGCTCCATTTCTTCTCGCCTTTACAGCTACCAAAGCTGCCTGTTCCGGTGTAACGCCTCTCCCTGACACATACTGGGATATTGACAAAGCAAAATTGCCGATGGCTCCGGAAGCGATCTGACGATCCCAGGTTGGGTCAAGCAAAGACATTCCAGCCTGTGTCGATCCTTCCGAATGTTTTTCCCAGCCAACCACCAGGACCTTATCGAAAACACCCGAAGCGGCTTGAACCAGACCCGCCATCGCACCCGACGTGCCGGATGTGCCCCCTGTTGCTACTTTCATTAACGGTTTTCCCAATCCACCTGCGAATTCGCCGCACCACAAATCCGGCATGGACCGCCCCTCAAACAGCTCCATATTCGTGAGAACGATCGCGTCTATGTCCTCAAATGACAAATCCGCATCTAAAAGCGCAGCTTCAGCTGCTTCAAGAACCAATTCCCCCTGATGAACATCAGCTCTTGCTTTAGTATGATAAGTTTGCCCGGTTCCCAAAATTGCTACTGGCCTGGCCATTATTAACTCCTGATCCTATTGGTTAATCTGACTAAAATTGTTCGTACCGAGATAGAATAACGCGTTGTTGCTTACTTCAACAGACATACAATCTGGGTTTGTCCAGCCGGACCATAGCACCCTTGAACCAAAGCACTGCCATCGATATCCTTGTTTTCAATACCCCTGACTGCGCTGATTAACCGCTGCAGCCCGCTTGTGATGAGTGGAAGATGATGCCACTGGTTATAACCCGGATGGTTTGCCGATCCATTGCCTGTAGAGACACCGCTAGTTGCCATTAATTTCACCAGCCCCTCTTCAAAACTCCAGATTCCAGCTGACTCAGCCCAGAGGGGTAACTGGATGGAACTGCGCAAAGACCAGAAACACTGGCTAACTTCTTCTTTAACGTTGCCCATTTCAGCCATGGCAGTAGCCCGTGTTACCGCTTCTGTCAGAGCCCCGCTGCGTGAAAGATCGCGATCCCCCAGGTAATGAGAATCATTACTATATCCAAATCCCTGAAGCTCTACGCCTTCTTTGTTATTACCTTCCAACAACACAGCTGTTGCGCCGTCTCCAGGTTTCCCAATTTCAAGTTCATGCAGTGGATTAAAAACAATACTACTTTCCAATACATCGGCAGCTCTCAGATTCCTGTAACCCGAATCGGCAGACTCAGAAACAAAATCACCCCCGGACAATGCTGCCACCAATTCGGCCCGGGCTTCCTCATCAGCCAATGCAGCCGGACATCGGCGCAAAAAAGCCTGGGCTTGCAAACCCAGCGCTGTGGAGTCCGTTAAACCCAAAGGCTGTTGAAAAACAGGATCATATGTCCAATTGGAAAGTTTTTCCTGATCTCCTTCCGAAGCTTTTCCATGCGCCACAACAAGCACCTTGTCATATTGGCCCGAGAGAATTGTCATGGCAGCATGTGCCAAAGCAAATAAACCGTCCCCGGTTATGCGCGTTTCAGGCTTCATTACCGCTCCCACAACTTCTGTAATGGAAATATTCGATGCCGTCTTCCCATCCAGTAAATCAACCGATGCCGTAACCACCGCATCGACAGCTGACATAGTCTCGCCGGCGTCTTCCAGACACTTTCGCACTGCCTGATAAACCATTGAGACAATGGAATCATCAGCCTTTTCTGGCTCTACTTTCCCGGTCGGGTAATAGGCGGCCGGAAACTGCCAGCCGGTTCCTTTAATTGAAACTCTCATCGTATATTTATGTAAAAATTTGGTTAAATACTTATATAATAGCCGCACTTGTTCATTTTGTGAATATTATTCATTTAGATGACAAGTTTGCTCCCATCGAGACAAAAATTATTACTTCTTTTCTTATTACTTCTTTTCTAATTAAATAGCGGCTTAAAAAACCAAAATAAACCACTTAATGTTAGTTGCATTCACATAATGAATATTATTCATCTACTTGTCAATGAATAATATTCATTTTAATGAAAAAATATTTAATATACTATAATTTTTAACTAAACTCAGCAGTATATGGTGACAAAACCTGTAACTATTGACCACATTCCCGGAGCTAAGGGGCTTATTCTGAAAAGTTTCAACCTGTTTTCCGGTTAGCACGCGTTCCCCTGAATTTTTTGAAGTAAAACCTATATGAATAAAACCTTTGCATAAACTATGATACCTCACTATCGAGAATGATCTAAAGGAACTCCTAAAACCCTGAATAACGCAAAAAAACAGTCCCCTTCAAGGATCTGTTTCTTAAACTCCTGATTCACATTCAGTGTTCAGAATAACTGTTTCTGAAATTCGTTTGGGTTAACATCATTTAAATGATAGAATATATTAGAGTCAAACATCGATAACGAGTGACAAAAAATATTTCTTTCCGCTTGAGTTAATGAGTTCGATCATTATATATTTTAGTCGAGGATGGAAAAAACTTTAATTTATTGCCCTATCGTAAAGGAGTATTCGTTTTGAAGATAAGTTGTCGCCTCCCGCATATTCTGGGTTTTAGAACAGTTCCAAAGCTAATTAAGGTAGTACCTGGCTAAAATAACGAAAATATATGGGTTTACAGAAAAGAGCAGAAAGAAAAGAGAGAGAGAAAGAAACACGCCGACAGGAAATTCTACTGGCCGCCACTACCGTGTTTAGAAAAAACGGTTTTGTTAAAACAACTATGGATTTGGTGGCGGATGAGTCGGCTTTGGCAGTTGGAACACTTTATAGATATTATAAAAGTAAAGAAGAATTGTTTGTTGCCCTCGTGATGAATGCTGTGATTCTGATGAATGATAAAATAAAAGAGATCGCGCAGATTGAGGACACCCCGGAAAAAAAGCTGCACACAGTCTGGAATTTTTTTTATAAATTCTACAAAGATAATCCAATGTATTACCGAACGCTTCTTTTTCTACACGATCCAAGTTTTGCCGGGGCTTTTTCAGGCCAGATGTATGAAGATCTAAAGCGATTTTCAGGCATAAGCTTTTCTAATTTTTCAAGAATCACCAAAGAATGCATAGACAGTAGCGTACTTCCGGAGGGTCAACCGAGGGAAGTTGCCGATTTCATATGGAGTACATTTGTGGGTTTGGTTAATCTCACAGAAACGAGAAAGAATTTTGATATGCAAAACTCGGATCTTAAAAAGCTCCATCGATCCGCTTTGATCTGGATTTTGAATCAACAAAAATGAAATTCCTCTCATTTTTTCAATAGAAAAAATGGCGATAAACCGGAGGCTGGGTTTCTACTTCATTCAAGCATCATGGACTATGATTCTCTCTTCAAATTATTAAACAGGAGATAAAATGGCTGAATTCACAGAGTATGATAAACATGACGCAATGGGGCTGGCTGAATTGATTCGAAACGGAGAGATAAGTGCGGAAGCGGTTTGTCAGGAAGCAATTACACGGCTTGAAAAACAGAATCCAAAATTAAACGCGGTCATCACAAAAATGGCAGACCTGGTTGAGTCACAACTAAAAGATAGCTCAAATGACTCTCCCTTTTACGGAGTTCCATTCTTGCTAAAAGATGCTCATCATGCCTTTAAAGGGACAACATTGAGCCAGGGCAGCAATGCCATGAAAGAACAGGTATCCGACCATGACGCCGAAATCGTGTCCCGCTATAAAAAAGCCGGATTGATTGTTATTGGAAAGACCAATACACCTGAGTTTAAAATGGGTTATGTCACGGAACCCACAGCTTTCGGCCCCACCCGCAATCCATGGAATACCGATTACTCAAGTGGAGGGTCCAGCGGTGGTTCGGCGGCAGCCGTTGCGGCTCATATTGTACCGATGGCCTCGGGGACCGACGAAGGTGGCTCAATCCGGGTCCCTTCATCCTATTGCGCCTTGTTCGGGCTTAAACCAAGCAGAGGCCGAAATCCGGTAGGACCCGATTTTAGTGATGAATGGGATGGAATATCCTGCAGTCATGTCTTAACCAGGAGTGTTCGAGATAGTGCCGCCATTCTCGATATTACTGCCGGCAAGGAACCCGGTTCTCCATATAGCTCTGTTCCGCCAACCCGACCGTTTCTGGAAGAATTGAACCAACCCGGAGAAAAATATCGTATCGCTTTCACATTAAGAGACGCATATGGCCTGGAAATACATCAGGATTGCCGGCAAGCCGTTATGGAAACGGTATCCTTATTAAAAGAACTCGGTCATCAAGTAGACGAGGTCAATCCTGAATATAATGATAAAGAAGCCGTATTGAGTCTGGTTATCGTCATGGCTTCTCATGTAGCTGCTAAACTGGAAAGAATCAAACATGAATTCAAACGGCCGGTTAACACGAAAACCATTGAAGAGCAGAACTTGGTCCTGGGTATAGTCGGCAAGAAACTCAATGTGATCGATTTTATTAAAGCCAGGCAGTCTTGGCGCGAAATCGGTTCGGCCATGGACGGGCTTCTGGAAACCTACGATATGCTGCTGACCCCGACTCTAGGTCGACCTCCGGTTAAAATTGGGGCTACAGCGCCCGGGCTTCAGGATCGTATATCGATGAAACTTGTCAATTCCCCAATCGGCACCGCTCTTTTCTCCAACCGGAAGATGGGGCAAAATATAGTCAGTCAATTGATTGACTCTGTTGTTGGACCACAAATACCGTTAACCGCAGTGGCCAACATAACTGGGCTTCCAGCCATGTCAGTCCCGCTTTTCTGGACGGGAGACGGGTTACCGATCGGGGTTCAATTCATCGGTCGCTTCTGTGACGAATCCACACTGTTCCGCCTGGCCAGTCAGCTTGAAAATGCACGACCCTGGTTCGATAAAAAACCGCAGGTTTGTTGAAATAGCTGCCCAGATCCGACTGTACTTGCAATTGTACCTCGAAATGTCCGTATGCCATATACTTGACTTCTAAACCGAAAAAAGCCGGGAATCCCTGCTCATAGTCATGTTTTAAGAATTCCAGACGTTTGTTATCAATATCTTATCTGAACAATCACACCAGAATTAATCTCTCTTTTAAACTACATTCCCGGCAATCCCTTGACATAGCATTTCAAAGGGAGCCCCTTACGTACAGCCAGAAGACAGTTGTTGCAGGAGACACAACGGACCTGATCAGATTTGCCACCTTTTAAATATATCATGCGCAGTCACTGTTCTGATGGTGCTTGAGAGCGGCATTTTATTTAAAATTATAGAAAAATTTAATGGTTTCGATCTCCTGGCTGTGGACATGGAAATCCACTTCGGGTTCCTGCCTCAATTCCTGTACCAGTTTTTCCGCTGCGCTAAAATAGGATTTTCGAATCACATCCAGTTGCAGCATCTCCTCTTCGTTCATCTCCACAGGTTGAAATTCATTATCGATGGAAAATTCGGATTCAGACTCCTCAAAACCCACGTACTGCCAATCGGCTGTGGTCATGTCCAAGTGGTATCGCTTCAAAAAAAGATGCCCAGACTGAGCGACAAAACCAATAGCGTCCAGGATAAAATCAATATCCTGCTTCTCGAAGGTGTAGTGCAGGTTCACCCTGACCCAGCCCGGCTTGATGCCGGAATGCCCCTGTTGGACCTGTTCGCGAAACTGGGCAGACTGTTCGTCACCGATTCCAAGCAGATAGTGGCCATAGGGTCCTGCACAACTACATCCAGCCCGGGTTTGAATCCCGAACAGATCGTTCAGCAAGCGGGTCACAAACCTGGAATGAAGAAATCGATCCTGATGCCGGATATTGAACGAAATTATGGGGATCCGGTGTTCATCCGGAATATTACCAACCAACTCAACGTTCTTAATTTTGCGGATACCCTTGAAAAATTGTTTGGAAAGTTCATGTTCTCGCTCTTCGATCAGCCCGATTCCGATTCTCTCCTTGAGATCCATCACCAACGCTGCTTTGATGGTCTGCAGGATAGGCGGCGTGCCGGCCTTTTCCCGGGTTTCAATATCCTTGATGAAATCATGAAAGTGGTACCCGACGTAGTCCACTGTTCCGCCTCCGGCCGCAGTTGGTGGCAAATCGTTACGATACAGGTTTTCATTGAAAATCAGAATGCCGCTGGTACCCGGACCTCCCAGGAATTTATGGGGTGAAAAGAATACCGCATCAAAATAGGACTCACTATCCCGGTTCATATTGATCTCAACATAAGGGGCAATAGCTGCAAAATCAAACATGACCGGTGTCTGAAACCTGTGACAAATCCGGGCAACATCATATACTTCTGTCCGCAAACCGGTGATGTTGGAACCCGCAGAGAACGAGGCCAGACAAACCTTGTTCGTATAGTTCTCGGAGGCAAGCCGGGCTTCCAGATCATCCAGATCCAACATTCCACGGCTGTCGAGCTTTATCACAACGACTTCCGCAAATGATTCCCGCCACATGAGTTCGTTTGTATGATGCTCATACGGGCTGACGAAAATCACCGGTTTATTACTTTCAATATCTTCAAGCAGACCCTCCCCGGCAAGTGGCGACTTCTCCAGCGTCTGGTAAAACCGCTCACGGGTAACGGGTGGAATGTAGATTCCCAGAATCTGCTGCAGTTTCAGCAAAGCCCCGGTAGCCCCCGATCCCGCAGCAATGATCTTGCCATGCTCCCCGGCATTGACCAACCTCTTGATTTTCGCTTCCGCCTGATGCAGCAATCGCGTCATATACTTACCGGTATAGTCGTCTTCGGTGTGAGTATTGGCATAGGATTTCAGAATATTAATCATTTTCTCTTCAATAAACGCCAGCCCTCTTCCGGAAGCGGTATAATCGGAATAAAAAAGATTCCTCTCGCCGAAGGGTGTCCGGTGTAACAGATCCCGACCAATGATCTGTGACCGGATAGCTTTCAAATCATAAGATTTCATTTTATTTTCCGATATTAAGCGTTCTGCACAAACCACCATGCCCAAGTACAACAAAGAATGAATTACCCCGCCGCAAGCGGACGGGGTATCTTAGCGGAACAAACTTAATACATCACCGCAAGCGGTGGGGTATTAAACCCAGAGCTACGCAATAAAAAAAATGTATCAATTCACCATATTTCAAGAGTCGAGGGGGTCATAATTCAAAAAAAACCGGCTTAAAATCGATAGGTGGGTTTTGATGCCCCTTCGGCGATGGGATCTCCCGAATCGCGTTCTTTGACGGCTTGCTTAAACCCCGCTTCCTGGGCGCGTTTCTTGAACCAGGCACCTTCCGGCGAGTGACGTGTGACACCATCGAAAAGTGTAGCGATCATCTGCGTGTTCTGCATGCCCATATTCTCGAACGCCTGGTTGATCATCAGTTTCTGCATCATCAGCTGGTTGCGGGGCACGCCCTGCATTCTTTCCACCCAGAATTGTACCCGTTCGTCCAGTTTTTCCAGCGGCGCCGCTTCCATAATAAGGCCCATTTTTTCAGCTTCAACTCCTGAGATCAAATCACCTGTCAGCAACATGCGCTTGGCCTTTTCTGCGCCGATGCGGTAAACCCACATGGCGGTAGTCGGGCACCCCCATACCCGGGCCGGTGGATAGCCGATTCTGGCAGTTTCCGCCATGACAATCAAGTCGCAGCAGAGTGCAATATCGCTGCCACCGGCCACTGCATCCCCATGAACCCTGGCAATGGTCGGTTTGTATGAGTTCCAGAGACTCATAAAATCCTTGGTATTCTGATACATCATCTGAAAATCCACCATGGGGTCCCAGAGGGTGCCGGAACTCCCGTCAGTGGTTCCCTGGGTGAGATCATTTTCAGCAAACTCCACCAGGTCATATCCGCCACAGAAACCTTTTCCCGCTGCCTGTAGAACGATAACATGAACATTGTCGTCCCGGTTCGCCAGCTCTACCGCCTCCCTGATCTCGGTCGGCATGCCGATACAGATGGCGTTAAAGCGCTGCGGTCGGTTGAGGGTGATCGTGGCGATGCGTCCTTGTGTTTCATATAGCAGATGCTCAAACTTCATATTTTTCTCCATATACAGATGAATAAACAACAGGTAACTGTTGTACCTAAGGATTGGCTAAAAGATATAAGTGAGGTTTTTTTTTTAACGATCCCTGAGTTTGTCATTGCAGTCTTCAACCTAATCCTATCATCCAAGCTCTGAAATGGGAACTGCCATCAGCGTCACGGTTGCTTTACAGACAAGCTTCTCTTTGCCATCAGCCACTGAGAACACTTCTGATTCAGAGACAATGATTTTTTTTCCTTTGTTGATCACCTTTGACCTGCAAATAATCATTTTTCCCACTGCCGGTTTGAAATAGTTGATCTTAAACTCGATGGTTAAAATACTGATATCTTCCGGAACAGTCGTATATGCAGAGTATCCGGCTGTGTGATCCGCCAGCGTCGCCATCAGGCCGGCATGCACAAAACCATCCTGCTGCATATGCTCGGGTTGCACTTGCAATTGCGCCTCGAAATGACCATACGCCACATGCTTGACTTCGAAACCGCAAAATGCCGGGAAGCCCTGTACATAGTCTTTTCTCAAAAATTCCAGACGTTTGTTATCCATTACTGTTTTTCCTGTTCAAATTTATGTCAAAATACTGCTTAATTTCGTGCCGACGCCGCTTGTACTTTTCACTTTCTCTTTTTAATTTATAAAATATCATTCGGAAACGGGCAATTACAATATGGTCAATGGGTAATGTTTCTGCTGAGGGTTCCTTTTATTAAGAGGCAGATCACCACAGTTTCCGAAAATGGATTTCCAACCCCTATCAGAGAATTGGCAGTCTATAAAAGAGAATTCAGCCGCCTCTGACCATCTTATTAATTTGCATATTTGTACGGCTTCGCTATAATTCAGCCAACAACGGTTACAAAAACCGCACTCTTAATACAACTGGCATGACAGGAGACAATTCACTCTCCTGCCTGTTTTAAGCCGTATGAGCATCAACACTCAGGCTCAATCTATTGGAGTTGAATAAATGGCAGCAACAGACCTTACAACCCTGTTTTCACTAAAAGGAAAAACGGCACTCGTGACCGGCGGATCACGCGGTATCGGGAAAATGATCACACAGGGTTTTCTGGAGGCCGGCGCCAAGGTCTACATCACAGCCCGTAAAGCCGAAGCATGTGATGCAACCGCCCAGGAACTCAGTAAATTTGGGACCTGCATTTCCATCCCCGCCGACATAGGAACTCCGGAGGGTCGGAAAGTGCTGTTGAAAAACTTTGAGGCTTCAGAGTCGAAACTGCACATCCTGGTCAACAATGCAGGAATATCCTGGGGTGCGGCCTTTGAAACTTATCCGGACAAGGCCTTTGATAAAATTCTGCACCTGAACGTCGCTGCTATCTTCTCCATGACCCGTGATTTCTGCGATCTCCTGGCAGCAGGAGCCTCTGCTGCAGACCCGGCGCGGGTGATCAACATTGGCTCCATGGACGGTTTGCACGTACCCACCGCAAGTCATACCGGCACCTTCGCCTATACTGCGAGCAAAGCGGCTGTGCACCACCTGACCCGCTGCCTGGCCATTGAGCTGGCACCCAGAACCATCACCGTTAACGCCATTGCCCCCGGTTTTTTCCCCAGCAAAATGACGGACATCCTCTTTGACAACTATCAGAAGGACATCGAGGAGAACTGCCCCTTGAAAAGAGTCGGGCAGACCGAAGAGATGGCAGGCGTCGCTATTTATCTCAGCTCCAGGGCAGGAGCATATACCAATGGCGCAATCATACCAGTTGATGGGGGCACCTCCATCAATCATCAACATGTTAAGGTTTGATGGTGGATTTAGGTTGACATCAACTATTGACGCACTTTGAACGTTTCATGAAAATGAAAGGTCGATTTCATGGTCTTATATTCCTTACTCTTTACTTTTAATAATCACTGATGGGTTCAGAGGGGATATACGCTTTTTGATTCATCAGATATAAGAAAACCTTAATATCTGTTTCCTTATATCTGACACCTATACCGTCATATATCATCATATTTGACAACTTAGATGTCAGGTACTAGATTGAAGTTAAAAAAATCAGAAAGATTGACTTCAAAGTATTATTGATCATCCCATTTTATTCGGTTATGGACATAACCAGAGAAATAGATTTAATAGCAATTTTGCGAAACAAATCATGTTTTTTATTCGGTCCAAGACAGACAGGAAAATCATACTTGATTCGTAAAACTTTGGGCGACTACCGATGTTATGACCTACTGAAAACTGATGTCTTCTTAAAACTGAGCCGCGCTCCTCACCGGATAAGGGAAGAAATCACAGATTCGGAAAAAATAGTTATAATCGATGAAATACAGAAGCTTCCGATTCTGTTGGATGAGGTTCACTCTCTGATTGAAGAAAAAGGCATTCATTTCCTGTTGACCGGTTCAAGTGCAAGAAAACTTAAAAGAAGCGGAACAAATTTACTCGGAGGACGAGCCAGAACGAAACGCCTGCTGCCATTTATCCACCGCGAAATAAAGGAACGTTTTGATTTGGTGCAAACCCTTGATACCGGTTTAATTCCCTCGATTTACAATTCCAACACCCCTCATGAGGATCTTGAATCCTATGTTGGAACTTATCTCAAAGAGGAAATTGCAGCCGAGGCTCTGGTTCGAAATGTTCCGGCCTTCAGCCGGTTTTTAACTGTTGCAGGTCTTTCAAACGGTCAGATTTTAAACTACACTAATATTGCAAGCGATGCGGAAGTCGCAAAATCGACAGCGCAGGAGTACTTTCAAATTCTACGCGATACATTAATCGGAGAGGATTTGCCAGCTTGGAAGAAGTCAAAAAAGCGCAAACCATTTTCAACTTCAAAATTTTTTATGTTTGATATAGGCGTCGCTCGTTTTTTACAGGGGCGACATGGTTTGGCAACTCACTCCCCTGAGTTTGGGGAAGCCCTTGAAGCATATTTGCATCATGAATTGAGCGCCTATCGCTATTATACCGGGGGTGGTGAACTGTGCTATTGGCGATCTACCTCCGGATTTGAAGTTGATTTTATTCTAAATAATATATCCGCAATTGAAATTAAGGGGAAATCAAATATTACCGGCAAAGATTGTCGAGGACTTCGAGCCCTTCAAGAAGAAAAGCTACTTAAAAACTATGTTTTGGTTTCGTTAGAAACTACACCCAGACAGGTTGATGGGATTAGCATCGTGCCCTGGCGAGAGTTCTTGTCTCGTCTGTGGGAAGGAGCTTATGATTAACATAAGAGACCCGGTTTCATTTGATGCCACCTCTTGATACACCTTGAACGTTTCATGAAAATCAAAGGCCCATTTCATGATCTTATATTCCATACGCTTTACTTTTGAAAATCTCTCTTTTTGATTGTTAACCAAAAAATTCACTTTAGGAGGTATCATGATTCAGCTTACAGAAGTTGCCACTCTGACGGTTCAAGACGGAATCGGCATTATCACACTCAACAATCCCCCTGTGAATGCACTGGGATATCCTGTCCGTAAAGGTATTGCGGATGGCATCGACCAGGCAGTCAAAGATGACCAGGTCAAGGCGATTATTATCATCTGCGAAGGCAGAACCTTCTGTGCAGGCGCAGATATCAGAGAATTTGGTCAACCCCCCAAAGATCCGGGTCTGGGCGAAGTACTGGTGACACTGGATGCCTGCCCCAAACCGACTATCGCCGCGATCCACGGCACGGCTTTCGGTGGCGGCCTCGAGACAGCCCTGAGCTGTCATTTCAGGGTCGGTGTTCCCACCGCCCAGTTCGGGCTTCCTGAAGTTAAGCTGGGTCTGCTGCCTGGTGCCGGTGGCACCCAGAGACTTCCTCGTGTTGTCGGACCGGAGAAGGCATTGACGATGATCGCCATCGGAAATCCTATTTTTGCGCCGGAAGCACTGGAAGTGGGTCTGATTGATGAGATGATCGAAGGGGATTTGAAAGCAGGCGCCCTCGCCTTTGCCACAAAGGTCCTGGCTGAAAATCGACCTTTGAAGAAGGTCAGCGCAAACAATGAAAAAGTGGAAGCTGCCCGAGGCAAGACCGAAATTTTTGACAAATTTCGAAAATCCATTGCCAGAAAAACACGGGGTTTCGATGCCCCCGAGTCTTGTGTCAAAACGGTGGAAGCAGCGGTCAACCTTCCGTTTGAAGAGGGCTTGCAAGTCGAACGGGAACTGTTTATGGAATTAATGTCAGGCAGCCAATCTGCAGCGCAACGCTACGTCTTTTTCGCAGAACGGCAGGTCGCCAAAATTCCGGATATTCCCAAGGACACTCCCTTACTGGACATTAAAAAGGTAGGCATCATCGGTGCTGGAACCATGGGCGGCGGCATCGCCATGAATTTTGTGAATGCCGGATATGAAGTCATACTGGTTGAAACCCAGCAGGATTTCCTGGATCGGGGACTGGCTGTGATCAAAAAGAACTATGACATCACCGCTTCCAAAGGCAAAATGACGACCGCTGAGGTCGATCAAAGGCTGTCGCTGATTACCGGTGTAATCTCTCTTGAGGCCCTGGACGATGTCGATCTGGTGATCGAAGCTGTCTACGAGAATATGGATCTCAAAAAAGAGATTTTCCGCAAATTGGACGGAATCTGCAAGGCGGAAGCCATCCTGGCCACCAACACCTCCTATCTGGATGTCAACGAAATTGCGGCACAAACCAAGAGACCTGAATCTGTGATTGGCCTCCATTTCTTCAGCCCGGCAAATGTGATGCGGCTGCTGGAGATTGTACGGGGCGAGAAGACCTCTAAACCTGTTTTAGCTACTTCGCTGGCTATCGCTAAAAAAATTAAGAAGGTGCCTGCTGTGGTGGGTGTCTGCTTCGGCTTTGCCGGAAACCGGATGTTTGCTCAAAGAAAGCGGGAAGCGGACCAGTTACTCCTGGAAGGCGCTCCGGCAGAACAATTGGACCGGGTCATTTTCGATTTCGGCTTTCCGATGGGACCCTTCGTACTGTCAGACCTGATCGGATTGGATATTGGCTGGAGCAAGGAGACCTCTTCCAGCTCGTCTGTCAGGGAAATCTTGTGTGAAAGCGGCCGTCTCGGTTTAAAGAACGGCAGCGGCTACTACAAGTATGAGGCCGGGAACCGCACACCTATCCCGGATCCTGAGGTCATGCAGATGATCGCTGACTTTGCGGCTAAACAGGGTTTTGAAAAACGGGAGATTTCAGACGATGAGATCGTCAAGCGCTGCATTTACTCACTGATCAACGAAGGTGCCAAGATTCTGGAAGAGGGCATCGCCGTGCGACCGAGCGATCTGGATATTATCTGGATCAACGGGTATGGCTGGCCGGTTTACCTGGGCGGCCCCATGTTCTACGCCGATCTGATCGGCCTGGACAAGGTGCTGGCAACGATTAAAGAGTATGAAACAACATTCGGAGCACACTGGAAACCAGCTGCCCTGATCGAGAAACTGGTCAGCGAAGGCAAAGGGTTCAAGGACCTGAACTAGAGACTCTCAACCAAAGGCACTGCCGGTTGAATCCCGCCGGCAGTGTCCAGCCCCTCACAAAACCCCAACCTCTACCCTGCGGGCGCTTCATGAAACATCGATGTCCGGCCACCATCTACGACAAGATCCTGACAGGTTATATAACTACCTTCGTCGCTGGCCAGAAAAAGTGCCGTATAGGCAATATCTTCGGGTAACCCGGCTTTTCTCAGTGGCGTCGCGAAAGCCAGATTTTTTTTCAGTTTTTCCAGTTTCTTGGCATTGACCGACTCTTCCATGGTGTTGGCGACCTCGGACCCCCCCCAGAAAATAGGGGTGGCCACGGCACCAGGCGAAATAGAGTTGACCCGAATACCGAACGCACCCAGCTCCACTCCGGCCATCTTGGTCAGATGGGTCAGCCCGGCTTTGGCTGCACCATACAGATACCCTCCCTGGCCGAAACGAATTGCTGCGATACTGGAATTGTTAAGAATACAGCCCGATCCCTGCGCTTTCATGACAGGGGTTGCGTGTTTCATGCCCAAAACGACACTGCCCAGGAGCAGACGCATGGCGTGATCAAAATCATCCGGTGTCACCGTTTCCAGAGTTCCATACGTCCGGCCGCCAGCGTTGTTAAAGAGACAGTCCAGGCGACCGAAATGGCTTACCGCCAGATCAATGAGGGCTTTGATGTCCGCTTCCTGCATCACATCTGCTCTCTGATAAACCGCTTTCTCACCCAGACGGTCCGCTATTTTTTTTCCCTTCTCCTCTGAACGTCCCGCCAGGATCACACTGGCACCTTCTCTAATAAAGATCTCTGCAGTAACTTCTCCGATACCGCTCGTCGCACCTGTAATCACAGCGGTCTTCCCTTCCAATCGCCCTGCCATTTAATGCCTCCTTTTTTTCTGGATAAATTTACACCGGATTTGACAAAAATCGAGTAATTCCCTGGGTTTCTGAGATGAACCCAGTCAGGAATTTTCTATTCACAATTTGTATCTGTTCACCACAGAGACACAGAGTTCACGGAGATTTAAACAAATAATTTAATGATTTGAATGTAGCTGGCTTCAGGATAAAATATCGAAATCCAGGCACATGTCTCGGGTTGTCTCCTCGAATCCGGATCTGCTAAAACCCCTTCCCTTGAAGCTTTTGAATTGGTATCTTTGTGTTCTTCGTGGCTCTGTGGTGAATAGTTGACACAATTTGAAAATGATTCATCAAAAAAACACAAAAATTGGCTAATTGTCAATCGCCAATGTTTTGTTCCAATTTTTTCATCGCCTACTTAGCTCCGTTTTTCTTTATTGGTTCTCTAACGGTTGATTTTCCATCAGCGTTGGGATGTCCCTATTAGAATATATTGTGGTATTTTAGTGGTTCCATTATCGCTTAACTGTATCATTAAACAGTTTTTTGGATACGGAGCGGTTTTGAGGGATGTGTTATTGGGCGGCTAATCCGCCCAGGCTGGGAAAAAGCAAGAGAAGAGAAGAGAAGAGCTGACCCGCAACTTTTGGAGAGGACTTATAAGTTTTTCGGTTTTTCAAATCCCAGCCTTTTGTAATATTCATCGGGAATCAAGTCCGGTTTTTTATAAAAATGCCAGTAGCAAGGTTTGGATGCGTCATCGGCATAACCAGTGACCCAGAGTGGATAACCGCCCCACTGGATAGGAAGGATTTCATTGATGGCACAATGTATACAGTAATAAGGCACGTTCGTACGATTCCAGCTCCAGGGATAAGCTTTTTTGGTAACGCCGAAATTATAGGGAGCTCCCAATCTGCTGGGTGTGCCATCCACAGGATCTCCCCGTCTCATTCTACCACCACTGCCACAGGGGTCCATTTTAATACTGTACCGATTCTCATCTTCAATGATTTCTATACAACCATCCTGACAGGGACCGCAACGATGCGACCTCATAACTTCAGCGTTAACCTGAACTCTTTCTTCCACCGACATCTTTGAGAGCCCCTTCCATGTTCGTTTCATCATCCAGGTTTCCTGGGTAGCCTTGCATAATTCGTATACAGCCTCTTCTCCCTGGTTTTCCGCTGTTTTGCTAAAAATATCCCAAATCCAGTCACAAAACAGATCATGCAGAGACTTGCCCTCGGGGATATAATAGCGGGCAAGCTTTTTGGCTTCGTCGTAGCGACCGTCATCAATTGCTTTTTCAATCATATGGCTGGTGGACAAACCGAGGTCGTTCCAGTCGTCCTGGCGGATATAGCGTTTGAACTTTTCAGAGTTAACAAGATTAAGCATGTAATTTCCTCCTTTTTATACAAGGGTGGAATCTCTCAATTAGCCGTTCAGGTTTTTAAATCCCCAGCTCACTGGCAACCACCTGGCGGCAATAGTTACTGTCTCCGAAAGCAACCGCAGAAGCACTTGCCCGTCTGGAATATAGCGGCATTGCATGTTCAATAATATAGGCGGCAGCGCCCTGGACCTGATGACCCAGTCCTGCCACATTTTTGTAGCGATCGGAAACCCAGGCCTTGGTTATGGCCACCTGCTTGACACATGGCAGGTTTTGACTCACCATCCAGGCTGTTTTATACGTAATAAATCTGCTGCTTTCAACATCGATGAGCATGTTAGCGCAGTGGTGTTGGATAGCTTGATACGCACCGATGGGTTTGCCAAACTGTTTTCGCTCCTTTGCATATTCAGTAGCCATTTCCAGAACCATTTGCCCACCGCCAACCATTTCGGCGCATTTGCAGACGGTTGCTTTCTGCAGGATCGAATCCAATTGACGCCCACCATCATATACGCCTCCCAGAATGTCTGCTTCCAATACCTTGACTTCATCAAAAACCACTTCATATTGTTTGTCGCCGCCTATCGTTTGCAGCGGCGTCAGACTGATGCCCGGACTTTTGGCGTCCACGATAAAAAGGGAAATTCCGTCTCTTATGCTTCCAGAGTCGAAGGTTCTGGTGGAAACCAGCATGTAATCGGCCACTTCCGCGTCCTGCACAAACAGCTTGGTGCCATTGATAGTATATCCTGTGTCTTGGACTGTTACGACGGTTGAGATCGGGTAGGGGCTATAGCGGGTGGTTTCCGGTTCGGAATCGGCCAGTGTGATTTTTATTTCACCGTTGGCGATCCCGGGCAGAAATCGTTTTTTTTGGGATTCGTTTCCCCAGTCCATTATGCTTAATCCACCCAGCACGATGGTTGAAAAAAACGGACCGGGAGTACAAGCCCGACCCATCTCTTCCAACATAATCATCAGGTCCAGAAACTCACCTCCAACACCATCGTATTGTTCAGGGATGATCAGCGCCATCCAGTCCAGTTCCTGCATCTTGCGCCATAATTCGGGAGAGTATCCTGTTTTATCGGCTTCCATTTCAAGCACGAATGAGCTGGGGCACTCAGTTTTAAGAAAATCGCGTGCGGATTTTCTCAACCTTTCCTGTTCTGAAGTAAAATTAAAATCCATAGTCTTCAACTCCTACATGAGGCTGTTCATCGTTATATGCAGAATTTAATTGGACCTCGGCAAACCCAGGCCGCGTTGGGCAATGACATTTCTGCCAACCTCGCTGGTGCCGGCGCCAATGGTTGTCATAAAAGAATGAAGATAATACCAGGATATCCTGCCTCTCAGCGGTGCCCACTTGGACTCTTCTGTCAGCTGGCTGTAAGGTCCGAGGATTTGCATGGCAATATCGACCATCCTCTGTTCCAATTCTGAGGTAAACACTTTCGTAATTTCAGGTTGGTAAGACATCGGCAGACCATTAAATTCAAGCCACCTGGAGTGGTCGCAAAGCACGCCTGCTACTTCAAGTTCAACGGCTATCTGAGCAATTTTATCACGAATCAGGGGGTCTTCGGAAAGCGCTTTCCCGTTATATTCGGTTTCTTTAACATAATTGATCATATCCTGCAGGATCGGTGACAGCCGTTGGGGAACAAATACCTGGTTTCGTTCGGAACCGATCGCCTCCATCATGTAATAAAATCCCTTGTTCTCTTCGCCAACCAGCCGGTTTTTTGGAACCGCCACGTTATCGTAGAAGACTTCGTTGGTTCTTTCGCCGGACATGGTCCATAAAGGGCGAATTGTAATACCCGGGCTATCCATATCGACGATGAACAAGCTGATTCCCTTATGTTGAGGAACATCCGGGCTGAAATCAGAAGTTCTGGCAGCCAGCCAATGGTATTCGGAATAATGGCACTCTGTGTTAAACGTCTTCTGCCCGTTAATAATGTAGGAATCTCCGCCATCTACCGCCTGCATTTCCATCGACGCCAAATCGGAGCCTGCATTGGGCTCGGTATAGCCCAGACAAAACTCAATCTCCCCTTCAATGATCCTGGGGATGAACTCTTTTTTCATTTCATCACTGCCTCGTCGCAGAATGGTGGGCCCGACCATGGTATACCCTACATCAAGCGGAACGTGAGCCCCCCACTTTTTACCCAGTTCGTCCAGGAGAATATAATCGAAGACCGGGGACAAACCTTTTCCACCATATTCTTTGGGCCAACTCATTCCCAGAAAACCCTCAGCGACCAGTCGATAACTGAATTCCCTTGCCTCGGGTCCTACTCCCAAGTCTTCCCAGTTTTGGCGGGCTATCTCCTCGGTCAGCTCTTCATCTAAAAAGCGGCAGAGTCTTTCCTTATATTCTTCTTCTGCTTTAGTGTATCCAAAATCCATATCATGTCTCCAGACTAAAAAAATGTTCTACCTCGATTTAGGGATTCGATCAAAATTACGGCATATGGATCGCCCCACCGTGCAAAGTTAAAGAGGATTCAAGAATTGATTCTGATAATGTCGGGTGAGGATGAATGGCATTTGCCAGGTCTTCCACACCCATTTCCATGGACATGCCCAATACAGCTTCTGAAATCATATCTGTTGCATGAGGTCCAATAATATGAACTCCCAGAATTTCTCTGTCTTTTTTTTCCGCAACGATTTTTACCAATCCATAGGTCTCATTGATAACCAGGGCCTTTCCACAGCCGGTAAAGGGAAAAAGTCCAACCTCCACATCATCATATTTATCCCTGGCTATCTCTTCACTCAAGCCCACTGATGCAACCTCCGGCGAGGTATAAATACAGGCGGGAATTACCTTGTAATTCATCCTGGTTTTCTGCCCCAGCGCATTTTTCACCGCGCATTCACCTTCGGCTGTGGCCACATGGGCCAGCATGGTTCCGCCGATGACATCCCCCACCGCGTAAATACCTGATATATTAGTCTCCATGTATTCATTCACTTTCAGGGCACCATTCTGATGAGCAAGGCCGATTTTATCCACATTCAGGGCTGCCGTTTGCGGTTTTCTTCCTACCGAGAAAACGACTTTTGCTGCTTCACACTTTTGAGATTTTTTCTGATGTTCAAACACGATGGTGTTCTTGTTTTTACGGTGTTCGATTTTTTTCACCCCGGCTTTGGTAAATACTTTAATGCCATCGTTGACGAGACTTTTCTGCAATGCCCGGGCTATTTCCTTGTCTGTTCCAGGGATCAGGTTTTCCTCCATCTCCAGAATCGTTACCTGAACTCCGAGGTTGTTTAGAATCTGTGCGAACTCGCAGCCGATAGCACCCCCGCCGACGATAGCGACGCTTTGCGGAAGGGTTTTCATCTCCAGGAACGTATCACTGTTCATCACTCCGGGTCCGCCGGCGCCTTCGATATTTAATTTAGCCGGGCTTGATCCGCTGGCGATGATGATCGTGTCCGAGATTATTTTTTCCTTTGACTGCTCGATTTGAACGGTTCGGGAATCAAGAATCGAGGCAGTTCCCTTGATGACCTTGATTTTTTTGGCAGCCAGCAGTCTTTGCACCCCACTGCAGAGCTGACTGACAACCCGGTTCTTACGCGCCATGATTGCGCTGAAGTCTGCTTTATACTCTCCGCATTTAATGCCGAATGTTTCGGACTCTTTGATGGTCTGAATCACTTTGCCTGATTGAAGTAATGATTTTGTGGGTATACATCCCCTGTTTAAACAGACGCCGCCCAGTTCGTCTTTTTCGATCAGGGTTACCTCTGCTCCCATACGCGCGGCTCTGATACCTGCCGGATACCCGCCGACACCGCCGCCAATGATGGTGATTTTGACTCCATTACCCATTTTCTGTCTCCCTGTCTGTCATTCCTTTTGTATGGGAATTATTCAAATATCAAGATTGGATTTTCAATATACCTGGTGAGAGTCTGCATGAATTTACCCGCTTCCGAGCCGTCAATGGTCCGGTGATCATAAGACAGCGTGATATTCATCATCGGCCTGATGGCCAGCTCTCCATTAATGGCCACCGGTTTGTCGATGATCGCCCCCACGGCAAGAATGGCATTTTCCGGGAGGTTAATATTTGAGGTAAATTGCTCAATGCCATACATGCCCATGGCAGACAGGGTAAACGTGCTGCCGCTGATATCATCAGGCAGGAAACTTTTATTCCTGCCACGTCCGATCAACTCCAGACGATTTTCCGCCACCTGGATTATACTCTTGCGGTTAATATCACGGATGACAGGAACGATAAGACCTTCATCCAAGGCCATCGCCATTCCCATGTGAACGTCGTCAAAATAAAGAATGCCATCATCTGTCCACCGTGTATTGATCACCGGGTGTTCTTTCAGGGCCGCGGCGGTTATTTTCATCATAACGTCGGTAATGGTTACCCTGGCATCGGTTTTCTTTTCCAGATGTGAAAGAAGCAGTTTCCGATATTCCTTAACATTCGCCGCATTTACCGTATTACTCATATAAGTCTGGGCCGTCTCTACCTTGCTGGACAACATCTTTTTGGCAATCGCTCTTCTCATACCGGTCAAGGGAACGAGCTTTTGTCCCGAGGTTTTATGAGGCTGCTCAGGCGTTGAGGCAGTTTGTTGTTCCTCGTTCTTTTTTTGTACATCTTCCCTGATAATCCTACCCCCGGGCCCTGTGCCTTTCACCGTCCGCAAATCAATATGCCGTCTCCTGGCTTCTTTTTTAGCCATGGGCGTTGCTTTTACCCGCATATCGTTCGTTTCCAGAGGTAAATCCGTATTCGAGTCGGATTGGCTAACTGCGGATTCGGCATTTAACGTTTCCAACGTCTCGGGTCTTTGGTTGCTAACTGCCGTTTCAATTTTTAGGTCATCCAGTGTTTCTCCCGGCCTTAAAAGATAACCTACAACTTCCCCGACCGGGACCTCATCTTGATTGTGAATGATAATTTTCCCCAATGTACCGTCTTCCGGGGCTTCAAATTCGTAAGTAACTTTTTCGGTTTCCAGGATAAAAAGTACTTCACCTGCTTTTACCGAATCCCCTTCCTTTTTCGTCCATTCTATCAGTGTGCCCTCAGTCATGGTTAAACCGAGTTTCGGCATGACAATCTTTAACGGCATTTTTCCCTCTTAATTCCTAAATTCCTTTAAATTGGGCTTTACGTTTTTCGATAAATGCGGCCGTGCCTTCTTTCATATCTTCAGTGCTAAAACAGGTAACGCAGTTTTTCTGTGAATACTGGATCGCCTGATCGAGTGGCAGGTCTTTTCCGATCTCGAGAGCGTCTTTAGCGAGCTCCACCGCAATCGGAGCGTTAACCAGGATTCGGGCGGCCAGCTCTTCCGCATATTTGACCGCCTCTCCATCCGGGGCGATTTTATTGGCCAGACCGATTCGATAGGCTTCCTCCGCGTTGATAATATCCCCGGTGAGCAGCAGCTCGGCAGCCCGCCCTTTTCCGATCAAACGCGGCAGGCGCTGCGTTCCGCCTGTGCCGGGGATAATCCCGAGTTTTACTTCCGGCAATCCCATCTTGGCCGAAGCGGTCACTACCCGCAAAGTACAGGATATCGCCAATTCCAGTCCGCCGCCCATCGCTGCACCATTCATCGCTGCGATAACCGGTTGCCTCAGTTTTTCCAGGGCCGCGTTATTTCGCACAATTCCTTCATTCCAGCGTAACAACCGTAAAGGGCTCATGGCATTCAACTCAGCAATGTCAGCCCCGGCCTGAAAAGATTTCCCGGCACCGGTCACGATCAGGATCCGGATCTCGGTGCTTTTGTCAATAAGGGTGAGAGCGTCGGCAATCTCATCTATCATTTCCTGGCTGATCGCATTGTGGACCTCGGGACGATTCAAGGTTAAGTATCCCAGGCTTTCATTTTTTTCCAGGATGATGGTCTTGTAGGTCTTCATCATATCCTCTCTGATGCAATATCATTTACTTAAGGGTCGGCTCAAAAATTACTCAAGTGTTTCCCATTAATGAAAAGGAAACACGTTGCTGTCACATTCTGTTTGCAAAATGTCCAGTAGACTCGCTCCTCGGTGGAAGGGACAAAAGAACGACTCCAGATTCTGCGATTTAGCAGGTTTGTCCCCCGTCAATCACAACCGCCGAACCCGTCATAAAGCTTGATGCGGACGAAGCCAGTAATACGGCTACGCCTTTCAATTCTTCAATGGTTCCCAGCCTCCGCATGGGAATATCCGACCTGATCACGTTTTTTCCCGCCTGACTGTCAAAGAATTCCGTATTCATAGGGGTTTTAATATAGCCCGGTACGATCGCATTGGCCTGTATGTTGAATTTTGTCCACTCCAGGGCCATCACTTTAGTCAGTTGAATACAACCGCTTTTGCTGGCGCAATAGGAAGACATATTCGGCCAGGCGATTTTCCCTAGGATGGAGGCAACGTTGATAACCTTTCCCCCTCTACCCCGCGCTACCATTTTACCGACCGCCGCCCGGGAGAGTGTGACGATACCTTTTAAATTGGTATTGAGGACGCTGTCCCAATCGTCTCCCGTCATATTCAAAATTGGTTTTTCACTCCCTCCGATACCCGAGTTGTTCACCAGGATATCGATGAAGCCGAACTCTTCGATCACGTTTTCCACCAACTCTTCAACTTCCTTTTCCTGGTTGATGTCACAGGCCTGCGGCAGGGTGTCAACCCCCGTCTTTCCCTGAATCTCATCACAGGTTTGCTGGCATTTTTCATAACGTCTGGCAGCAATGACAATACTAGCTCCGGCTTCTGCCAGCCCTTCAGCAATACCCTTGCCAATACCAGTGGCCCCACCGGTAATGAGAGCGACTTTGCCGTGTAAATCGAAGTAGGGTAGATTCATTTAATTTTCTCCGCTTGCGTTAAATATCAACCAGAATCTTTACGTATTTGCCGCCATCGTTAACCAACGGTTTTATCCCTTTTTCAACCAGATCATCGAGTTTGATACGGGTTGAGACCATGCTGTCGATATCGATTTTGCCATTGGCAAGCAGGGCGATGGCTGCAGGAAACTCATTTTCATAACCGCTGCTGAAGGTCAATTCCTTTTCATGACCCCATAACTTGATAAACGGTACTTCAATCGGCTTTAAAGCCAACCCGGCCACACAAATCACCCCTCTTCTGCCAGTTACCTTAAGGGCGGTGTTAAAAGCGGATTGATTGCCGACACAATCAAAGGCAATATCGGCCCTCAATCCTTCGGTTATCTTGGCAATTTCTTTGCCCGGATCTACTGCGGCGGGATCAAAAACCAGATTTGCTCCCAGTTTTTTGGCCAATTCGCGTCGTTTCTTCAGGGGTTCAACCACAAAAACCTTGCTGGCACCGGCCGTCAAGCAGACCTGCATCACCAGGAGTCCGATGGGACCCGCACCCACAACCACAACCGAATCCCCTATGACGAGACGGCTCCGCTTGACTGCGCGTACAGCAACCGCCAGGGGTTCGACAAATGATCCCATATCGTCGCTGACGGTATCCGGTAATTTATAGGCAGAATATTCATCCAGAACCGCGTACTCCGCAAAGCCTCCGTCGTCCGCAAACCCCTTACTACCAAGCTTCACACACATATTATAAGCTCCCTGCCTGCAATAGTGACATTCACCGCAAAGAATCAAGGCATTCATGGTGACCCTGTCGCCTAACTTGAAATTTTTTACGCCCTGCCCCAGCTCAACAACCTCAGCTGAAAATTCATGTCCAATGACAACCGGTCCTCCCATTCTGTTGGTCAAAGGATGAGGTTTGGCCGGAATGAGAAATGGTCCTGCATTGTATTCATGCAGATCTGAACCGCAAATACCGCACGTCTTGACCCTGACCTTTATCTGACCTGTTGCGGGTTTCGGTTCAGGAATTTCTTCAATTCGAATATCGCCCTTTTTATACCAGACAGCTGCTTTCATGGATTGTTCCTCCTTTTAAAAAACCCGTTCCAAAGTCCGTTTAACTGCGTCAATCACATCTTTTTCAGCGGGTAAGTAACTTTTCTCCAAACTAAACGGTACCGGTACGAATGGCGCTCCAACCCTCATAATCGGGGCATCTATCTCGTCCATTATCTCTTCGGCCACCGTAGCTGAGATCTCCGCACCTATGCCAAAACTCTTAACCGCTTCATGAGCGATAACCAGGCGGTGTGTTTTTCCGATGGAGTTAAAGACGGTCTCCTTGTCCCAAGGTGAAATGGACATTAGATCAACGACTTCAATTTCAATGCCTTCTTCAGCCAGACGATCTGCCGCCTTCAGCGTTTCATGCACCATTCTCGAAGTTGCCACTACAGTGACATCTTTGCCTTCCCTCTTGACATCGGCCTGACCGATCGGCACCAGATATTCCTCTTCCGGTACGGTCCCTTTCATCCCATGCAATGCCTTATTTTCCACCACGATCACGGGATTATCATCCCTGATGGCCGACTTCAGCAATCCCTTGACATCATAAGGCGTAGCCGGCATAACAACTTTCAAGCCGGGAACATGGGCAAACCAGGCTTCCAGACACTGAGAATGCTGTGGTCCGGCGCTGACGCCACCGCCTGCCGGTGTTCTAATGACGATGGGCATTTTATACTGGCTGCCGAACATATAGCGCATCTTGGCAATCTGGTTCACGATTCCGTCCATACAAACCGCCATAAAATCCATGAACATAATTTCTACAATGGGCCGTAAGCCACAGCTTGCGGCACCAGCTGCCAATCCCATAATCCCGGCTTCACTGATGGGTGAATCAACAACCCTCTCAGGTCCGAACTGATCATAAAGTTTACGAGTCGCACCAAATGAGCCGCCGGGGATGCCAACGTCCTCACCAATCAGAAAGATATCTTCATCCCTTTCCATCTCCTCCCTGATGGCCTCATTGATTCCGTGGATATACCTTATTTCCTTCATGCCGTGCTCCTCTCCCTGATTGTTTTTTTATACATACAAGTCGTCCATAAGTTCCGAGGCTTCCGGAAATGGACTTTCACGAGCGAATTCTATGGCATCCGCGACCCGCTGGGTGGTTTTTTCCCGTATCGTCTTTACCTCCTTCTTCAGGAGTTTCTTCTCCTTCAAAAGTACCTTCTCAAAATTTAGGATACAGTCATCCTTTTTTGCCGCCGTTATATCATCCTCAATTCTGTATTTCTGTGCATCGCCGACATAATGTCCGTGCCAACGCCTGGATTTAACTTCAATCAGAGTAGGTCCTCTCCCTTTTCTGGCATTTTTTACTGCCTTGGCAGCGGCCTCATATATTTTGAAAAAATCATTGGTCACCATCACCCCTGGCATATCATACCCCGCAGCCCGATCCACAATGTTTTTTATCGGCATGTGGGTTTCCTGTGGTGTAAACTCGGCCCAACCGTTATTCTCACAAACAAAAACAATGGGGAGCTTTCTTAGAGAAGCGATATTGAGGGACTCATGAAACGTTCCCTCACTGGTTGCACCATCCCCAAAAAAACAAACCGTCACTTGTTCCGTTTTCTTATAACGAGAGGCAAACGCAGCCCCCGTCGCAATAGGGATACCACCCCCCACAATACCATTGGCCCCCAGGATTCCCAAATCGCTGTCAGCCAGATGCATCGAACCCGAGCGCCCACGGCAGGGGCCATTTTTCCTGCCGAACAGTTCCGCCATGAAACTGTTTAAATCGATTCCTTTAGCCAGGACATGACCATGCCCCCGGTGAGTGGTTGAAATATAGTCTGAATCCTGCAAATGCGCACAAACAGCGACAGGAGTTGCCTCCTGCCCAATACACACATGGATAAACCCGGGTATTTCACCTTTGAAAAAAACCTCCATGAGTTTTTCCTCAACTGTGCGAATTTTGACCATTTCCTGGAAAAAATGAACCCCTTCTTTCTTGCTCAGTTTTGGCATAGGTTTTCCCTGTTTTATCAAGTGTTATCCCCTGGGACCTCATGGACAAATTCAATTCCGCAAAGGATAAAATCGAGAATTCCTTGTATGGCAATGTCCATGGAATCAACGCGACGTTTTAAACTCCAACGTCTGAATGTCACGATTATCGGAATATAAGTCAGTAAGTCCGCAGCGATACGCAGACGATTCTCATTCACTGTCTTGCCCTTGAAATAACCCCTTAGCAGATCTTCAAAAAATTCAATATATTCGGTCTCTCTTTGCAGCGTCACATACAAGCTTTCCTTATCAAGAGAGGCCGACTCCCTGTAGAGAAACATAATCCTGTCTTTCAGCTTATCTATGGCGCTCAGATTCTGACGCAAGGCCGTATGCAATCGTTCCTGCGGGTCCTTGATATCAGCAATTCCCTTTTGTGTTTCTTCTCTCAATATGTTTGTCACATAATCAAACACAAAATAAACAATATCCTGCTTGCTGTGGATATAATTATAGAGCGTTCCTTCAGTCAGCCCGGATTTTTCTGCAATTTCTTTGACAGTTGCACTGTGAAATCCCTTTTCTTTGAAAACCGTCAATGCACCTTCGATAATTTGCTTCCTTCTTTTATCAATTAAACTTGGATTCTTGATCTTTGTTTTGACCTCTTTCTTAGAGATCTGTTTAGATAGCTTTTTAGACATTGTTCAACCTCAATTAGATTTTTTTATAAAGATGATGGTGTGAATTAAAGTCCCGTCTGCATACTTTTGACTAACAAGTCTACAATAAAAATGTGAGTACTTACACACATTTTTATCAAATCTTTAAATCTAATTTGAAATAGACAATAGCAAAATTAGTGGAATGGAATCTTAAGTGACTGCTCACTCAATTATCTTGGTGTCATCCTATCCTTCTCCCAAAGGCCTTGTCAAGAACAAATTTGAGTGAGTGCTCACTATATTGTGAGCAAAAGGAATTCCCTAATATTATTATTTAGATGGAAAAGAAAAAACCGTAAAAAGATTGTTTAAAGTAATGAAAAAAAACTGAATGCGAGTCATTCATCGAACCGAAATCTTTATTAGAATGACCCATACTATTCAACAAATACTGGTAAGTATAGAATGTGGCGTAAGAATGTCGCTTGATAAAAATAAGTCAATAATTATAGCAATTTGTCTAGTTTAATAAAAAAATTGAGTATTTACTCAAAAAAAGTCTTGACAAGTTCTTGGGTAGGAAAATAAAATATGCTCGGTAGAATTGAGTAAGCACTCACTAAAATATGGCATGATACCTGACGAATATGGCCGGATAACCGGCAATGGATGGTGCGACAATCGCGACGATAAATCGTCCGCAGGTTCATTCAAAAACCCTTTAATAATAACACAAAGATGAAATTAAGAAATGTCGTAATTGTTGATGGAATGCGGTCACCGTTCTCCTGGGGAGGTCGGGGAAAATTTGAAGCCACCCGGTTGGACGACGTGGCAGTGATCGTTCTGCGTACGCTCATGGAAAGAAATCCAAAGGTCAATCCAACGATGGTCGAAGATATCGGCCTGGGTCATTGGGCCGCCCAACCTGATATCTGCAATATCAGCACAATAACCCGTTTAGGGGGATTCCCCGAAGAGACAACCGGTTTTGTGACCAATCGTGAATGCGGCTCTTCCATGGATACGCTACACCGTCTGGCAACATCTATCATGGTCGGAGCTTCCGACTGCGCGATTGCCTTGGGTGTGGAACGAACAGGGCGGGCACTGGCAGGTGCTGGGCAGCAAGGAACCAACCGCGTGACAGATACCCATCCAGATGGTGAAAAACGAAACAACCAGCAGCGTGATATGGCCCATGACCACGATCGCTACTTCTCTGTCCCGATTCCCGACGCGATCCTGGACTCTCCTCCTCAGCAAAGCATGCCCCAAACCGCACAAAATGTTGTAGATATGTACGGAATCCCCCGGGAGGAGCTGGACGCATTCACCGTTCGCAGTCATCATAAGCTGGCGGCCGCATATGAAGCGGGGATATACAAGGACGAAGTTGTTCCCATGGAAGTGGAAGACCCGGTCTTTGATGAGAATAAGATGTGGGTGGCTGAAGAGCGCGGCCAGATGGTGCTGTTTGATCGCGACGAATGCATACGTCCCAACAGCAGCATGGAAAGTCTGGCAAAATTGGGAGCGATAAGGGGTTTGGTGAGCTATATCGGTCGTGATGTCCGTGTAACTGCCGGCAACTCGTGTCCAACTAATAGTGGCGCTTCTGCTTTGCTGGTCATGGCGGAAGAACTTGCCATTCAACTGGGACTGGAGCCGCTGGCGCGAATCATTGGAATTGGCGTTGCCGGTGTCAAGGGTCAGATTATGGGAATGGGTCCTGTTCCCGCAACTTATAAAGCGATGAAGCATGCCGGTATCACTTCAGATCAGATCGATCGGGTTGAATTTAATGAAGCTTTTGCCGCCCAGGTCATTCCCTCTATAAACGAGCTTGGTATCCCCGAGGAGAAGGTGAATGTCAATGGTGGGTCTTTGGGAATCGGCCATCCCATTGGTGCTACAGGTGCCCGCTTGGTGATGACGGTGGCTAAGGAATTGAGGCGGAGCAACAAACGATATGGGCTGGCCACCCAATGTATTGGCGCCGGACAGGGAATTTCCACCATTATCGAGGCTCTGAATTAGTGTTAGCCATCTTTTCCTGCCCGGATCCGTATCCAGGCAGGATATTTGTGGCTTCGCCTTGCAGGTATTTCGAGCATACCAGCCGTATAATCTCAAAGCTTACTCTGATTATCTTAGATTCGCAGATAGCTTAAGAAGTATACTTGACAAAGGTGATGAAGCGAATGCCGCGCTTTGCTCGTAATAGTAAGTTTTCTTCTTTTGACGGGATAACAGGATGAACACGTCAACAGGACAATCGTGCTGATTCGGTGAACCTGTTGATATTTGAAAAAATTTGAGTAACTCAACTATTATTCAGGAAAACATATGGCACAGGTAATAGCCGACAGGCGTGATATCGACTTTGTCCTTTATGAACAAATGGAAACAGAAGAGCTGTTTCAAACGAAAAAATACGGTGACCTGGACAGGAAAACGGTCGACCTGATCATCAACGAGGCCCGTGGTTTCGCTATCAAGGAACTGCTGCCCACCAACAGCATTGGGGACACCGAAGGCGTTGTCTATAAAAACGGAGAGGTGACGGTTCCGGAGTGCTTCCATCGGCCCTTCAAATTACTGCTGGAAGGAGAGTGGACTTCCATGAACGAAGATCCGGAATACGGCGGACAGGGCCTGCCCAATATCGTCACGAAAGCGGTGATTGAGTACCTGTATGCAAATTACTGCCTTGTAAATTATGGCATGATGGGGCAAGGTACCGGCAAGATGGTCGATCTGTACGGTACTGAAATTCAGAAGAAACTTTTTTTAGAAAAACTCTTTACCGGTGAGTGGGGAGGAACCATGCTGTTGACCGAGCCGATGGCGGGTTCCGATGTGGGTGCCCTCGAAACCATGGCGGTCAAAAGCGACGACGGAACCTATTCCATTTCGGGGAATAAGATCTTCATTACCAACGGTGAACACAACCTGACTGAAAATATTGTTCATCCCGTCCTGGCCAGAGTGGAAGGCGCCCCGGCCGGTACCAAGGGAATCTCAATCTTCCTGGTTCCCAAGTTCTGGGTTAATGAAGACGGCAGTCTGGGCGAACGGAATGATATTTTGTGTACCGGGATTGAGGAAAAAATGGGCCTTCATTCCGGTGCTACCTGCAGCATGGCCATGGGGACCAAGGGAACCTGCCGAGGGTTGCTGCTGGGGCAGGAAAACGAAGGCATGAAAATCATGTTTCATATGATGAACGATGCACGCCTGACGGTTGCTTCTCAGGGATTTTCTTATGCATCAGGCGCCTATCTGTCCGCTTTGAACTACGCCCGGGAACGCATACAGGGCCGGGATATGTCGGCGGGAAAAGACCGGGCGGCAAAACCGGTTGCCATCATCAATCATCCAGACGTGCGTCGGATGTTGATGTGGATGAAAGCCCATGTGGACGGTTTGAGAAGCTTCACTTACTTCGTCTCCCGCTGTTTTGATATCGCGCAGAGCACCGATAATGCAGAAGATCGGGCACTGGCCAAAGAGTTTGCCGACTTTCTGACCCCGTTGGTCAAGGCTTACGGCAGTCAACGTGGGTATGACGTCTGTTCAATGGCCATGTTGGTATACGGCGGATACGGCTACATTAAGGAATATCCCATGGAGCAGTACACCCGGGATTGTCGGATTACCTCCATTTACGAAGGTACCGACGGTATTCAAGCCATGACTCTCCTGGGGCGAAATCTGGGGATGAACGAAGGAAAGACCTTTTTGGCGCTGCTCGCTAAAATCAATGAGACCGCTGTCAAAGCAGGAGAAATCGCAGGCCTGGAAGAACTGGGCATGGAGATGGAACGTGCGGCATCAAAGCTTGCCGCGACGGCCCTGCAACTTACACAAGCCGCTGCATCGCCGGCCTTCAAGGCGGCCTATTCCCTGGCTTATCCGTTTATGGAAGCTACGGGTGACATTATTAACGCCTGGATGCTACTGTGGAGAGCTGTCATCGCTGCACCGAAAATTGAAACTGCAAAGAAAAAAGATGTTGCATTTTACCAGGGCCAGATCAAAACTGCCGAGTTTTTCATCAAGACGGTCCTGCCGGGCACCCTCGGTAAAATGAATGCTGTCGGAGCTTGCAACAGCGCCGCCGTCGATATCACCGATGCCGGGTTCGGTGGGCTGTAATCGTCGTCCTCTCTCGTGCTGTCGCTGTCTGCGACAGTACAGTCAAACATCTAAAAGCGCACCCTCTCCTCCTTGCTATTTCCGTATGCAACCATGCACCTTATTGCTCTGTCTAGTTTCTGGGAATAGCTATATATAAACAATGTGTCAGTTTTGTTACACTATCTGTTACACCTGTAACACTGTAACAGATGGTATGACACTCAATGATGAACGGTATCATTACCCCTGCATATTCAATGTCATTAACTTAAGCGTTTAAATGGACCACTTTTTTGTTGTATTTTTCATGACTGTTCCGTATAATAAAGCTACAAAAACAATCTATTACACTATGAAATGGGAGGGAATATGCCTGAAAAT
>Ga0233431_1001972_pt1 | contig 31555 bp, 19 predicted proteins | sample SI_118_April2016_FD_179867 | JGI IMG/M metagenome (GOLD analysis project Ga0233431, IMG submission 179867) | Seawater microbial communities from Saanich Inlet, British Columbia, Canada - SI_118_April2016_200_MG | ecosystem: Environmental > Aquatic > Marine > Inlet | place: Canada: British...
GATGAAAAACAGCTTGCCATGGCCTACAGCGCCGCCGATGTATTTGTTCTTCCTTCTCTTGAAGATAATCTTCCGAATACAGTGGTTGAGGCAATGGCGTGCGGTGTACCTGTCGTCGGTTTTGATATCGGTGGCATGCCGGATATGATAGAGCACAAAAAGACCGGGTATTTGGCAAACCCTAAGGATATAAAAGGGTTAATAGAAGGAATAGAGTGGGCCATTTCATCTGCCGACAGCGGAAAGGATCTTTTGAATGAATGTAGGGCCAAGGCAGAAAAAGAGTATGCTCTGGATGTGCAGGCAAATGCGTACAGGGATTTGTATGAGCGGTTAATGACAGAGGGCAGAGGGCAGAAGACGGAGGACAGAGGACGGACGACAGAGGGCAGAGGGCAGAGGACAGAATTGCAGGGTATAAGAGAAATTGGTTCTCCCGAGGAATTGTATCAAACGGCACAGGGATTTATGGAAGGGGGGCGGGAGAAGGAGGCAATTGGGGCCTTGAGGGTTTTTTTGGCGGTATATCCTGCTTATGCCCTGGCGCATAATGATCTGGGAGTTCTGTACTTTAGAGAAGGGGAGAAAGAGAAGGCACTCGGACACCATGAGCGGGCAGCACAACTTGCACCTGAGAATGCTACATTTCAAAAGAATCTGGCGGATTTCTACTATGTTGAGGCGGGGCGTGTGGAAGAGGCTATGGGGCTCTACGTTAAGGTTTTAGAGGAAAATCCTACGGACATTGAGGTCCTTCTTATATTAGGTAGCATCTGTGTTTCATTGAAGAAACATAAAGATGCCAAATTCTTTTATGAGCGGGTCTTGGAGCTTGAACCGTGGAATGCGGATGCGTGGAAAAGACTGGATGACCTGGGCGGGGCACAGAGGACAGAAGACGGAGGACAGAAGACGGAGGACAGAAGACGGACGACAGAAGACGGACGACAGAGGTCGGCGCTCAGGGGGAAGAGATAGATGACGGGATAGTTACAGCAAGGCATTAAAGTCGAATGCTCACTATGCCGCTCCTTATGCAGGGTTTGCCTTCGTAATGCTGAATTTTTCATTCCCTGATTTGGATAAGAAGATTAAAATTGAATATGTCTCCCCTGCCATATCCCACGGATCCGGCAAAGACCCAGTCGCACCCCGGTCATTCCCGGTGTTTTTTCTACTATTCGGGCATATCGAAAGCTTTAATGAGAATTACGAAGATGAAATTAAATAAACCTTTAGGACAAAAAATCGAGTTGTCCGATTTGTTGGGTGACTCACTGAAGTTTCAAAGCCACAAACCATTTAGAGTGGCCCATCTCTGTTTTCAAGATTTCGGTGGAGCAGGAAAGGCAGCTCATAGGCTGCACAAAGGTTTGCTGGAAATAAGCGTGGATTCCACTATGCTTGTGCTGAATAAGGGAAGCAGAGATCCGAGTGTTAAGGTATTGCCGAACCATTATTCTACTGGCATGATTAACTGTTTGGATGTTACGGTTTATAATTCTCCTATGTGGAATAGGCAGGAAGACAGGTGGCGTAAGCTTGTGTCTGAATATCCCGAGAGGCTTACCTGGCTTGAAAGGTTTACAGACTCTGTTTCAGATGCGAGACTCGATCGAGTCCAAGAGATACAGGAGGCGGATATAATCAATCTGCATTGGGTTGCAGGAGCAGTCGATTGGCCCAGGGCGCCTTTGGCTATAGGAGGGAAGCTCATGGTCTGGACACTTCATGACATGAATCCTTTTACAGGCGGGTGTCACTATGCCGGAGACTGTAAGAAATATATGGAAGGCTGTGGGGCGTGCCCTCAGTTGGGATCTAGTGTTCATGATGATCTCTCACACAAGGTATGGGAACAAAAATGTGAGGCTTATCAAGATTTAAATATAAACGTGGTTACCCCAAGCCGCTGGCTGGGTAAATGCGCATCTGAAAGCAAATTGTTTTCTCGTTTTCCGGCTCAGATCATTCCATACGGATTCCCTCTTGATACTTTTCGACCATACCCAAAGGCAGAGATCCATAGGGCTTTAAAAATCCCTGATTCGGTTAAGATTATCTTGTTTGGTGCGGATTTCGTTGTAAATGAAAGAAAAGGATTTGGATATCTGCTTGAGGCTCTAAACAAAATCCCCCTAAAAAGCGGGCATGATATTGCTATTCTTACATTTGGAGCTTTACCCGGGGATATCAAGATTCCCTCAAAGTATTCAGTTGTGAATCTTGGCTCGATTGCGGACGAGAAACAGCTTGCCATGGCTTACAGCGTAGCTGATGTATTTGTTTTGCCCTCCCTTGAGGATAATCTCCCGAATACCGTTATTGAGGCAATGGCTTGTGGTGTACCCGTGGTCGGCTTCGATATAGGCGGTATGCCGGACATGATAGAGCACAAAAAGACCGGATATTTGGTAGAACCTAAGGATATAAAAGGTTTAATTGAGGGGATTGATTGGGTCATTTCATCTGCCGACAATGGCGTGGATTTTTTGAAGGAGTGTAGGGGCAAGGCAGAAAAAGAGTATGCTCTGGATGTGCAGGCGAATGCGTACCGGGAGTTGTATGAGCGGATAATGACAGAGGGCAGAGGGCAGAAGACGGAGGACAGAGGACGGAGGACAGAGGGCAGAGGGCAGAGGACGGAATTGCAGGGTATAAGAGAAATTGGTTCTCCCGAGGAATTGTATCAAACGGCAAAGAGATTTATAGAAGGCGGGAGGGAAAAGGAGGCGATTGGGGCCTTGAGGGTGTTCTTGGGATTATATCCCGATTATGCTTTGGCGCATAATGATCTGGGGGTTTTGTACTATAATGAAGGAAACAAAGAGAAGGCGCTCAAGCACTATGAGCAGGCTTCACAACTTGAACCCAATAACTTAACTTTCCGGAAAAACCTGGGCGATTTTTATTATTTTGAACTGGATCGAATAGAAGAAGCTTTAAAGATATACAATACAATTTTATCTGAAAGCCCTGAGGATTTGGAAACCTTGCTTGTAATTGGGCATATTTGCATTAAACTTGACAAGGTCGATAATGCAATAGATTTTTACAACAGGGTGTTGGAAATTGATCCTGATAATGCAAATGCGATTGAAGTGCTTAGTCAAGTGCGAAAAACGGTTTCATAGTCTTCTTTAGATTCCGTTGCTGTAAAGATAGCAGATATGGAATTATGAAACCACGTCCCGCATTACACGTCCGCATTACCCGGAAGAACTTTTTGCGGCTGAAGACGAAACTGACTGGAATGAGTGGACTGCCTTTTTCAGTCGTACACGTGAAGCAGATGGACGACGTAAAGGGCTTGTGGAGGTTATACTATGATTTCCAATTCAAGGGAATATGAGAAAGCACACGAAGAAATGCGTATTCTTGAAGAACGATTAAAGCGGTTGCAGCAAACCCACCCCATCGGTTCAAAAGGATTCACGAAGGCCGGTATTCGCAAAATGATCGCACGCTTACATGAAGAATTGGCTATTTATGAGGGGAGCGAAGAAGCAAGACAATATGTTTAGGCCTAAGTTGAGCGGCTCAGCATTTACTGTTCTGGAAGGATGAATTTCTTTGAAACGGATGAATAGGATGACAAAAACGGATTGGTTGGATGAATGGCTTCGCTGGATGATTAGGATGGATTCTTTCGGAATCAGGGATGATTGCATAGAGTCTGGCCTTCAACGGGTCGCGATAGTGTAAATGCATGCCTCGTTATTTCGCCTGATTCTGAGCCACAAAAAATGGATGTTTTGTGGTACGCAATGGTCTGACATACAATCAACGTAAGTGTTTGATGTTTGTAGAAGCTAAAAGCCAATCTTCCACAGGTTTTTTGACAAGTTTGACATGATACTTACTGCCTTTTTTGTTTTATCCTGTCAGAATATTGAGGTCTGAAATAAACAGGTGACACCATGAATACACCGCAACCATTCATCAAGGAACCCGCGTTCGTGAATCGGGAGGATGAACTGGCCTATCTGGAAACCTGGATCAGCGCCAAGCCGGAGAATATCCTGTTTCTCTACGGTCCGAAGTCCAGCGGCAAGACCACGTTGATCTATCGCTTCATTGATCAAAATCTCTCCAAAGGCAGGTATGACATCAAGCATTTCAATCTGCGCGAGCTGCTTCTTGTCAACTACGAGAGCTTTTTGCAGGCTTTTTTCGAGATTAAACACAGAGAACAGGTCAAGGAAACCAGGCAGTACGATCTGAAAGTGTTCAAACTCAGCGTGGAAACCCTCAAAGGCCTTGAGTCGAAAGAACTGGATCCCTTCGTTGTTATGAAAAGAGAGCTGGAGAAGAGCAACAAAAAGGGCAAGCGACCGGTGATCATCATTGACGAGTTGCAGGCGCTGGACGAGATTTACTTCAACGGCGGGCGTGAGCTGCTCAACGAGATGTTTAATTTCTTTGTGGCCATGACCAAGGAGTCGCACCTGTGCCATGTGATCATCGCCAGTTCAGACGGATACTTCATCGAGCGCATCTATCAGGACAGCAAACTGAAAAAGACCAGTCGACTTCTGGAGATCAAGTATATCGGTTATGAAGATGTCATGCACTGGTTGAGCAACCTTGACACATACAGCAAAATTGACAGATTCATATTAAGTGATGATCAGAAACAGGCAATATGGGATTTTTTTGGCGGTTCATGTTGGGAAATCTCCGATTTTTTGGGAGATCTTTTGAATATTGTGAAGAATGGCCGGATTTTGGACGACGAATTTAATAGGCTGCTTGAAAAAAAGTTGATTTTCTTTCGGTCCATGTTTGTGGAGTACGCCACCATTGAGCCGGAAAAGGAACAGTTATTGTTTAAGATAGCGGGGTTGATTGTAGACAACCCGGCCAAGGGATTTACTTTCAGTGAACTCCGCTCGCTCGTGGAGGACGATATCTGGTCGATTTCCGCATTAAAAGCCGAGTTGAACAGCCTGGTGCGCAAGAATTTCTTGGCCTATGCCCCGCCCCGGGCCGAATATGCCTTGCAGGGCCGGAGCATGGAGCTGGGGCTTGATGCTTATGCGAAGATGATTTCACCTGGAGGTGAAAAAAGTGGCTATGATCGCTGATTGGGCGTTTGATGATGAGGCCCGTAATGGTCTTCTGCGGCACTTTAGAAAACAACCGATCCGTAAACTTACGGAACTTGCGGGAACCAACAAGAATACTATGGGGCAGTCAGTTAAAGACAATCTCTTGTATTACGATCCGGTGGACGGGGTTTACGGCATTCAAGGCAAAAGCCTGGAATGGGGAATCAAAGGATATTTCGAGGGGACGGATGTCCTTTTGTGAAGATTTAGAAATTTGGGCAAAATATTTCAGGCTGTCAGTACGTTCTTATATTTTCGAAGAAAGTGGGAAACAAGTCTATGGTAAATTACGGTGGGTATGAAAGCAATGAACAGGCGGTTTCCGTGAAACCGCCTGCTGTTTTTTATGGAGAGGTCTTGAGGATGATGACCAGTGCCAACCAAAAGGAATCAATTGGCGCGATCGAGATGTTCCTGGCAATATGGCCGGATTTTGCCCTTGCCCATAATGATCTGGGAGTTTTGTATTTTAAGGAGGGGGAGAAAGAGAAATCGCTTGAGCATTATGTGAAAGCGGCACAGCTCGAACCTGACAATTCGACCTTCCAAAAGAATCTAGCGGATTTTTACTATGTTGAGGCGGGACGTGTGGAAGAGGCTATGGGGCTCTATGGCAAGGTTTTAGCGGAAAATCCTACAGACATTGAGGTGCTTCTTACATTAGGAACTATCTGTGTTTCATTGAAGAAACATAAAGATGCCAAGTCCTTTTATGAGCGGGTCCTGGAGGTTGAACCGTGGAATGTGGATGCGAGGGAAAGACTGGATGAACTGGGGGGGAGGCGGAGGACAGAGGACGGAGGACGGAAGACGGAGGACAGAGGACAGAGGACAGAGGACGGAAATCAGGGGAAAGAGACAAACGTTTCGTTGATTGGTGGACTTGAGGATTCGGGAAAGTATCTTGTCTCTGCGATTGTATCCACCTATAATTCCGAACGCTTTATCCGTGGATGCCTTGAAGATCTGGAAGTGCAGACAATCTCTGACAGAGTGGAGATCATTGTTGTCAATAGCGGTTCGGAGCAGAATGAAGAAGTGATTGTCAAAGAATTTCAGGAAAAGTATTCCAATATCAAATACATAAAAACAGATGAGCGTGAAACGGTTTATGCGGCGTGGAACAGAGGGATTAGAGCCGCTACAGGCAAATATATCACTAATGCTAACTGCGATGACCGCCGTTTTGCTGACTCAATAGAAAGTCTGGTAGACGTCCTTGAAGAAAACCCCAAGGTAGTCTTGGCATACGGTGATTTTAATGTCACAGACACGGAAAACTGCACTCCCAAGAACGCCGATATTATAGAGAAGATGGTCTATCCGTCCTACAAACGCGGAACACTTCTGTCAAGCTGTTATCCTGGGCCCATGCCAGTTTGGCGTAAGAGTATTCATGACGAGTTCGGGTATTTCAACGAGAGTTTCGTTTCCGCTGGCGATCGGGAGTTCTGGTGCCGGATATCTCAAAAATATCCCATGCGGCATGCCAAAAAAAATGTGGGCGTCTATTACCGTAACCCGGAAGGGATCGAAAACCGAAACAAAAGTATCGGGATCGTACAACAGGAAGCAGATCATATTTCAAAGCGTTATATTAAGAGTTTCCAAGTCGCCTGGGATGATTTTCGTCGGATTGATTTCCACATAGAGGATAATTTTTCTGAAATAAAAAAGGCTTTGCAGCAGTTGGAGGGCAGTGGCGGAGGATTCCATGTCCATTTGCAGATCAGCACTTGTAAGCTCGGGGACTATCTCTGGTTGCAACAGAAAAGAAATGAGGGGCTTGTTCATGAATTGAGCCTGACTCAAGTGGGTAAAGAAAAATTTCCAAGTGTTGCGATACTGATGTTTACCTATGATCGCCTGGAATATACCAGGGAGGCGATACACACCTTGATGAGAAATACCCGCTATCCTTTTGACCTGCATATCGTCGATAATCACAGCACAGATGGGACTCAGGAGTGGCTCGAAGCCGCCCGTCTCAAATATCCCGATCGGATAAAAGACATCCGTTACAACTCAACCAACGAGGGGTTGCCCGGGCCAACGAATGATTTCTGGAGCAGGGTCGATGTCGATTTGGTGGGAAAGGTTGATAATGATACGTCGGTGCCACCTGGCTGGCTGGAACGGCTGGTAGAAGCCCATCGGAAGGTACCGAAACTTGCCGTTGTTGGGGGTTATCATTTCAGGCCTGAAGATTTTGATGAAAAAGCGGCACAGGATAATCTGTATGCCGAAAACGATATTCAAATACTGCAGGACACTCATATCGGCGGTTGCGCCTATCTGATGAAAAAATCGATTCAACAGCAATTCGGCCCAATGAATTATAATCCGGCATTGAAGATTCACGGATGGACGGAATATCAGATTCGAATGGTTACCGGCGGTTATATCGTAGGATACCTTTATCCGCTTATTCAATTGGAATATATGGATGACCCGAGGTCAGAGAAATGCCTGATTAACGAAAAATTCAGAGATTACGCCCGAGAAATCTGGAAAGAGCGCGGGATCAATTTTCAGTCCACTGAACAATTAGTCGGCTGGATCACTTCGGATGCTCAACGAGTGACCTCGGGAACCCACAAAAAGCATTTTTTTTCAGCCAGGAACTCCAAACAAACTATCCGGAATAATCAATTTACCTCCATCATTATCCTCACCCACAATCAGCTCGAATACACAAAAAAGTGCATTGAAAGTATCTTTACCCATACCAAAGAACCCTTTGACTTGATTGTGGTTGATAATGGCTCAACCGATGGAACGGTTGAGTATCTGGAAACAGAGGTCGGAGGTCAGGGGGCGGAAGGCAGGTTTAGGATAATCAAAAACAAGGAGAATCTTGGGTTTGCGGCGGGGAATAATCAAGGAATGGCAGCGGCGAGGGGAGATTATATCCTCTTGATGAACAATGATATTGTTGTTACATCGGGCTGGCTTGAGCGGATGATTTTATGTGCTGAGAGAGATCCCAAGATAGGCATTGTGGGTCCCATGTCCAACTATGTTTCAGGACCACAATTTGTTGAGGATGTAACCTATAACATAGAAGACCTCAACGGATTGGATGATTTTTCCGCGGAGTTTTCAAGAAAATATGCCGGGAAGGCGGAACGTCTTTTGCGCGTAGTTGGTTTTTGCATGCTGATCAAAAGAGCGGTCGTTAACAGAATTGGCGGCATGGACGGGTGTTATGGTCTGGGTAACTTCGAAGACGATGACTTCAGCCTGCGTGCCACATTGGCCGGCTTTGAATCGTGGATAGCGGAAGACTGCTTTATTCATCATTTCGGCAATCGGACATTTATCGGCGCAAAGATTGACTATCGTGAAAGTCTGCATAAAAACTGGGAGATATTCAAGGGGAAGTGGGGTATGCCCAAAGATATTCCGTACGGGTCCTATGATGTCTCCGACATATTGAAGAAAGGGTTTATACCGAAAAAACACCATAGTCCTCTACCTGAAACACATGGTTCGGCTGTTTATGAAGTGGAAGGCATTCCTAAAAGCGATGACGCCATTATGCCTAAGATAGTATTCAAGAAAAAAATCAAACCCGGCATGGTCAGCATTATCATACCTGTACCCGGTCATCCCAAACACCTGAAGAAATGTGTTGAGAACATAAAGAAACATACACCCGAAGCCCATGAGATCATATTTGTTGATAACGGCTGCAAGGCAGCCATGCTGAAATGGATAAGACAGACAGTAAAAAGGAAATCAAACTACAGGCTGATCAAGGCAGGAAAGAAAGTCGGTCTTGGCAAATGTCTTAATGTGGGGATGGAGGCATCCTCCGGGGAATACATTGCCCTTCTACGTGACGATGTGATCGTTGCCGATGGATGGTTAGACGGTATGCTAAAATGTATCAAGAGTGCGGATGATACAGGTATCGTGGGCCCAATGACGAGTGCCAAGGCAGCCGGTATTCAATGTGTGCTCGATTCTGTTAGTGTTAAAATTGATCAGTTAGAAAAATACGCAGGCGTATTTCGTGAAAAGAACCACTCCCGGCGTATACCATCCTGTGAAATAATGAGTTTCTGTATGATTTTTCGCCGGAGCCTTGTTGAACAGATAGGGCTGTTCGACGAAGAACTGGAGTGGGGCAGCGCTGATGACTATTGCCTTCGCGCGGCATTGGAGGGATATAGGAACCTTATCTCCGGTGATGTGTTTGTATTATGCGGTGCCCTCCCTCCCAAAGGAAATAGAAGATTTTTTGACTATAAATGGCGGAATATTGACGCGAAGAGTCATTATGGAGAAAGACTGGGGATTTACAACGCCATAACGGACGCTGAAAAGCTTTATCAAAGGGAAGAGGTTGACAAGGCCATCGTAACGCTTATCGAAGGGATAAAGTATTGCCCGGATGAAGAGGCCATATACCACCGTTTGGCCGAGATACTGATTGATTGCGAACGATTCAAGGAAGGCCTTGAGGCCATCAATTCGATCCCCGAAGAAAAAAAGAAAAGCGCGAGAACCCTTGAACTGACAGGTTACTGCAAGGCGGGGCTGGAGCTGTATGACGAGGCTGTGCAATGCGTAGTCCGCGCGCTTTCCCTGAGCGGGTCATCTGCACCGGCCCTGAACCTGATGGGTGTGCTGGCGTACGGAAGGGGTGATAAAAGCGCTTCTGAAGGATTCTTTAACAAGGCCATTGTCTCTGATCCCGGCTACGGGGAGGCATATACAAACCTGGGGGTCCTTGATTGGGAGGCCGGACATAAAGAGGGTACATTGGAAACCTTAGAAAAGGGATTCATCCTTTCTCCAACTTCCGAAGACAGCCGGACGGCCTATCTTTCCGCTATTTCGGAAACAGCGGAATTCGAGAGGGCTGAGGGTGTATTTCGGGAAGCAAAGACACTGTATCCACAAAACCGGCGAATCGCACTCCTGCTTATAGATATCCTTATCCGACAGGAAAAGTATGAATCGGCCATGCAGGATATCCGGGAAGCCATGATTACATTCGGCATCAACGACGGCATCCTGTCTGCGGCACAAGCGGTTCTCGATATATTCGATTCACAAGAAACAAAAGATATCGAGAAAAAACCCGCGCTGTCACTCTGCATGATCGTCAAGGATGAAGAAGACTGCCTGGCGAGATGCCTTTTGAGTGCCATACCCGTTGTTGATGAAATAGTCATTGTGGATACGGGATCAACAGACAGGACAAAGGAAATTGCGAAAGCGTTCGGAGCAAAAGTGTACGATTTTGAATGGACTGATGATTTTTCGGAGGCAAGGAATCTTTCGCTGTCAAAGGCGACTGGCGACTGGATACTTGCCCTTGATGCGGATGAAACCATATCACCGCTAGATTATGCGCGCCTCACCAAGATTGTAAAGAACAACGCTGATCATCCCGTGGCCTATTCAATCACGACGAGAAATTATGTCAAACCGACATATGCCATAGGGTGGACGTGTAACGATGGCCAATACGCGGATGAGGAAGGCGGAACAGGCTGGTATCCGTCTTATAAGGTGCGTCTGTTCACCAACGACAGCCGCATACGCTTCGAGAATCCGGTCCATGAGTTTGTGGAATCCTCGATAGAGAGGAATGGCATTAAGATAAGAAAAGGCGATATCCCGGTCCATCACTACGGACAACTTGACAGGGGGAATTATATCGCCAAAGGTGATAAATATTATCAGCTGGGGTTAAAAAAGCTTGAAGAAAAGGGCGAGGACCTTGAGTCCCTCACCGAACTCGCTGTTCAGTCCGGGGGCGAGTTCGGGAAATACGAAGAAGCATTGGATCTATGGAAAAGGGTGCTGAAGATTGACCCTGGCAATATAAAGGCCCTCGTCAATATTGGAGTCACCTGCTTGGAATTAGAGAGATATGAGGCGGCACACACATCATTAAAGATAGCCATTGCGCGTAACCCCGACCTGAAGGAAGCGATCGTAATCTACACCACATGCGAAATACTGATCGGCGATGCCGAAAAAACGATCCCTACCCTTGAGGGTTTGTTGAAAAAGGAGCCTGGATACCCGATGGCGCTTGCCATACTTGCGGCGGCATATTGCGTTGAAGGTGAAAGAAAAAAAGGTTTGAAACATATCAAACGCCTCACAAGAATGGGGTTTGCATGCGCCGATTATCTTCATGACCTGTCTGAAAGGCTCGTTTCAACGGGTAAAACAAACAGGGCCGTCTCTCTGCTTGAATTTGCAGTGGAGAGCGGAAACGGCACGAGGGAGATACGCTCGCTCCTGAGCGAGTTAAAGGGATAGATATTGGAGAGGGGACGGAGGGCGGAAGACGGCGGACGGAAGTCAGAGGGCAGAGGTCACCCCGGTGGGCATGGAGGACAGAGGACAGGGAGGGCCGGATGGATGGATGATTGGGATGGGTGAGCACGAATTATCTAATGATTGAATCCCAAATCCTAAATGGCTGCTATTGACAGCGGAGGTTGTTCAAGCCATTGTCTTGCCGGACTGGTGTGTTGTCATGCCGATTTCTACCTGGCTTTTGGAGTACACAGGTTCATAGATCAGGGCCAGGGTTAAGAAACGATGAGAATTGAAGGAGTTGTCCAATAGTTTGTTTTCTTGCATATCGTAAAATTGCAAGGACTAATTTACGATATGTGATAAAATGGTCTTGACAGGTTGTGGGTGATGCTTCATAAAACAGGAATGAAAAGAATCTATTCTGAGATAATACATGAGCATCTCCACGGGAATCGGCAGATGATCTTTATCGCCGGTCCAAGGCAGGTGGGTAAGACCACGGTGGCGCGTCAGGCCCAGGGCGAGCGGGGATGTTATGTAAATTGGGATAATCTGGTTGATCGCAAAATCATCCTGAAAGGGCCGGATGCAATGGCAACTCATTGCAATCTTGGTTTACTGAGGGAGGAAAGGGGTCTCATAGTTTTTGATGAGATTCATAAATATGCAAAGTGGAAGTCCTTTTTGAAGGGCTTTTTTGACGTTTATGGTGATCAATGCAGGATCATTGTTACCGGCAATGGCCGGCTTGATATTTACAAAAAAGGTGGAGATAGTCTGTCGGGACGATATTTTCTGTATCGGATGCATCCTCAGTCAGTGGCTGAGATTCTTGATCAGGCCCGGGCGGCCACCTAATTTCCCCCACTTGTGGCCACTTATTTTTCCCCCACCCTTTGTGTCACTTAGCAGGGATGAAGAAGAGAAAAGAATAGTACCTTCAGGTGCTTCCCTGTCATCCATGGCCAAATTCTGATTCATGGGTGGGGGATTTTGGGGTGGCCACAGGTGGGGGATTTTGAAGTGGCCATCCGGGATCAGGTTCTATTGGAAACGGAGATCCGTCAGCCAAGCGCAATTCCTCCCGGGAATTTTGATACTCTTTTGCAATATGGTGGTTTCCCTGAACCGTATCTTGCTAATAACAAAAGATTTTATAATCGCTGGGAACGATTGCGGCTGGACTTGCTCTTTCGTGAAGAGCTGCGTGATTTAACAAGGATACAGGAGGTTGGTCAGGTTCAGGTCATGGCAAAAATATTACAATACCAGGCCAGCCAGCTTGTCAACTATAGTAACCTTGCAAATGAGATTAATGTTAGTGTTGACACTGTACGTCGGTGGGTTGCCACGCTCGAATCCCTCTATTACTGTTTTTCTGTTCGTCCATGGCTTCGGAATATTCCAAAATCACTTCGCAAACAGCCCAAAATTTTCTTGTGGGATTGGAGTGTTATCAAAAATGATGGATCCAGGCATGAAAATTTTGTGGCAAGCCATCTCTTGAAGGCTGTGCATTGGTGGACTGACATTGGTCTTGGGGAGTATGGTCTCTATTATTTACGAGATAAGGGAAAGCGGGAGGTTGATTTTCTGGTAACCCGGGATGATGCTCCCTGGTTTCTCGTAGAGGTTAAGACTTCCGGCAGGCAAAGCCTTAATGAAAACCTTTTTTATTTCCAGGAAAAGACAGAGGCCCAGCATGCCTTTCAGGTTGCCTTTGATCTTGAATACATAGCGAAAGATTGTTTCACTGTAGAAAAACCTGTTATTGTTCCGGCAATGACATTCCTCTCCCAGCTTGTTTGAAAACATAAGGTCAGGGCTATGCTCTTGGCAACTCCATTTTGCACGGTATAACTGAAGCATGATTCCTGGAATAATAAATGCCCCAAAGCGGAAATAGAGTTTTCAGGGATGACTGTTTAAACCGGGTGTATGGGCTTCATAACTCTAAGCCCGAGGCCGATGCCCTCTGAACCTGAAGGGGGAATTTGTTCTCCGCATGTTCGACATTGTGACCTGAAGGATTTGAGCATCGCAAAAAAAACTTCTGAAAAACCGAGCGTTTGCATACATGAAAGTTCGAAAAGACGAGGTATATTTTTTTAAACGGATGGAATTGTGATTTTGAGGCTTTCACGAACAGGGGGAAATCAAAATGACCCGGTTTAAGATAGATGTTACTTTCATAAACAGAGAGAATGAGATGGCCGAATTGAGTAACTACCTGGAAGGTCGGCCTAATGCCATCTTATTTTTGTACGGCCCAAAGTCATCCGGAAAAACCACCTTGATGTATCGACTGTTTGAGCAGATGGAGTCCGAAAAGAGGTATGAAATCAACTTCCTCAATCTGCGTGAGATTTTCTTGACATCATATGATGATTTTATCAACGCCTTTTTTAAATCAAGCAACTCGGAAAAAGGCCTGAAAACCGGTACCCGGAGACAGTACAGTCTTTTCGGTCTTTTCAAACTTGACGCATTTACCGAGAAGATGCTCAAGAAACGTCAGGAAGACCCCTTTCTAATTATGAAGCGGGAATTTCAGCGTCTGGCAAAAAAGGGTATCCGGCCGGTGGTCATTATCGATGAATTTCACAAACTTGATGGTCTTTATCTGCCGGATAAACAGAAAAGGCTCATGGTGGAATTAATGAATTTCTTTGTGGCCATGACCAAAGAAAGTCACCTCTGCCATGTGATCATCGCCTCATCGGATGCCTTTTTCATCGAACAGGTTTATGTGGACAGCAAGCTCCGCAAAACCAGTAAATTCATGAAGCTGGATTATCTTGAAAAAGAAGATGTCTTTGTTTGGCTTCGGGATGTAAAAGAACACAATCAGGTTCAAGAGTACACTCTTGATGAGAAGCAAATCAAGACAATATGGAATACAGTAGGCGGCAGCGCCTGGGAAATTCATACTATTCTTGAGGATTTGTTTCAATATCCCCTGGATGCCGTCATATCAAGAATCAAGCGGGAAAAAGTGGCTATGATTGCTGACTGGACGTTTGATGATGAGGCCCGTCATTGTCTTCTGCGGCACTTTAGAAAACAACCGATCCGTAAACTCACAGAACTTTCGGGAACCGACAAGACTATTATGGGGCAGGCAGTCAAAGACAATATCCTGTATTACGACCCGGTGGACGGCATTTACGGTATTCAGGGCAAGAGCCTGGAATGGGGAATCAGAGGATATTTCGAGGAGATGAAAATGCTGCAGGGGCAATGAGCAATTCTGCCTTGAGACGGCAACAGGTTGTCTTCATAAAGACTGCGAGATTGTCAAAGAGCAGGCATGCGGTCAATAAACAACTCATCGGATAATCAAATCAATGAATTACAAATCACCGAAAGTCACGGAAAAGAGAGATGATGAAATGATTATTCCTCACTGGCGTGCCTGTAAGAGGAAGCAGGAGATATGAATGGATGATGGTATTTCATATGGGCGCAATGATCCTGAGGCAGAAGAGGAGAACCTGCTTAAAGCCGTTGGCTTGAATCGGCATGATCTTGTTGCACTCACCGGTCTTGCGCGCCTCTGTTATAAGATGCGGAGATTTAACGAGGCGTATGAACTGTTTCAGGAGGCTGTGTCGCTGGATAGCAGTAATTTTTCACTGTGGTTTTATCTGGGTCGTTGTTGTGAGGAATTGGATAAACGGGTTGAGGCCATAAATGCCTACGGATGTTGCAGTGAGGCTGGAGGTGGACAGGAGTGGCAGGTCGAGGAGCGGATAGTTGCACTCAAAAAGGGCCTGACCGGAGTTGAGTCTCAAAGGGAGTCCCAAAAGATCCTTTCCCCAAAAAGGATACTCGTCATCAGCAATCTGTATCCTCCGCAGGAGTTGGGAGGATATGGAAGGTTGATGTGTGATTTTGCGAACATACTGGAAAGAAGGGGGCATAATGTTTATGTATTGACGTCTGATACTCCCTATCTTGGTTGCATTGACAAGGATGAGCCAAATATAGACAGAGGACTTGTTCTGTGTGGGGGATGGCAAAATGGTGCGAGTAAACTGATAAATGACAATGATAAGATTCTCCAGATCGTCAGGGGCAACTCTGAAAAAATGCATAATGTTATCCATATGTTACGTCCCGAACTATGCCTGTCGGGAAATATCGATTTTTTGTCCTACACGGTACTTGAACCGCTTCTGGGAAATGGCATTCCGGTTATCCACCATGTAGGTAATGATTCACCCGGATATGTTGTAGACGATACACCTCGGAGTGACCTATATAGACTTGCTGCAGCGAGCCGATGGGTCAGGGATGTGATTTTGCAGGAGGGATACCCTCTGGGAAGAATTAGTGTTGTTTACCCCGGCGCATTGGTCAAGGAATTCAAAATGCATATTCTCCCCGCGCAGGACAAATTACGGGTTGCCTATGCATCGATTGTGTTGCCATACAAAGGCCCCCAGATATTGATAGAAGCGTTAAGCAGTCTTCATGAGCGTGGGGTGGACTTCCACTGTTCATTAGCAGGTAGTATCACTGATGAAAGGTTTGTGGATGAGCTGAGAAAATTTATTGCCGACGCTGGGATGGAAGACAAAGTTGAGTTTTTGGGGTTCTTGCCGAGGAAAAGGTTGAAGGGGTTTTTTGCAAGACACAATGTCCTCGCTTTTCCTTCGGTTTTTCAGGAGCCATTTGGAATCAGCCAAGTGGAAGCCATGGCAGCAGGGCTCGCAGTTGTCAGCAGCGGCACGGGTGGCGCTCGGGAGATCGTTGAGCATGGCGTAAGCGGACTCATTTTTGAATCGGAAAATAGTGAATCCCTGGCCCGGGAATTGTTGTGGCTTGCCGAGAATCCGGAAAAATGGCGAGAGATTGCTCGTGAAGGCCAAAAGCGGGCCATGGAGGAGTTTGACATTGAGAAATCTGTGGATCGTTTGGAGCAGGAGTTTTTAACGTTAATCAATTGCCGGTGCCTATCAGCACAGGATCAGGGCGTATGCATGAAATCGCCTGATGCTTTATATGGGGAGATCCGGAAGATGGTGACCAACGGCAGCCAAAGAGATGCCATTGGCGCGCTGAAGATGTTTCTGGAAACATATCCGGATTATGGGGTTGCCCATAATGACCTTGGGGTTCTGTACTATAACGAAGGGGAGAAAAAGAAGGCACTGGAACACTATGAGCAGGCGGCACGACTTGAACCTGTGAATGCGACCTTTCAAAAGAATCTGGCGGATTTCTATTATGTTGAATTTGGTCGTGTTGAAGAAGCTATGGAACTCTACGGCAAGATCTTAAAAGTGAATCCTACAGACGTTGAGGCCCTTCTTATATTGGGCACTATCTGTGTTTCATTGGAGAAATCTGATGATGCCAGCTTCTTTTATGAGCGGGTCTTGGAGCTTGAACCGTGTAATGCGGATGCGAGGGAAAGACTTGATGTGCTGAGCAGGGGATGATTCGATGATTTGGAAATTGGTTGATTGGGGAAGTACATGTCATTTGAGATATAGAGTTCTTCAGGCAAGAGTATCAAATAGTTTCTATCCAGAGATTTTTCAAAGAGTTCGCCCATTCAAATATTCATATCAGGTGGGAAAGTGAGGTTGCAGATGCCCCCTTCGTTAATGATCCAAAAACTATAACAGCTCTTTTCTATATCTAATTGAGAGGAATTATGAACGGAAAAGAAACACTCATAAAGAAGGTGAAATCAATTCCTTATTGGTACCATAAAATAGAACTCCCTTATGGAATTATTACACCTGGTTGGGCTCCCATTATCCCTCAAGCCTATAAGATACCTGATAAATTGACGGGAAAACGTGTCTTGGATATAGGCGCTTGGGATGGTTATTGGACCTTCGAAGCCCTTAAAAGAGGGGCGCGGGAAGTAGTCGCTGTTGATGATTTCTCGGACAATTTGGGGAGATTGAATCAAAGTGATAGAAGCGCGTGGGAAACCTTTGACCTATATCGTTCAGCTCTAGGCTATTCTGAAGATTAGTGCATCCGTAAAGAAATGTCAATGTATGATATTAATGAGAAGAATTTGGGGACCTTTGATCTCGTATTTTTCTTCGGCACCATTTACCATTTACGCTATCCTTTGTTAGCCTTAGACATAATATCCGCAATATGTGAGCATGAATTATATTTAGAATCTGCTATCCTTGACGACTACAGCCCTTATCAGGGGGGGGTGGGAAAGGGCTATGCCGGTTCACAAATGATAATGGAATTTTATCCTGGAGGTGAGTTTTGTAATAATGAAAGTAACTGGTGGTGCCCCACGCTATATTGCTTGTTGAATCTCGTAAGTGCATCGGGGTTTGAGGATGTTAAAGGCTTGAAACTAACGGAAAAGCCTCTTTCGTTACAGCTTTGCAGAGGCTTTGTTACGGGAACAAAATCCTGATTGGATGAACACGAATTATCCAACTGAAGGGGGAAACCGTGAATTCAGAGGAAGACTATGATTTCAGGAATACGAGATGGGGTATGTCCAAAAGGGACGTTCTAACGTCTGAGCCGGGTGAGCCTGTTGTGCAGACCGTTACCCAAATCGGGTATTTTACCGAAATTTTGGATAAAAATATTTACATGGCCTTCATTTTGGAGAACCAACGCTTGATCTCCGCACTGTATGCATTGAGAGATATGCGTGAAAAGCTGGACGATTCTTTTAAGGATTTTGAGGATTTTAAAAAGATCCTGACCATGAAATATGGTGAGCCAAACGCCGGGCAGGGGGATATTTGGGCCGATCCGTCCTTCGGGGATGAGGATGGACTGAAGACGCTTTTACTTGACCGTTCAAAATACGAAGAGGCTTTGAAGCAGGGACAGATCCTTCATGCGGCCATGTGGAGAACGGACAGGACATGGATCAAGGTTGCGTTGTCAAAGATGATGGAAGGGCATGCCTGCGGGGTAACCGTGGAATACAAGAGGATTCAGCCCTAAGTGCCCAATCGTTGTTTATTGCACCATCTTTTCCACATAGTCCTGAAGGCCTCTTCTACAACATCAGCGAACCCTTTTGCATCGCAAAGCGGTGACGAAAGAAGCCGATCACGCATGCCCGTCTTTAAGACCTTCAAACGCCGGTGGCTGTAAACAAGACCTTTGATGATTTTGCAATACTCATCTTCGCTTTTGGCAGCCAGTTCTTCTAAACCCACAGCAGCAAGAAGGCTTAACCCCCATCGCGACACCGTATGATTCTCCGAGAGCGTAACAACCGGTACCCCCATCCATAACGCTTCACACGTGGTGGTGGTACCGTTGTACGGAAAAGTATCCAGCGCCAGATCGATCTCGTGGTAATGGGCAAGGTGTTCAAATGTACTTGAAGCATATCTTTTAAAAATAACCCTGTCAGGTGAAACCCTTTGTTCACCAAGAACCCGCAATATTCTTTCTTTCGATCCGAGATCGCGGCTTTGCCTGGCCTTGAGTACGAGTTTTGATCCGGGGGTTTCATTAAGGACTCTTGCCCATAAGAAAATGGTACGGGACGACACCTTGGAAAGACTGTTAAATGACCCGAATGTAATATGTCCGTTGCTCTCAAACGCCGGTTCGACCGGTTCCGGTGTTTTCTCGGGTGGTCTGTAGGCCAGGGAACAGCGGGGAAGGTTATAGAGCCTTTCACTGAACCTTTCTCTTCCTTCCAAAGGCGTTAGCCAGTTGTCCGAAAGCCTGTAATCAATGGCTTCCAGTCCGGTGGTAAAATTATATCCGAGCCAGGTTATCTGAACCGGGGCCGGCTTACGGGCAAATACCGGCAGGCGGTTCCCCTTAGTATGACCTGCAAGGTCAACAAGAATATCAATACCATCCGAGAGTATCCTTTTGACAACCTCCATATCGCTTATCCCTTTTGTGCAATACCATGAATTAGAGAGTTTCTTGATCCTCGCAGTTACATTATCCTCATTTCTTATTTCTCCATAACAAAAAACCTCCACCTTATCTCGATTATGAAACTCCAAAAGCGGTTCGATAAACCAGGCGCAGGAATGGTCCCGAAAATCAGGAGAAACATAGCCGATACGAAGCCGCCGATCCTGCTTGGGGGAATTCATGAACGGGGCAGATCTCCTCATGGACGGACGTCCATAGAAATCGTTCCATTTTTTGTGTTCTCCGAAGATATAATCAAGGTCGTATTCGGAATCATAAAGGAGCGACAGCAAAAAGTTGCTATATGCCCTAACCAGGTTGGGGTCTATTTTCAGTGCCCTGCGAAAGTATTCGCCCGCCTCTTTCAATTTGCCCTGGTCCTGCAAAACAAGTCCCATGTTATTAAGCGTGGCAGCCTTTTTTGGGTCGATTTCAAGCGCTTTTCCATAGCATGCGATTGCTTCATCCAATTGGTCTTGATTATGCAGTGCACTTCCCATGTTATTGTAAGCTGCTACATTGTTCGGTTGGTGATTTATCCCTTTTTGAAACCACAAAACCGCCTCTTTCAGCATACTCTGGCTATTTAATACGTTTCCGATGCCGATATATACGTCGGCAAAGTCCGGCTTGATTTCGAGTGCAGCGTGGAAGTTCGAGACCGCTTCTTCGGGCTTGCCCTGTTCGGCAAGCAAGAGGCCCAGGTTATAATAAACTTCAGCATAGTCAGGCTTGATTTTAACGGCGTTGCGGTAACATGAAGCGGCCATATCCGGTTCCCCCAGGCTTTTAAACCGGTTTCCCAGGTTGTTGAGTAAATCGGCGTTGTCAAGGTTCAGCGCCAGTGCGTTCTTGTAGCTGGAAACAGCTTCATCACGCCTCTTTAAATTAAGCAGCACACTGCCGAAGCTGATATGATAAGCTGCCTTTTCAGGGGCGATTCTGATGGCGCTTTTGATAAAATTTGCCGCGAGATCGTATTTGCCGTTTTGACGCGCCATAACCCCCGCCATATGAAGGGCATCCGGATGTTCAGGATCGATTTCCAGAATTTTGTTATATACATTTTCAGCCAGTTTTATGTGGCCGGACTGATAATAGCTATTCGCCATGGCAAACGCTTTTCGGATAGTTTCTTCACGGTCTAATTCAACAGATTTAAGTTTATTCATGATAGTTGAATCTTTCCTATCTGCTCAAGGATACCCATGATTAGTGTAACCGAAGCCCTTAAGATTGCCGATCGTTATCATCGTAGTGGCGATATTCAACAGGCACAAGTGCAGTACCAAAGGATTCTTCGGGTTGAACCGGATCAACCCGAGGCCCTGCATGCATTGGGCATTATTGCCTTCCAATTAAAGAAATATGAGAATGCCGGTAGTTTAATCGGAAAGGCGATCGAAAACAAGCCCAAGGTGCCTCAATTCTATTATAATTTGGGGCTGGTCTTTGTCTCACTGAAAAGGCAGAAAAAAGCCATTCAGGCCTTTCAAAAGGCCATTGAAATAAAGCCTGACTATGCAGATGCCTATTATAATCTTGGGCTTGCCTTAAAAAAACACCATCAATTTGAAGAAGCCGTTTTAAATTTCAAACACGTCATAAAACTCACACCTGATGATGCAGATGCCTATTATAACTTGGGAAATACCTATGAGGCCTTAGATCGGTATGAGGCGGCTGTAGAAAATTACCAACTGGCAATTGAGGAAAATAGGGCTTTTGCCGGGGCTTTGAATAACCTTGCTCTGGTCTTAAAGGCAATGGGCCGAATCGATGAAGCCATAAGACATTTCAGAGAAGCTCTGCGGCTGAAGCCCGGTCTTGCCGAAGCCCATTGGAACCTGTCACTTGCGCTGCTGATAAATGGCCAATTTGAAGAAGGCTGGAAGGAGCATGAATGGCGTTTTCGAAGGGGAAAAAAGAGTACAATCTATCCCCATCGCTTTGGTATACCCCTGTGGGATGGTTCGGCTTTTACCGGCAAGCGCCTTTTTGTTCATTCAGAACAGGGTTTCGGCGACACGTTACAGTTCATCCGCTATCTTCCCATGGTGAAACGCCTCGGGGGTACCGTGATCTTTGAGACTTTTGGGGCCCTCCTTGGGATATTAAATGGCTTCCCCGGTGTTGATGAACTGGTGGAGATTTCTCCGGACAGACGTCATGTTGAGAACTGTGATTATTATGTCCCCCTCATGAGCCTTCCCATGGTCTTCACAAGAGATATCCCAACCATTCCTTCAAACATTCCCTATATTTTTGCAGATCCGGTAAAAGTAGAACAATGGAAAAACCGAATCAACAAAAAAGGATGCAAAATTGGGATCGTGTGGGCAGGAAAGCCCGCGCACGAAAATGACGGAAAGCGATCCTGTGATCTGAAGCATTTTTCACCCTTGGCAGAGATTCCCGGTATTGAACTGTACGGACTGCAAAAGGGAGGTGCAGCCCGCCAAGCAGAAACTCTGGCCGGGATGAGAAGAATAATCAACTTTGACCGTGAATTAAAAGACTTTTCAGCGACAGCGGCAGCAATTGAAAACTTGGACCTGGTTATCTCTGTTGACACAGCCTTGGTCCACCTGGCCGGGGCAATGGGCAAACCGGTCTGGACCCTCCTGCCATACGCCCCGGATTGGCGCTGGTTATTAGAAAGAGAAGACAGCCCCTGGTACCCGACCATGCGACTCTTTCGGCAACCTCTGCGCGGGGATTGGGGCACTGTTTTTGATAAGGTAAAGGATAAACTTCAGAAATTGACAAGAGAAAGAGTGAATTAATAATGGACAGTCTGTTAAAACTCAATTTGGGATGCGGCCAAAATCTTTTTCCGGAGCATATTAATGTTGATAAGTTCGGAAGTCCCGATGTTTGCCACGACCTGGAGAGTTTCCCATGGCCGTGGCATAATGACAGTGTCGGAATCATCATTATGAATCATTGCCTCGAACACTTAGGCGCAATAGCATCCGTATATTTTCTCATATTTCAGGAAATCTATCGAATCTGTGCTCCGGATGCAAAAATATATATCGGAGTTCCCCACCCAAGGCACGATGATTTCATCAATGACCCTACGCATGTTCGCATCGTCACACCGAATAGCCTCAGACTTTTCTCTAAAAAATTGAATCTCAAATGGAAACTAAATAAATGTGCAAACTCACCCTTGGGATTATTTCTGGATGTTGATTTTGAATTGATTGAATATACTTACACTCCTGATCCGGAATGGCAAAATAGATTGGTCAAGAAAGAGTGTTCCGAATCTGAATTCCATCAAGCTGTTCGGAAATATAATAACGTTGTAAAAGAAATCCGGATGGTTCTTAGGGTCGTTAAATAGAACCAAAATCGTAGGAAAAGGATAGATGATTTGTTGATTCGATAATTTGACGATTGTGGAAAGGACAGAGGGCTGAAGTCAGATGTCAGAGTGTGGATGAACACGAATCATCTGATGATCGAATGACCCATTAGGGCACAGCGGGGACGTCAAAGCTGTCGGGCGGGGAGCCGGATTTAAAACAATCCCAGGCAATCTTGTAAGCCTTTTCCAGATGACCTACAAACCGCGGGGTATTAAACAGCGGTTCGGTTTTTCTGTTCCTTAAAAGCCGCTCTTTCAGCTTGGCCAACGCCGCTTTATCCTTCGCCAAGGCTATCGCCCTCTCTTCATATTCCTTGGTGGTTTCACATACCATGTCACCAAGGCCAACATGGGTCAAAAAGTCGGCGCAAATCCGGGAATAAAAAGTTTTTCCGGCACGCGTGAGGATCGGCAGCCCGGCCCACAGGGCATCGATAGCGGTTGTGGAGGCATTATATGAAAAAGTGTCGAGGAAGAGGTCGGCCAGGCGATGCCGGGAAAAGTGCTGTGACTTGTCCGGCAATCTTGCGGCAAAAATCAGGCGTTTCGGATCGACTTTCCGGTGTTGAGCCTCATTTTTCAGGTTTTGAACCAGCCTGATAGATTGCTTTGGATTGGAGAGCCACAGGAGGCTGTCCGGTACCCGATGTAGAATCCTCATCCATGCGTCAAAGACTTCGGCGTTGATTTTTTGAGGGTTGTTGAAGACACAAAAAACAGTGGCATTTTCATCAAGACCGAAATCGCTCCGGCAAACAGGCGCATCGGAGATGGGCGGTGTGTCGGCAGGGTGGTAGACTTCCGGCATGCGGATGATTTTTTCCTTGTAAAGGATTTCTTCTCCCGGTGGTATAACCCTGTAATCGGCGATGACATAGTCGATAAACGACAGACCAAGGCCCCCGCCATGTCCGAGCCAATAGATTTGTACGGGAGCAGGACGACGGGCAAAAATCTCAAGTCTGGCGTCTTTCATATAACCGGTCAGGTCGATGAGAACGGCGATGCCGTCGGCCGCTATGCGCTTTGCAGCATCATCGTCTGAAAGCCGGGAAAGATCAATGAAATGATCGCAGTTAGACGATATTTGTTGGTAATAATCCGATGTCTCATGGGATCGATCTTTCAGGGAATAGGCGAATATCTCAAAGGCGGAATGGTCATGGTTGGAAAATACCCCTCTCAGGACATGGCTGATGGGATGATCGCCGAAGTCGGGGGAGACATACCCTATTTTGAGCTTATTATGTGAATCAGGAATTGACAAGCGGGGTTTTGTCCGCAAGTCTGACAAAATTCGGTCCATTCTATCAGTCAGTCGCCCGCGAATTCTCTTGTCCAATGAGAGCAGGGGAGACAGATAAATCAGTTCATCCAACCACCGGGATGGATCGTGGTCCAGAAACATATCAAGCTTCGTAAGGATGGTTTCTTTTAGTTTTCCGATTGCGGTTATTTCTCCAAGGCTCAGCATTATGAAGGCAAGCCCGGCATAAGGGGCGGCGTAGTGTGAATCTAACGCCAAAGCCCTGTTGTAACATTCCAATGCCGCTTCAAACTGCCCCAGGTCCTGAAATGCGCTTCCCGTGTTGATGACGGCTTCCGCGTTGTGCGGATTTGATTCCAGAGCTTTTTTGTAGCAGACCATCGCCCTATCCAATTCCCCCAAAATTTTAAACGCATGCCCCATATTGTTATGCGCCGTGGAATGACCGGGATTTCGTTCTATGACCTGCTGATAACACTCTATTGCCTGAGCCGGTCTGCCATGGCTTTTCAGGGCATTCCCCATGTTATACCGGGCATTCACATGGTTTGAATCGGTTTCAAGGGCTCTTTGATAGCTCGAGATTGCCTTACCGAGCATGTCCTGCTTTTGGTGGATATTTCCTATGTTGTAGTGGGCATCCGCGTAATCGGGATCTAATTTGAGGGCGCTATGATAGCTCCATAAGGCTTCGGCATGCCGGTCCTGAGCGTTAAAGACTGCACCTAAATTGTTATAGTAAAATGGGTTTTTTGGATTGTTCCCGATGGCTTTCTTGATTAAACGGACTGCTTCACCATGATTGCCGTTTTGATAGGCCATAACACCCAGCAGGTGCAAGGCATCCGGCTGATTCGGGTCGGTTCTTAAGATTTTTTTGTACCGGCTTTCAGCCTGTTGAAGTTGGCCGGATTCATGATATTGAATCGCTTTTTGAAGTTCTGTTCCTGTGTTTAGCCTTTCTCTTCCTGATGGCGCTTTCTGACGTCTGCCTTTTTTTTTCATAGGGGTATCTGATTTCTGATGTTGTTTTGTAAATGGTAAAGAATGATAGGATTCTGAGATGTAATATAATTGATATTAAGGAACATAACAACGCTTGATTTGAGATATCCACTACTGAAGAGATAAAAAGAGATGGGTGTGTCTATAGAAAAAGGGGGCTGTAACAAGCCCCCTTTTTTATGTAAAGCGCAAGACGCAATCCCTGCGCACGTTTTGTAATCTGATGGTTATTGGACTGTTGCCGCCGATGCTCTGAGCCCGGCCGCCAGTCCGTTGTTGATGTGGATGATTGCGGTGAGCTTTTCGGGGTCAGGATAGGCCCGGGTATCGTATATCCTTCCTTCAATGAATACACTGAGATTGAGGATATTCTGACGTAATTCTTTATCCATGGGATGGTCGGGTTTTGTCAGTTCGGCCTGGAATAGAGACCATATCTGATGATTGTATTCGAATGCTTCTTCCAGTTCGGTCCGGCGGGTTTCCGAGGCCCAGTTTTCTTGACATTCTTTTAGCTTGAGCGCGGCCTTGCTCAGGACCCTTGCTTCTGTTTCTCGTCCCGACATGGTCTCTTTCTGAACACTCTGATAACCATTGATTCCCATCTTATACGCCGGATTTCTTTGCATTTTTCACTACCTCCTCTTCATAGTCCGTCAGTTTCCGGGTGAGTTTGAGGGCCTCATAGTATTCTCCGTTCAGGATACGTCTGCTGATCGGGTCTATAAGATTCAAAGTGCTGGGCGCCGCAGCCACAACATCCCGGACCAGCTCCCAATACGTCTTGTGGTACTCAACAACATTTCCCTCGTCTATGTACATGAGCTGTATAGCAAAATATATCTTCCGACAGGGTGTATCCGCCTCCGCCTCCTTCATGATATCTTTTTCACGGAGGATGGTAACCCTGTTTTCTATGAAAAGATCGCTTTTCGCTTTGCCGTTGGTTACGACCGCACCGCTGATTATCATTTTTTCATCCGGTTTTAATGAGATCTTCAGTGCCACGCCGTCACCAACCTCTCAATAAATTGTTGGGGAAGGCCGAAGCCTTCCCCAACGTTTCACGTTCGCCCTTTTAGAAAAGTCTGAGCACGCCCTGGGCTGTCTGGGCTGCCATGCTCAGTGAACTTGTTCCGAGGGCTTGCTGGGTCTGAAGCATCAGCATGTTTGCCCCTTCCTCATTCATGTCGGCGAGGGTAAGATTATCCGCGCCGGTGGTAAGTGTGTTAATCAAGTTCTCGGTGAAGTCCTGACGCACCGTCACGATACTGAGAGATGAAGCCAGGGATGAGGCCTCTGACTCCAGCGTAGCGATGGCAGCATCCAATAATGCAATATCATCAGTAATATTGCTGGCGGAGGCCCAGGCCGAATCAGCGGCATTGGAAAGGCCCAGACCCGAGACATCTCCTGCGAATCCATTCACCTCTATCTCGTTGGTTCCTTCGAATTCCACAGTTAAGGTCACCCCTGAGGTTAAAAGATTTGTGCCCTTGTACTGTGCGTCCTCCTGCAATTGATCTATCTGACTCATCAACGTCGCATACTGGGCCACCAAGCCAGTCTTTTCGTCACCTGCCGCCGCCACGAGGGTTTCAGCAAAGGCATCGGTATCAGTATATACGACATCGGCGGCAACCATGTCGTCACCATCATCTTCGAGAGATATCGTTGCGTTGACTAATCCTGTTACGGTAACATCTCCTGCCCCACCAGAATTTACCGCAGTCGCCAGGTTTAGGGCCGTAAGCGAATCATCGCCGGTAACCACCACGAATTCATTAAACCGCCCGCTACCAACACTTGCGGTGGTAGTTGCGTTGAATACCTGGCCCCCGAGGGTAATTGTATCACCTGCCGTTACGCCGCTCAAAGTAACGGTTCCCGTTATGTTAGCTGACGAGGTTGAATCTGCGCTTTTCGCGGATACCGCCTTTGCCTTGGCAGCCTCGAGCAGGTCTATAATGGCCTCAATACCGTTATTAGCGGCGGTGATGGTCTGGATACCTTCACTCATACCGTTCTTGAGGGTCCCAAGGTCGGCCACGCGACTCATATGATCCTTTGCGGTGAAATAACTGATAGGATCATCAAGGGCGGAGTTCACCTTTTTGCCCGAGTTGAGGCGTATGGAGGTTTGGTCCATGAGTTTGGATGTTTGTTGTAAGTTAAAAAGATTCGACCTCATTCCTGCTGTTAATGATACTGCCATGATATTTCTCCTTTTCTGGATGTTTGCCTTGGCATTCTTGCCAAGGGGTTTTTTCTTTTACCGAACGCTGTCGGATTTTTCACCCGGTTGCTCTTTTGTACCTCCTTCCTCTATCTTTTTGTTTGTGAATGTTTTGTATTGTCTTTAGCTTTATTATCGACCGATTGGCGGAAAACTTTAGGTAAAAATGATATCCTTCATTACGAAATTTGCCACAGACCCACACAGACGAACACAGACAAAGACATAAGGTATGGTCTTTGCATATGTATTTTTTATCGATAATGATCGAGGTGTTGGAAGATAGGGGGGTATGGATTGAAAAGAAAAAACAAGAACGCAGCAAGGCGCAGAAATGTTTCAAAAAAAGGATCGCGTTCAGCGGCTTTTGACATAAACGGAAAACTCAGGGAGGCTACTCTTCTTCATAAATCAGGCCGCTTTGCCGAGGCTGAAGATGTTTATAAAGAAATACTCGTGTTTGTCCCCGACCATGCCGACATCTTGAACCTGCTGGGTCTTGCCGTGTTTCAAAAAGGAGAATATAGCCCGGCTGAAGGGTTTATAAAAAAGGCGATTCGGATCAATCCCTCCAACCCCTTATATTTTATAAACCTGGGCAATGCATTACACGGTCTCAACAAAGAAAACGAGGCGGCGAACGCTTATCTTCAAGCCCTTGCCATTCATCCGGACCATGCAGAGGCCCTGAATAATCTGGGAAATGTGTACTATGTTCAGGGAAAGATGGATGAATCGCTTTCATGTTACAAAAGGGCTATTAAGCTTAATGAAAATAATCCCGATGCCTGCAATAACTTAGGGATTGTCCTGAGAAAATTAGGCAGGCCGGATGAGGCGGTCTCGATTTTGCGGAAGGCATTGAAACTCAAGCCCGACCATGCCCTTGCCTTAAACAGCCTTGGCATGGCGCTCAAAGAACAAAACAGATTTGCCGAGGCCATTGGTTATTACCATAAGTCTCTGAAGATACAATCGGAGCCGGATACATACAATAACCTTGCCCTTGCCCTGCAGGCGGATGGCCGCCCCGATGAAGCGGTTTCAGCTTGCCTCGAGGCCCTGGAGGTCTACCCTGAAAACTCTGGGATATATGTTGTTCTTGGTGGCCTTCTCAAAAGCCATGGCAGGCCTGAAGAGGCGATGTCCTCCTATCGGAAAGCGCTCAGTATCAACCCCGACCACGCCGAAACATACAATAGTATGGGCGATGTCCTAAGCGGTCAGGGCAAGACGGGCAAAGCTATACTATGTTTTGAAAAGGCCTTGAGGTTAAAACCCGACGATTTCAAGATCTATCTAAATCTGGGTAACGCCTTTAAGAACCAGGGGAAGATGTCCATGGCGGTGGAAGCTTATAAAAGGGTCTTGGAGATAGAACCCGGATGTGCTCCGGCCTGCAATAATCTGGCTGGAGCGTTGCTCAGGCAGGGAAAGCTCGAAGAAGCGATTAAAAGCTATCAAGAGGCCGTCGCGATCCAGCCGGATTATGCCGTAGCCCATTCAAATCTTCTTTTTACCTATAATTACCAAAACCATATGGATCCGGAATGGCTTTTTTCCCAACACCGGAATTGGGCCAAGACTCACACCCTTTCGAAGGGGGGAAACACTGGTTTTATTCCGAGCATCGGTTCTACCGATCGTAAGATTCGTATCGGATATTGCTCGCCTGATTTCAGGACGCATTCCGTGGCCTACTTCCTTGAAGCGATCATCAAGGCCCATGACCGGTCCGAATTCGAAACCTTCTGCTATTCAGACGTGACACGTCCGGACGAGGTTACCCGCATGTTTTCCCGCAGTGTCGATTGTTTTACGAATGTCGCAGGGATAGACAACACAGCTGTTGCCGAGCAGATTCGCCGGGATAAAATCCATATCCTGGTTGATCTTGCCGGGCACACGGCCGGATACCGGATTCCGCTCTTTTCCATAAAGCCCGCCCCGATCCAGGTCTCTTATCTTGGCTACCCTAACACGACAGGACTGACCTCCATGGATTACAGGCTGACCGATGCCCGGGCAGATCCCCCGGGTTTGACCGATCATCTCTATTCAGAAAAACTGGTACGGCTGCCGCATACCTTTCTTTGCTACACGCCTCCTGAAAGATCGCCTGAAATCGAAACCGCCGCGAACAGAGATTCAGGCCGGATCATCTTTGGCTCTTTTAATAACCGCGCCAAAATAACGCCCGGGGTCGTTAAGGCATGGGCCAAAATATTGACGCAGGTCCCTGATGGGCGAATTATTTTGAAGTCCCGGGTGTTTGCCGATCCTGAAACACGGAACCTTCTGATAGATTTTTTTATGGAGAATGGCGTTGAGCGAGGCCGGATTGAGCTTGTTTCCCATATTCCTTCCATGTTCGGTCATTTGCAGCTTTATAACCGCATCGATATAGGTCTTGATACCTTTCCCTACAATGGCACCACCACAACGTGCGAGGCACTGTGGATGGGCGTGCCTGTCATTACATTAGCGGGAAAGACCCATAGATCAAGGGTGGGGGCCAGTCTTCTCTCTAATGTAGGTCTTGAGGAGTTCATTGCTGAATCTGTAGAAGATTATGTGGAAAAGGGCGTGAGTCTTGCGAATGATGTGAAAAAATGTAAATCGCTTCACCGGGATTTGCGACCCCGGATGACCCGGTCCTTCTTGATGGATAGCGCCCGATTCATCCGTTCTTTGGAGAAGGCATACCACTGGATGTTTAATGAATGGGTCGAGTCCTCCGGCATTTTGTCAAAATAGTAGAATCTTGAGTGACAGCAGCCTGAGGTTGGGGGAATCATAGTGACGAATTCGGATGCCGGAAATTATGAAACAGATGTCAGGTTTAAGAAAGCGCTCGAATATTACCAGGCCGGACAGCTTCATGAAGCTGAAAAAATATGTAAAAACATCTATAGTACTGATCCTGAGTATTCACCCGCCTTGCATCTGCTCGGTATGGTGGCATACCACATGGGGCTGCATGATGTTGCCGTGAATCTGATGGGTGAGGCGGTTAAAATCCGGTCGAATGTTGCCTTCTACCATAAAGATCTGGGAAATGTCTTCCTCTCTCAGGAGAGGGTTGATGAATCCATATTGTGTTACCGAAACGCGCTGAGACTGGACCCGAATTTTGTCCGGGCATACTACCACCTGAGTATTGCGCTTACCAAAAAGGACTTGCTGGATGAGGCCATGCAAAGCCTTGAAATCGCGCTCAAGCTCAAGCCCGATTATCCCGATGCCCTGTATCAGGCCGGTTTCATATTAGGCGGGAAGAACAAACCGGATGAAGCGATCGCATGTTTTGAAAAACTGCTGAAGGTCGAACCTGCAAGAACCGAGGCCCTGTTTGCCCTTGGGGCGGCGTTGGGCTCGATCGACAGGGAAGATGAGGCGATTGACTGTTATCGAAAAGTCCTGAAAATTGATCCGGATCATGTCTATGCCCTGAATAATCTCGGGTTCCAGCTCAAGGAACAGGGTGAGATAGAACAGGCACTGGATATGTACCGGAAGGCGATTGACATCAAACCTGAATTGACCGGCCCCCATTGGAACCTTTCCCATGTATTTTTGTTGACCGGCAATTTCGAGGCGGGTTGGAAGGAATTCGAATGGCGGTTAAAAAAAACCGACTGGCGGATGGCGAACCTTCGGCCCTGTAAGGTCCCCCTTTGGACGGGTGAATCATTTGCGGGAAAGACCCTGTATATTCATGATGAACAGGGGTTAGGTGATACGATCCAGTTTGTGCGTTATCTTCCGATGGTCAAGGCGCTCGGCGGAGATATCATCTTTGAAACCCAGGAACCACTCATAGGACTTTTGAAGAATTTCCCGGGAATCGATCGGTTGATACCACGATCCTCAGACGGTGTATTGCCGACAGATATGGACTTTTATATGTCCCTCCTGAGTCTGCCGGCGATATTGAAAACCACTCTGGATACCATACCTGATACGGTCCCCTATCTTCATGCAGATGCCGATAAGACTGGATATTGGCGGGAACGGCTTCCAGAAAATGGGTTTAAAGTGGGAATCGTATGGGCGGGGGGGCCCAAGAACCCCAATGATCAGAACCGTTCCTGCCGGTTAAAACAGTTTGAATCCATTGCCGACATCAGTGGGGTGCGGCTGATCGGAATACAAAAAGGGATGGCCGCCGAACAGGTTCGGGATTTTTCTCCTGGGATGGAGGTGCTCAACTATGGCCCGGAGCTTGAGGACTTTACAGATACCATGGGTCTTATTGAAAATCTGGATCTGGTTATCGCGGTTGATACCGCTGTGGCCCATCTGGCCGGGGCCATGGGCAAACCGGTATGGCTCGTTCTTACCTTTGCCCATCACTGGCCGTGGCTTTTGAA
>Ga0233431_1001979_pt1 | contig 31374 bp, 22 predicted proteins | sample SI_118_April2016_FD_179867 | JGI IMG/M metagenome (GOLD analysis project Ga0233431, IMG submission 179867) | Seawater microbial communities from Saanich Inlet, British Columbia, Canada - SI_118_April2016_200_MG | ecosystem: Environmental > Aquatic > Marine > Inlet | place: Canada: British...
CCACTAATCTTCTTGAACGATGATGGAACTGTTGAATCACTGTGTGGTACTTTATAAATCCAGCTAAGTTATTATGCGGTGGATTATTCCTGAATCATTCATCTCTTAATGGGGTTCATTTATCAATTGGATTTTTGTAAACCACAAATAGGTAGGATTCGGAAATTTTGCCTGTAAAGAAGCACTCATCTAGCAATGAATTGACGATAAGGACAAAATGTTTAACGTCTACTGTAGAGGAAAAAATCATGAATAATACTAAAATTGGCGTTGCTTTGATTGGCACCGGGGGTGTTGCAAATATGCATGCCCAGGGGTTTTTACAAAACCCAGATGTATCTCTGATTGGCGCTTATAGCCGTACACCAGAGAAACGTGCTGCTTTTGCTCAAAGTTACGGCATTGGGACATACGACAGTGTTGACGCATTACTGGCTGATGAAAAGGTCCATGCCGTTGCCATACTAACACCCACACCAACCCATGTCGATTACGCAAGCGCTGCTATCAACACCGGCAAACACATACTGCTTGAAAAACCTGTCGCGAGTAATACCTTAGAACTTCAGACCCTGATTAAGGCTGCGAACGCTAGCAAAGTGGTCTGCATGCCCAATCATAACTATATCTATTCTCCTGAGATTCAGCGCGCGCACAATTATATAGAAGCAGGCGCCTTCGGTAAATTATCAAGCCTATGGGTCTTCTATAATCAAAAGCATTGGCCATCGATGGGCAGCCCCGGTATTACCTTGTGGGAATTATGTATCCACCATGTATATGTGTTATTATATTTGGCTGGACGTCCAACAAGGATTACCGCGACAGGTTCCAACATCTTCTTTGACGACCCAAAAGCTTATGACCAACTGTCTATTCAAGTAGAGTTTGACTCGGGGCTTATCGGACATCTGTGGGGGAGTTTTGCTGTTGATGATAAGACATCGAATCCTTGGAATGTAATGTTTAAGGTGCTTGGCACAAAAGGCGGTTTTACCAACAGCTGGAATGACTTACAATTCGGTGAAGCAGAGCAGCCTGGTTGGGATTTAGCCGGTTATAGAGATAGTTTTAAATACTCACAACAACGTTTTATCGAATGTTGTTTAAACCCGGAAATACTTCCTTTATCAACATTACAAGATACGCTGGCTGCTTACGATATCCTTAACGCTGTCGCTGAGGCGCTAGAGGATAGAAAATGGGTCAATGTTGTGTATTCATCTGGTGAGTGATTGCATCCAGGAAGAACCAAAGCCCTTGACGCAAAAAAAGGCAATTTGAACAGAATGTCTTAAGTGGATTGGTGCCGTCGAAGTCGCTGATATCAGATGATAGGTATTCATTGGGATTCCCCAAATACCGGCTTTAAAGCGATGGATAGAAACTTAATTTAGGAGAAAACTATGAGCCAGGACCAATTAGATCCGGCAGTCTATATTTCAGAACTGATTGATAGAGCACGCAAGGCGCAAAAGATAGCAGAAGGATTTTCGCAAAAGAAAGTGGATGAGCTGGCTGCAGCTATCACATGGGAAATCGTAGCGAATGACGACCTTGTCAAAGAACTGGCAGAGTTCTCATTTGACGAATGTCGATTGGGAGATATCCCGTCAAAAATTGCGAAAGTCAGCGTTAAATGCCGAGGTGTATACTATGATGTTAAAAACGTTAAAACAGTTGGAATTGTTGAAGAAATTCCTGAACGCGGACTGACACGTATCACAAAACCCGTCGGTGTAATCGGATCGTTGGTTCCCAGTACTCAGTCGGAAATGCACCCCTTAATTCAGGCTATTTTTGCCGTCAAAGCACGGGACGGTGTTATATTTTCACCCCACCCCAGAGGAAAGTTGACGGCTTTAAAAACGGTAGCTCTGATTCGTGCGGTAATGAAAAAATATGATGCCCCTGAAGATCTGTTTATTTGCATTGAGAATCCTTCGATTCCAAAAACCAATGAATTGATGAAACAATGTGATCTGATCATGGCCACCGGTGGTCAGCCAATGGTTCATGCTGCGTACAGTTCCGGAACTCCTGCCTATGGTGTGGGAGCGGGAAATGCGATTATTGTGGTGGATAAGACTGCTGATCTGGCGGATGCGGCATCGAAAATTTTAGCCAGCAAAGCTTTTGACCTTGCAGCCGGATGTTCTTGTGACAACAGTGTGGTCATTGATGAATCGGTTTATGAGGACATGATGACCGAATTCAAAAATGTTGGGGCACACCTGCTTCAGTCAGACGAGAAAGAAAAACTGAAAAAAGCCATATGGCCCAATTTGCCGAATGATCATATGATTAATCGGGATGTGGTCGCGTCTCCTGTGAGCAATATTGTTAAGCTAGCTGGTCTGGACGTGCCTGAAGGAACCACGCTGCTACTGGTGTCAGAAGATAAAACGGGTGAAGCTTCGCCTTTTAGCGGAGAAAAAATGAGTCTTGTCACTACGATTTACAAGAGCAAGAATATCGATGACGCTATCCGTATCATCAACGAAAACCATGAGTATTCAGGTGCCGGACATTCCGCAGGTATTTTCTCTAAAACAAGTGAAAATGTAGAAAAATTGGCCATAGAAACGTTTACAACCCGCATTGTCGTCAATCAATCTCAGGCTGCGACAAATACCGGTAGTTGGACCAGCGGAATGCCGTTTACCAGCTCCCTGGGGTGTGGAACCTGGGGTGGAAATATCGCATCGGAAAATATTGTTCTAAAGCATTATATGAATAATACCTGGGTAATCCGAGAGACTCCGAACCGTAAACCGACGGATGAAGAACTGTTTTCAGGATTTACGCCGCGCGGGTAATCCGCAGCAATGGAACCCTATGAAAACAATAAGAGTTTGGAGATAAATCCATGAACGATAGCATACCAAAAAACAGCCTACAGAAACTTATATCAACTGCGGAGCAGGCGACTGCTTCCATAAAGGACGGTATGACAGTTGCGATGAGCGGTTACGCAATGGCAGGATATCCAAAGGCTACTGTTGAAACCCTCGTCAAACGGAAACAAAATGGTGAAGATCTGTCGATAAATCTGATCACCGGTGCCAATGTCCCATGGCTTGACGAAAAGCTTGGCGCAGAACACATCATTGCCAGGAGAGCGCCTATGTGTGCAAGTAGGACGCTGGCTGCTCAGGCCAACAACGGATCCTTGCGATATGTCGAGCAGCAAATGGTTAAAATGCCCCGTCTACTTAGAAATGGAAGTTTCGGAAAGATCGATATAGCGGTTGTTGAAGCTCTGGGTTTTAATGAAAATAGGGATCTAATCCCCACCAGTTCTGTTGGTATGACGCATCATCTGATGAATGCGGCAGAAGAGATTATTGTCGAGATCAACACCGCACAACCGGATAAATTGCTGAATTTGCATGATGTCTATATTCCTCTTGAAGCTCCTCAAACACAGCCAATCCCATTAGTCCGGGTCAATCAGAGAATTGGGAAGACCGGTATCCCCCTTAACACGGACAAAATCAGGTATATTGTTGAAACCCACTTGCCGGAGCAAATGGGAGCTCAACCCAAAGGAACAGCGGAAGCAATAGAGATTGCTAATCATTTATTCAACTTTCTGGAACTTGAATTCCAAAAAACAGGGGGGATTCTCCCTCCCATTCAAGCCGGTTTTGGAAGTATTGCCAATGCCATTACGGATGCCTTTCAGCAGTCCAATTTCCGTGATTTGCAATTCTTTTGCGGAGGTATTACTGAACCTGTCATGGAGTTGTTGGTTTCCGGTAAAGCGACTGCTCTTTCAGCAGGTGGCCTGGGAATGAGCGAGCGGGTTGAGGAGATTCTAAACACGACACCGAATTTACAGGATCATCTTGTTATTCGAAACGGTGATATAACCAACAATTCTGAAATAATCGGCAGGTTAGGGCTGATTGCATTGAGTTCCGGTATTGAAATGGATATCTATGGCAATGTCAACTCTAGCCATATCGCCGGAAGCCGAGTTGTAAACGGTATAGGGGGCGGGGCAAACTTTGCTCAAAACTCAGGACTATCTGTTATGTTGATTCCTTCTTCAGCCAAAGTCGGCGCTATTTCGAATATTGTCCCCATGGTATCCCACCAGGATATCTGTGAACATGATATCGATGTTGTTATCACCGAAAACGGACTTGCAGATCTTCGTGGGTTGGATGATGGCGAACGGGCAGATGCCATCATCAAAAACTGCGCCTCCGGAGCCTATCAGGAACAGTTGGAGGACTACCTGGGTAATGCGCGGAAAAAATGTGGGGGACATCATCCTCAATTGCCGGAAGAAGCCTTTGCCTGGTACCGAAGGCTTAAGGAAGAAAAGACGATGTTGGAGAAAAAATGATGAAAAAAATTGAAGTTTATGAAGTCGGACCTCGCGACGGTTTCCAGAACGTTAGTGATTATATCCCGCTGGAGACAAAAACTAAGGTTATTGAAGGACTCCTGGCTGCTGGAATTAAACATATACAAATTACTTCTTTTGTCAGTCCGAAAGCGATTCCTCAGATGAAAGACGCCCGGGAACTGGCTACTGCCTGTGTGAAGAACCATCCGGATACGGACTTCTTTGCCTTGGTTCCGAATTTGCGTGGTGCCGAAGCTGCCTGGGAATCCGGACTCAAATGGATAACCTATGTTGTATCACTGAGCGAAAGTCATAATCGAGCTAATATCAACAGATCACATGTGGATTCGTTGGGTGAATTGCAGAAAATCCTGAAGGCCTATCCACAAATGGACGTTTGTCTGGACTTAGCAACCACCTTTGGCTGTCCTTTTGAAGGGAAAAAAAGTGAAAAAGAGGTTTTGCCGTTTTTGAAACCATATGTTGATAGCGGCATTCGGACTGTCAATCTCTGCGATACGATCGGAATTGCGAATCCCGCTCAGGTACGAAATATCATTGATGCCGTCAGGAATGAGTACCCCGCGCTGGATTTACATATCCATGTTCATGATACCCGTAACATGGGAATGGTCAATACGCTGGCGGCTATTGAACAAGGTGTCTGTAAAGTACAATCAACGCTCGGTGGTTTAGGCGGGTGTCCTTTTGCACCGGGGGCATCAGGGAACCTGGCCACAGAAGATTTGGCGTTCATGTTATCTGAAATAGGGTATGAATTGAATATCGATGTCCAAAAATTGATCAAGCTTGCCAAATATCAAGCTCGAGCTATACCGAAAGGGCAGTTCAGCGGACATCTGCATACAATACAGGAGAAACATTAGACCTGTTTGGTGCTCTTAATTAACAGCACAGGTTTGAAATTGAGTGCTGTTTACAAAACAATGTATCCATCATTGAATAAGGAGGAAAGAAATATGGTGAATCAAAAACTGGTAGAAATTATCCAAGACAAGGCGGCTTTAATGCGCCGCGACGTCATAGAAATGGGGTATGCCGCAGGTGGTCATGGCGCTCACTTCGGACCGGCTTTATCAAGTATTGAAATTGTAGCCAGCCTATTTTTCGAAATCATGCATCACGATTCCGGAAATCCCCGTATGGCAGAACGAGACCGATTCGTTCTGAGTAAAGGCCATGCCTGCTTAGCCTACTATGCGGCACTGGTTGAAACTGGCTATATAACCAAAGAGCAAATGTACACCTTTAAAGGCGACAACAGTTTTCTGTCGGGACACCCCAGTCTTAATATTAAGTATGGGTTGGAAGTTTCCACTGGAAGTCTGGGAAACGGGTTGGCTATCGCATGTGGAATGGCAAAGGCCGCAAAAATTAAAAAAGAAAATCACAAAGTATATTGTGTTGTCGGCGACGGTGAATGCAATGCTGGCATTATCTGGGAAGCTGCCATGAATGGAGCCAAGAATAAGCTGGACAACCTTGTTGCCATCATCGACCGCAATGGGGTTCAGTTAGCTGGAAAAACCAGCGAAATTATGGACTTTGATATCGAAGCAGCCTGGAAAGCGTTTGGATGGGAAGTATTTGTATTAACAAAGGGAAATGATGCCTCCAGTATGCTAGAGGCCCTGGAAAAAATGAAAAATTCAAACAGCGGAAAACCCCATATGATTATTGCGGATACTGTTAAGGGTAAAGGCATTTCCTTTATGGAAGACAGTCTCAGCTGGCACGCCAGACCGATGGAACAAGAGCAATATGAACAAGCAGTTTCAGATCTTGAAAATGCTTTTACAGGAGGAAATTAAATGAGCAATATGCCAATAGATAGACTGCAGAAATGGTCCAAAGCCGGCCATCGTACTGCAATGGCAGAATCACTGGAGTTGCTGGCCAGTGAAATGCCCGAAATGTGTACCATCACCGCCGATTTAACACCAACAGCACGTTTGACTAAATTTAAAGAAAGGTATCCTGACCGGTTTTTTGATGTCGGCATCGCCGAGCAGAATCTTATTGATTTCTCCGCCGGTTTAGCCAAAGAAGGAATTCTTCCTTTTGCAGTTGCTTTGGCAGCCATGGTACCGATGCGTCCTGCTGAACAAATGCGTGCAGCTTTAGGTTATATGAATTTAAATGCGAAAGTTATTGGTTTTGAGGCAGGTGTACGTTTCGGTCCATTGGGCAATACCCACTACGCCATGGATGATATTGCGGTAGCCAGAGCGATCCCCAATTTTACCATCATCTCACCGTCTGATCCGCTCCAGATTTACAAGACAATTTTTGCAGCGGCAGAGCATGACGGTCCGTTCTATATCCGCCTGACTGGTGGACCGGGGTTTCCCGTACTATATCCTGAAGACTTTGATTTTCAGATCGGTAAAGCCATTGAGTATCGACCGGGCAACGATGTTGCGTTTATCTCAACCGGATCCCTTCTGGGAGAAGCAATCGGCGCCGCCGATATTCTACAAAGCAAGGGAATTTCGGCCCGGGTAGTCGATATGCATACTATTAAGCCTTTGGACACGAACATACTGGATAAGGTTTTCGCACAAAACAAGCTGATTGTCACTGTTGAGGAACATACCTCTATCGGTGGTTTGGGAGGGGCCGTTGCGGAGTACAAATCCAGGTTTGAAAATACTCCAAAACAAGTTATGGCCAGCTTAGGTGACAAGTTTCAAAAACTTGGCAGCTATGAATTCCTACTTAAGGAGAATGGGCTAACTGCGCCTGATTTGGTCGCTCTTGCCGAGACTAACCTATAAAGATCTGAATGAATGGCGAGCCTCCTGGGAAGGAGGCGTTCCGGGGGTCTGATTGATTTCCGGGAAACTTTAGCAAAAACTCCCCAAACTTCTCAAATATTCAATGCCAAGTTTAGCTGACGTCATTGCATCCGGATCTGACTTGTGCTCACCGGAAATATATCCACTATAGCCTGTGCTATAAAGTGATTCCAGAATTGAGGGGAAGTTAAGATGACCGGCACCCGGATACATGCGGTTGGAGTCCGCCACATGAAAATGAAAAATTCGATCGTCACACATGGCGATACTTTGTTCGATATTTGGTTCCTCAATATTCATATGAAAGGTGTCCAATAAAAGTCCCAATTGATCCGAAGCAACTTTTTCAATAAAGTCCATGCCGTCTTTAGCTGAATTTAACAATGTGGTTTCATAGCGATTAATGGGTTCAAATGCGATACGAACGTCTTCTTTCGCCGCTTCCTGGGTGCAATAGCAAAATGCTTCTAACATCAATTGTGCCGCATCAGATTGGCTTATCCCGTTTTTTGGGGTTCCACGAATCAGACCGATAATAATTATGGCACCGGTCTGTTTTGCAAACGGGATATGTGAAAGCGTTCTCTCAATGGCCGATTCTCTGACCTTAATATCCGGATCGGTATAGGAAAGACCTTCTTCACCCCAGGCTTGACCCGTTCCAATAGCTGGAATTTCCAAATTGAACTGGCGAAGCAATTGGATCAACGCATCGCCATTAACCAGCTTCGGATCTCTGATGGCGAGTTCCGCACCGTTATACCCGAGCTTAGCAATATTCTCCAAATTTACGGCCAGATCCCCTTTGAACGATACAGCCTCGAATTTGGTTTGTTGCGTGGAAACAACCATGGAAATTTTCATGCTTTCTCCAAATAATCGGTTCTACTGATGATACTCATATCAACCTACCCGGACCGGTCGATTTTCTTCAAGAGATAACTTGGCTGCGGTCGCGATTTCCACTGCCCGTAGTGCATCATTTATGGTAACCAGTGGTTCTGTATCTTCTACTATGGCCATATGGAATTCCTTGAATTGTTGAACATAGGAATGCTCGTAACGTTCAATGAAACTATAATGCGGATTATGGGAACTTACGCCTTCTTTGGTATAAAGTTCAGTATTTAAAGGGCTGGTGTTATTAGCTTTTATGCTTCCCTTTGAACCAAATACTTCCAAACGCTGATCATAACCATAGTGTGTTTCACGACTGGTATCGATCATACACACAGCACGATTGCTTAGTCGAAGCGTAATCGCAGCGGTGTCGATATCATTTAGTTTTTTAAGTTCAGGATCAATCAATACATCACCCATGGCATATACCTCCTCAACTTCTAAGCCGGTGACATATCGGACCATATCGAAATCATGCGCATTAAAATCGAAAAACAGACCACCAGAATTTGGGACAAAGGCCAAATCCGGCCTTTCCGGGTCTCGGTTAGTAAGTTTTACAATGTGGGGTTCTCCAATGGCACCTTTAGAAACATTTTTCTTAACCTCTAAGTATTGCGGATCAAAACGGCGATTGTATCCCACTTGAAGTTTGATCTCATTTTGTTTTACAAGGGAAGCGATGTTTTTGAGCGCTTCCGGTGAAAACGCAATCGGTTTTTCACAGTAGATATGTTTGCGGGCTTCTGCAACTTGCTTGATTAAATCTACATGTGTACTTGTGGAGGAAGCGATTAGCACGGCTTCTATTTCAGGGTCATTTAGAACATCGGACAAGTTTTGTGTAAAACCGGCTATATTCATGCTCCTGACCCAAACACTTTGATCAACTGCATCAACGACTGTTTTTATTTGAATTTGTGGAACATGTTGAATGATATTTTCAATGTGCATTTTGCCAATTCTACCGGCACCGACGACAGCGATTTTAACTGGCTTCATAACTTGATTCCTTTTATATAAGTGTGCAATGCAATAGATTTCAATGGGTATCACAAGAGTTAAGATTAACTTGTGAATATCAAATGGCATGAATTTCACAAACACCATTTAACCATTCAAAAATACGTATTTAACACTTGTGAGCCACTGATATGAAAAAAAGGTGTTGGTTTATTTGATTCCAAAATCGAGCATTACTTTTAGAGCATCCGTTTTATTCTTAATCGCCACGTCCAACGCTTCATGCAGTTTTTCAAACGGGTAGCGGTGGCTGTTTAAGGCACCAAAATCAAATCGATCACGGATAGCGTTCATAAACCGGATAGTCCTTAATCCAAAATCCTTGGTTCCACCGGAACCCGTGATAGCCAAAGTCCGCCAGATTGTTTTTCCGATCTCAACCGGTACTTTTCTGCCGATAGAGTGCCCGATCAACCTAACGCGCCCACTGTGTCCCGCAATATCAAATAGAGAGGCAATGGCTTGGTCGTTGCCCGATGCCTCCACAACTACGCTACCACCATTACTATTGGTGGCATCCATAATTTGTTCTATCAGGGGTGCCGCAGTTGGATCGATCACAAGGTCGGCACCATATGATAAAGCTGTTTTCCTGCGATTTTCGAGAGGATCGACGACAATTGTTTTAGCTCCGGCAGTGGCGGCTACCATACTGGCCGATAAACCAATTGGCCCAGCACCGAGAATCACAGCTGTATCGGCGGCATCAATAAATCCTCCGTTTCCCCATATTCCGAAGTAACCTATAGAGAATGTTTCTACCCAGGCGCCGTCTTCGTATGTCCAGGTATCCGGAATTTGGTGCACATATTGTTCTTCAACGACCATATATTCGCCCATACCCCCTGGGGAATCCGGTCTAAATCCAATTTCTCGCATATTCAAACACGCTGACGGCATTAATCCATTTTTACAATTTGCGCAGACACCACATGCCATCACGCAATCACCGGTTACTTTCATATCAACCTTAAGCGTAGAAACATCTTGACCGACTTCAACGATTTTTCCACCCCATTCATGCCCTGGAGTGTACGGCGCAATATCGTATCGTCCTTCTTCTGATTCCCCTTCAAAACACTCGACATCTGATCCGCAGATTCCGCAAGCACCTGTTTGAATAAGTACTTGATTAGGTTTTAGAGTTGGTACCTCAATCTCTTCGACTCTTAGATCTTTTGGTCCATACATAAATGCTGTTTTTGATTTCATTGTTTCCTCCAGATAAAATATTGCCATTATCAAAACAAAAGGCATTCTCTCTATTTAAAATTAATGATCCTTGGGCTAGCCCTTATGAAAGGGGCCGACTTGTGGTAACTCATAAACTGATTTCCAACCTTCGCTCCAAGGTTCCTTAAGAAATGGTTCGAGTTCCTCGGGAGACCGTAAGGAAATTTTTTCAGCCGGTGGCAGCTTTCCGGAAGGGAAGGTATCGATAATATGGTCGTTCACCATAGTTAAATATTTCAAGATCGCCGCAATTGGTCGTTTCCCCTTTTCCGCAGTCGCTCGACTTGGTTTGCCAACCACACCTTCAGGTACTGCATGACGCTCGATGGCAAAATGTCCTTCACCTTCAGACCAGCGATGAGGTCTTCGATAGGGATCAACAGAAAGGTCAAAATGCCCATCCGGAAGAAATGTCTCGCCTTCCGCATCTCGTACTACACTCATATCAATCATGTCTTTGAACATTAACAGGCCTACCGAGGTCTCACTTTCATCAGCATGGATAAAATTGGTTGTAAGGCTTGATTCGCGATCTATCGGCATGAAAAACTCCCTGACCGCACGATGCCAATCAATTACCTGTACAATCGCCGGAAGCTGGAAGCGTTTCATGAATTCCTGGATCGCATCTACTAAATTCCATAGATGACCATGATTGTTAATTAAAACAATTTTGCGATATCCATCATTCCACAGTCCCAACATTGTATAAATTAACATTTCCTTAACTACTTCCGCTGGAATAATAACGGTTCCGGGCATGCCAATATGATGGTAGGGGTGGCCGCCATAATTAAGCGGTGTAAAGGCAAGATTCACTTCCCGACCTTGTTTCGCTGTATATCGTCGAACACCTTCGCAAATTTGGGTTACCATAAACGTATCCAATCCGCTATTGGAATGATCACCATGATTTTCAGTACAGCCAATAGGCACGAAAACCACATCGTTTTTGCGGCGTTTTTCCACCGCAGTCGCTCGAGGCGTGTTTTGGATGTAACATCCGGCTTTACCTAGTTCGGATTCCGATGGAATTTCGTACTCCTCCAGTATCGTATCAATTTCCGATTCAGACGCATTAAACAACGACGCTTTCAAACGACCCACTTCGTTATCCTCAAAAATAATATGGGGGTAATCTGTTGTGATCCATCGTTTGTCCTTTACTTCTTCTTTCATCAATTGTCTCCTAATTGGCCATTTGGCATCATGCTAAAATTTTCCCCAATGGAAAATTTTCAGAGGGAAAAATGAGTGAGTGATAAGTCTATAATATCTGTTTATCATATTGTCTGACATTCTGATTAATAGATAATTTGAGTTGACAAAAATGTCAATACAATTATTGTCAATTCTAAGACACACCACCAAAAGATCAAAGTAGGTATATCCTTAAAACAGCTCTTATGAATATTGAAAAAATCAAGCAAAAAACCATTGTCGGTCAGGTCATGGACCAACTCAAGCAACTAATTGCTTCTGGGTCATATAAAACCGGCGATCGAATCCCAACAGAAAAGGAACTGGCTGAAATGTTTGGTATCGGAAGGTCGTCGGTAAGAGAAGCTATAAAAACATTTCAACATTTAGGTATATTAGAACCACATGTAGCCAAAGGGTATTATGTTTGTGATCGAGATAATATCACCAAAGAAGCTCTCACCTGGTCTATGTTATTAGGTAAAAATGATTTTTTGGAATTAATGGAGCTACGGTTGGTCATGGAGCGACAGGGATATATATACTTAATGGAAAAACATAAACTTAACCCAGGTAGCATTGATAAAACCATCAATGAGTTGACTAAAGAGATAAATGCCATGGCAGCTGCCATTGAAGCCAACCAGCCTGAAGTTCGAATCGTTGCCGATTACAATTTTCATGGAATTGTGATTGGTGCGTGTGGCAACTATCTTTTCAACTCGATTTACCAAACCCTCCGTTCGTTTGTTTTTGAGGAAATCAAAGCCGCTCAATCCACAGTGGATGATTTAAGCGGTATTCCTTCCAGCCATCAAAAATTAGTCGATTGTATCAAGACCCATGATGTGTTTCAGATAATGACAGAAAGTCAAAATCATATTAAAGAAATCAAAGAGATATTGGCGCACAACCACAAAGCAAAACCATAGCCCCTCAAAATCATTAGCCGACTTCACCCAAGCTCACCGGTCGATTCTCCTTCATGGATTGATTGGCCGCTAAGGCAATCAAAACCGGCATCAACCCATCATGACCGGTTACTGAGGGTGCCAGGTCATCAATAAGACACTTGAGGAATGATCCCATTTCATCTTTGAACGCTTCTTTGTATCTTTCCAAAAAGAAGAATAGTGGTTTGTCTGTTTGTACTCGATGCTCCGTTAACAATGTTGTATTCGTCTGGCGGTTATTTTCTGCTTGAGTACAACCTTTTGAGCCAAAAACTTCAATGCGTTGGTCATATCCGTAGGCCGCTTTCCTGCTATTATCTATGACCGCAATAACTCCATTTGCGAAGCTTAAGGTAATAATTGCTGTATCGATGTCACCTTGTTCACCAATTTTTGGATCCACCAAAACAGCCCCTCTGGCGTATACTTCTGTAACTTCACTGGCCGCTAAAAAACGTGCCATATCAAAATCATGGACAGTCATATCCAGAAACATTCCTCCGGAATCTTTGATATAATCTGGATTTGGTGGTTCAGGATCACGAGAGGTTATTTTGATGATATGTGGTATTCCAATCTCGCCCTTAACAATGTGCTGTTTTATCTGAACAAAATTGGGATCAAAGCGTCGGTTAAATCCAACTTGAAGTTTAACTTTGTTTTTTTCAACCACAGATAAAGCTTGTTTAATTGCATTAGGGTCTAAGTCAATTGGCTTTTCGCAAAAGATATCCTTTCCTTGATTGGCTGCTTCAATAATCAATTTGGAATGTGTGTGGGATGGAGAGCAAATCAAAACAGCCTCGATTTCTGTGTCATTGAGTATTGAGGTGTGGTCTTTATATGTATGCTCAATTCCGACAGAGTTAGCCCATTGAACATCTAAATAGGGATCAGAAATACTTTTAATAGTCACGTTGTTAAAATTGTGTATAATATTCTCAGCATGGAGTTGTCCGATTCTGCCGGCTCCGATGATTCCGATTTTCTTTTTAGCCATAATTTATTAATTTGAATTAAATTTTGTATTTTTTTTACAAAAATCCTTTTTTACTATTTCCAGGCTTTATTACAAAAGCGGTAAACCTGAAAAAATGTCTTGCTGCTCTTATATAGCAAACTTCATTCATATTGACATCTACATTAGCCTTGTGGTTTCTGTTTGAAAACTCTTTAGAACTTGTTCTCGTGATTTCAAATAGATATCACAAGGCGTTACTTTTAGACGATAAGAATGTTGTTCGCTATAAATGGGAGGGTAACTGAATTTATAATTTTGGTTGCCACACGTCTGCATCATCCTTTAATAACCAGGTGTGCTCTTCAGAAAATTCCGGGACCGTATAATTATTATTTTCCAGATGTCGTATCACCCAAATATAATACATCCCGTATCCTGGAGCAGCAGTTTGTGAATGATCCTTTTCATCTAAAATCTTGACTGTGTCATACTGTTTTAGACGGCATACCTGTTCCCCCAATTCACCATGACCAAACCCTTGAGGCTTGGTAAATCGATAATGATAAACTTCGGGTTGTGGATGATGGTGAGGGGGGTAACTGGACCAACAACCAGGGAAATTAATAACTTCACCCAACACCAGTTTCGCCTCCGGCCGATTCCGGATATCAAATATTGTTCGAACAATTCGGTAAGCGGTGTCATTCAATTGCCCTTTCCCACGATGTTCAGACTCCAATAAATTGGATGAATTAAACCACATGGGTTCAAATTGGACTGAATTCTTGACTTGTGATACCGATATTTCGCACGGAGAATCAGCTGTTATTGTTGCTTTGCAGTTTGCGGGGAGGTGCAGAGCAAATGGTTCTTCATCAAATATTGATTGACGCTCTACAGTATATGATTGATTTCCAAATTCAAATTTAGCTTTGCCATGCATCAACAGATAGGCGCTTTCAAGTGCATAGTCGATTTTCCAAGTTTCATCAGCTTTGAGATTCAATATACCAAATTCAATACCAGTATCATCTTCTGCTTCCCCTAATTGGGTGATTGAGTTGTATCCTGGTTTAAATCCTTTAGGGTTACGAATTTGAAGTTCTGCCATAATTTTGCGCTCGGATTAAATATTAGCAATTAAGTTGAGGCATTTCGCCACAATTGAATAAACTGGACATAATTATTTTTGATGATTTCCGGAATATCTGCGGCGTTGATTTGTCCCTGGCTGAACTGTTGCCAAGCTTGCCAAAAAATGCTTCGACCAATAGCAAATCCGACACAATGCTGACTCGATTTGGCGATGCGAAACCAGTTTTCAAATTTATCAGGGGAATCCCCCCCGCCAAGGATTACGACTCCTGCGGATAGATCGTATTGGTCAATTTTAGCAGTTAGCAGATCCCATTCTTTTTGGGAATCAACAGCCGCAATCTTCCACCAATAAGGATAAATACCAGATTGATAGACTTCATCCATCACAGTCGTCAGTGCCTGGCCATTGTGCTCAAAATCGTCAGGGATAATCAATTCCAGCATCAACTTTCTATCCAACTCGAGACAACTTAAAGATAATTCTTTGAGTTGAGTCATCTGAACCTGTTTCGTAATGGCATCCATGTCGGCATGGTATTTCCAAAGTACTTTAATGAATCCAGTGGAAGGACTTTTCAATACCTGAGTGTATATTTGCTGATCATTGATCCAGGAAACAGGGAAGACACCGGCTTCTTCAACCGGCATTCCATATTGAATCTGTCTTTTCTGACTGGCCCGGATGATATCTTTCCCATAAATGGGATCAACCAATATGGATAAGGCCGGGGAAGAATCGTCTTCCCTGACTTTTAAAAACCCTTCGAAAACCTGGTTCTTAAATTCTTTAATCAAATGCGTTTCTATTCCCAAGCGGTTAACATCGTCTTCAAACTGATTGCGGTGGTCGAAAGCCATTACCAATAATTCATGATCTCTGGCTGAACCCAATTCGGTTTTTTGATGCAGCCGCTCCATTTCAAGCCCATATAGAATTTGAGAATCCTGATAGTTTTGGATGAAATAGTTCAATTCTTCAAATGATGCCATAGCGGGTGCACATCCGTGTCGACTTACCACAATAGCGCCATTCGCATTTCCAAACTGAGCACAGGTTGACAGTGGTTCCTTTCTTAACCAGCCCCTTAGAAAACCACTCATAAAGGCATCACCAGCTCCTAAAACATTCATGACTTCAACTGGATAGGGCGTACCGACGATAGGCTCTGTCAAGTCACTGACATATACTTCACATCCCTTTTCTCCGGTTTTTAGAACCAAGGGCGCCTGTGTGTGATGTTTGATGATTTCAAGATCACTTTGAAGAGAATTTCCCCCAGTTAGGATTCGAACCTCTTCTTCTGTTCCGACGATTAAATCCACATAGGGAAGAATGGCTTTCATGACTTTGGTTACTTTTTCCGATTCTTCATAGCGGGATTCACCATCCCCTGGTTTTGTTAATCCCCAAAGCACCGGTCGATAATCAATATCTAATATAACAGCTGTCCCCGTTTGCTTTGCTAATTTGGCAGCATGCATCGTAGAGGCAAACATAGCAGGTTTGGACATCCCCGTACCGGTAATCAGCAGCGCCTTACATTTTTCAAAAAAAGCTTCATTGGCATCCTCTTCCTTAATCTGCATATCAGCGCAATTTTCCCGATAAAAAATCAAAGGGAAACGATCCGGTGGATCAACACCAAGCAAAACAATAGCGGTCAGGTGTTCGTCTGTGGTTTTCAATTGGCTGGTGTCCACTCCTTCTTTCACCAAAACGCTTTTTAAATACTGCCCCATATCATCTTGACCGATGCAAGAGAACATGGCGGACTGAAGACCCAATTTGGCCGTTCCAACCGATATATTGGCAGCACAGCCTCCCAAATACTTTCGAAAACTCTGGGCATCAGCCAGAGGACTGCCGATCTGCTCTGCATAAAGGTCAACAGCGATCCGTCCCATGCAAATCAGATCGATCGGTCGCTTACTATCAAAGGGATAATAGTTGCTTACCATACTTAGTCCTTAATCATCTATATTTTCCTGTTCGTTGATGTCTTCAATATTTAAAATGAAGATACCGAATGAGAACAATACGAAAATCCAATTATTATATGTTAGTAACAGAGGTCAAATATTCTATCTCTTATCTTCTCATCCTTTGCTTGCATTATTCGAAATTAGTCACTCGCTGAATAATGCATCAATATTTTTGTCATCGACTTGGAAAGTTAATGTATGCGGTTCCTGCAGCAGCGTACGCGATGAGTGAGCTTGTTACTTACAGTCTTTGCCTAATCTAGGCTTTAAGACTGTAATTAAACATCAGGGGAACCTTCAAAGGTTGCCAGTTCCTCACCACCAGCCATCATGTTTTGCAACTCCTCCGCAGTGATTTCACCACGATTTGCAGTACCTAATGTCTGACCACGGTTCAGCACAGTGAAGCGGTCACCGACCGCCATTGCATGACGCACATTATGGGTGATGAACACGACACCAATACCCTGATTACGGACCTTGTCGACTGTGGCCAGAACATTAGCTGTTTGGCGGACACCCAGCGCTGAAGTTGGTTCGTCTAATATCAATAATTTAGCACCGAAATGGACCGCCCTGGCAATTGCCACGGTTTGACGCTCGCCTCCCGACAGGGTGCCGACCGCCTGATCCGGGGAGCGCAAGTTTATACCCATTTTCTTCATTTTCTTCATGGTAATCTCGTTAGCTGTTTTGTGATCAAAAAAGCTGATACCGGCAACTTTCCGGGTTGGCTCATTACCCATGAAGAAATTACGAGCAACCGACATTAGCGGAATCATCGCTAGATCCTGGTATACAGTAGCAATTCCAGCTGCAATAGCATCTCTGGGGCGTGTAAAATTCATTGGCTTGCCCTCAAAAATGATTTCTCCTTTGGAAGGTTTGTAGACACCAGACATGGTCTTAATGAAGGTCGACTTACCAGCTCCATTATCTCCCAATAAACAATGGCATTCACCTGCAATCAGGTCGAGTGAAACACCACTTAGAGCTATGACCGAACCAAAGTGCTTCTCGATTTTCTTCATTTCGATGATTATTTCATCTGAATCTGTTTCATCAGACTCTACTGCAACGCCTCTCATTTTAAGAATAGGTTCAGTCATCTTATCTCTCCCCCGTGATCATGCGACGAATATAGGTGTTTAAAATAACCGCTAATAAAAGGATTACTCCAAGAAATACCCGAAAAAGTGAACTTTCCACTCCGGCAAAAAATAATCCCTGTTGCACCACCCCGAATATTATTGCGCCTAGGGCTGCTCCAATCACTGAGCCATAACCACCAGTCAGCAAGGCACCACCGATAACGACCGATATAATTGCTTCAAATTCTTTGAGTACACCCCGGTCGGCGCCGGCAGAACCAAACTCCATTACTTGTGCGGTGGCAAAAACACAGGCACAAAAGGCCGTAAACATGAACATTAAAATTTTAACCCGAATAACCGGCACACCCACATATCGCGCCGCTTGTGCATCACCTCCAGAAGCGAATATCCAGTTACCGAATTTAGTTTTGGTCAATAGCAAGTGACCGAAAATGACGAGACCGAAAGCCCAGATCATTAGCATCGGTATTCCTTCCACGATGGGTTGACCTTTTTTAATTCCCCGGCTGAAAGTCTCGATCCAGCCAATATCAGCCATCCACTGAAAAAAGCCGGTGAAAATTTTACCTCCAAAAAAAGGTGCCAACCAATCGCCCTTCGCTGCGTCTCTGACCCCACCGATGATGGTTTTACTGGTGGTTGCGATTGCGGCGAAGATGGTCAATCCACGTAGTATGAATAAAAAAGCGAGTGTTACGATAAAACTGGGTAACCCCGTTTTAATCACCAACCAGCCGTTTAAGGCACCCACTGCCATACACAAGATAAAGGTGATCATAATCGCCAGCCAGACTGGCCAGTGTAGGCTGATGGATAATAGGGCAATGCTCATACCTGCAAAGCCGATCATGGACCCGACAGACAAATCGAATTCACCGGCAATCATAAGTAAGCATGCACCAACAGCAATAATTATGAATTGTGACGAGACAATCGACCAGTTCAATACTCCTGAAGGTGAAAACATGCCTGAGTCCCCGGCGGAAAGGAAGAAGAAGAAGAAGACCAAGATTGTGCCGCAAATCCCTCCTAGTTCAGGTCGAATTAGCGCTTGGCGAAAGGTCGATCTTTGTTTGATACGTTCATCTTCTGCTGGTGGTATTGCTTCGGTTTGAGTCATAATGGTCCTTGGGATCGTAAGAGATCAAACAATAAAATAAACTACGGGAGAAACGCGGTCAGAAGTGACCGCGCTTTTTTTTATATTTTAACGATATTGACCAGCGAACTTTTCAACCATGCCCAGTGCGTCTTTGGTGACAAAACCAGGTCCAGAGTTAATATTGTTACCAGGTAAGACACCATATCGATCATAATTAGTTAGGACAACAATTGGTAGATAGGCTTGGAGGAAAGGTTGTTGATCAATTCCCCATTTGATGATTCCCGACTTGATACCTTTAACAATTTCAGTACCCAAATCAAATGTACCAAAATAGATGTCACCGGCCATTCCATTTTCCTTGAGCGCTGCGATTGTAGGATCAGCAGAAGTGGGTCCCAGTGTCAATATTGCATCGACATTTGGATTCGCGCTCAAGTAGGCCAAAACACGATTTTTGATTTCTGCAGGGTCCTGTCCACTGTCAAGCATGGCGCGACCCAGTTTGATGCCAAGGGCATCAGCAAAACCACGACAACGCTCAGCTACAACTGTGTTTGAAATAACATGGTTCACACAAACGAATGACTTGATTCCATCTCCTTTAGCACGTAATCCGGCTGCATATCCAGCATCATATTCAGGTTGGCCGACAAACATCAATGCCCCTACCTTACGGGTTTGCTCAGGTGTACCTGAATTCATAATGATCACGTTAATACCTTGATCCACCGCATCCCTAATTGGGCCACTAAGGACATCGTAATCAGCCAGAGTAGTAATAATTCCATTTGGCCTGGAAGCCGCAGCCTGTTGGATGATACGAGCCATATCTGCAAGGTCACCAGTAGGAGGATTACGATATTCAACTGTCACGTCCATCTGCCTTCCAGCGAGTTTTATACCATTCTTGATGGTGTTCCACCAAGAATCTGAGTCCGGTGCATGACTCACAAGAATGTATCGTTCTCCATCTGCCATGGCACTTATCGGAACTAAAACAACAGGAAGTGCGATTGCCAAGGCCATCATCGCGGTGATAAATAGTCTGGTTATTTTCATACAATCCTCCTTAAGATTGGTTATTCTGATTTAGTTTAGAAACATATGAGCTAAATGCTCAACTGAAGAGTAAGAAATTGGTTTTTTGAAGTCAAATAATATTTTCTGAGCTGGAATAGAATGATTTCTGAGCTGTCTCTTTGTATCCTGTTAATAAAGGGCTATAAAGTGTAGTTGGAAAATTGAACTGTCCAAAAAACTCACTCAACAGCCTTTTAAAAAGATGTTTTATTTCTAAATTATTGAATGTGAACAATAATTTCTATTGTAGTTCTTACTTAATTTGTAAACAGAGTCAGAAAATTCCCAATATTGAACTGTCTAAAAAAACTCACTCAACAGCCTTTTAAAAAGATGTTTTATTTCTAACTTATTAACTAGTGTCTAAACGAAAAATAAGTAATTCGGGGAAATGTACAATACTTAGCAAAGACTTAACCATGAAATACCAGATAGTTACGAGGATCTTGAGGCTTCGTAGCGATACCCCTAATTACTCAGAAAAACCTCTATGAAGTGAAAAAATAGGAGTGTCTGGCTTTAAATCGTTTGAGATAGGTTCTGCCTATGGGAACTTTCGTGTTGGTAAAAATCAGTTCATAATCTTTTTGGTTCTTCTTGCGGATTGTCTGGATTTTTTCCGGATTGATAAAATACTGACGGTGAACCCGAATGAGTATATCATCGGTAAAGTACATTTCAATTTCCTGCATTGTAATTGGTACTTCCAGGTTTTGGGATCTGGAGTCCGTAACAATTTCACAAAATGGAGAAATAGATTTGATAAATATAATTCGATCCAGCTCGCAATTGATGGTATTAATTGCTTCATGGGGAAAGTCATTGGTGATCAGTTTCAAAATATTGCTGCGAATACTATGAACTTCTCCAATGATATTGTTCAAATACTGAAGGGCTGATTCCGGAAATTCGCCATTTAGTTTGCTGCGAAATAAGCAAATTCGATACTCTTCAAAGTCTTCAATAAGAGAATGAATCAACATTCCTGGATAAGGGGCATCAAGATTGAATGGTTTAAAATTCTTTTGATGAGTAGAATATTGTGAATAGGTGTTCGTAAAGTATGATACCAATTCATCACTTCCGGATTTCGCAATCACATCGCCGCTTTGCCATACCAGACCAGCATTGAAGTAAATATTGTTTTCGATTTGTTTAAACGCTCCGATTACTAAGGCTTTAGTATCTTTAAATTCCCCAATTTGCCGTGAAAATTCAAGATAGGATGCGACCCTGCGGTTGGCTACTAATATCTGAATCTGATTTTGGATTCTGGCGATCAATTCATGTTTATATACTGGTTTTTCCAAATAGTCGTTGGCACCCACCGACATTCCCAGAAGACGATCACTGATCTGATTTCGGGCTGAGAGAAATATAACCGAGAGCTCCTGGCTGGTAAATATTTCTCTGATTTTTAGACAAACATCAAAACCGTTCATGAATGGCATCATAACATCTAGTAGAATCAAATCTGGTTTTGCTTTTTGAATCAGTTTTAATGCTTCTTCACCACTAGAAGCAGTTTGTACATTGAAATTTTCTCCAATAAGGTAATTCTCCAGAACTTGCCGAATGACCAGATCATCATCAACTACTAAGATGTTATAAGGAGACTTATTTTGATGCTCAATGTTTTTATTGAGCAATTCTTTCTCGTATGATTTTGATAAGGCGATGGGAAATCGCTGAAATAATTTGGTTTTATGCGATGTGTTATTTTTTGGGCCACTGTCTATTGGAAGCGTAAAGGTGACTTCTGTGCCAAACCTAACGACTGATTTAACAGATATATTTCCACCATGAAGTTCAATTAATTGTTTTGAAATACTGAGTCCCAATCCAGTTCCCGAATATTCTCGATTCATTGAACCGTCTGTTTGTTCAAAACTATTAAAAATTTTATTTAAGTTTTCTGGAGGTATTCCGATTCCAGTATCTCTGATTTTTATCTTAATAAAATTTTGGTCTGTTTCTGCGAAGATCTCAATTTCGCCTTCTTTAGTAAATTTAATCGAATTTCCGATTAAATTGTGGAAAATTTGTTGAATTCTAATTTCATCTCCTTTTGCCGGTGGAAGGGCTTGAGGAACTGAATTGATTAATTTTATTTTAGATTCGGGAATTAAAACGCTTGATAATGAAATGATCACGTCCACAATCGTTCGAATATCGAGAGCCTGTAATTTAAGAGCAATATCATGATGCTTTAATTTTGAAAAATCCAGAATGTCATTGATCAAATGGGATAGACGTCTGCCACTGGAAACTATCAAGGACAAATAATGATTGTTATCCAGTGATAATGCATCATTCTCATTGTCCAGCATGGATTCGGCGATACCGATAATCCCATTAAGGGGTGTTTTAAGCTCATGCGACGTATTGGCTAAGAATTGATCTTTAAGCTGATCCATTCTCAATAACTCCTTATTTTTACTGTCTAAATCCATATATGAGTTTTGTAATTTCAACCTCATATCGTTCAATGATCTCACGACAATATCGATTTCATCACCTTGATTTTGAGATGTCTTGTTTAGAATCAAGGGGTAGTCCAGATGATCCAAATCCAATTTACTGGCATAGTCTGCCATAGCGTTTAAATGTCGTGTAATTAAGTATTGAATAATGAATAAGATAAAAATAGACACCAAAAATGTTTTGATAGCCTGAAATCCTAATATGACCAAAAACCGTTCTACCATCCGATCATGCACTTCATCAAGGCTGGCAATGATTTTGAGATGAGCTAAAATTTTATCGGTACCGCTACTTTGATAGACTATTGGAAAAGTATATGCGAAGTTATTTTTGCTTTCGGCCTGCCCAACTCTGATGATCACATCAGAATCCTTAAATATTTCCAGATACTCCATATCCGGAAGTCTCAAAATACCTTCCATCTGCAATCGAATTTGGTCGATGTCATACTCCCAAAGATGCGATCCCATCACCCTTAAATGAATATCTTGGATTTCTTGAACCCGTGTCTTGATAATATCAATGTCTCTTTTGTACTCCAAATATAATTGAAACCCCGCCGTTACCAGAGTCACAATTGAGCTGGCAACTAAAATCGAAAAAAGAAGTCGATGCCCAATACGATGTTTGGTTTTAATAGTCAACATTACTAAAACTCGATTGGTGGTTATAATTTTTAGTTCAAGTTATTTAAGCTGAGCAAGAACTTTACCTATCGAAAAGTCATAGGTTTTGATCGATGGATTGTAGTATTTTGAAAAGCGTTTAAAATCGATTTGAGACCATAACTCAGATCTGAATAATAACCGGTATTGTTTCAAGTTTTTCCTGTTAATGAGTTTCATTTTTGATTTATAACTCACTTTTTCCGTCTTAAAATCCTGCCCATTTAAGTAATCAAAAAACAAAACCAGGCTCCAGGCTCCATCCATAAAATGACCCCCGACTGAGGTTACCATTTTTTTTTCTTCAATGGCTTGGATGCCACTTTCAGTCCAATCAACTCCTCCAACTAATAGGTTTTTACCGGGAATTTTCCCAACAATCTCTGCGGCTTCAATTACGCCCAGAGCCATTGGATCGTTCGCTGTCCATACAACTCGGGTTGTTGGGTATCGTTTGAATAAGCCCAGAGCCTTGCGTTTGGCTCTTTCTTGACTCCAGTACCCCTGGACGTGTTGAAAATATTTGATCGAAGGATCGCTTTGGACAGCTCTTTTGAATCCCCTAACTCGTTCAAACGATCCTCCTTCAGCGTATGCCCCTATTATACCGAATAAATGAATTTTTCGATCATCATGGTATAAGTTCAGTTGTTTTGCACGCTCAATAAGTGCTATTGCCAACTGATAACCAGCATCCTCATCATCTGGCAAAAGTTCACCTAGCCAATACTTGTATTTTTGTCTGGGAGCTCCAAAAGACTGTTTGGTTTTAGTATCTAAACCGGCGTTAAATAAAATTGCCGGAGTTTGATATTTCTCAGCAAGTTGTATTAACAAAGCCCCGTTTTTTTTTAAACTCTGAAAAATAATACCATCCGTTTTATCTTGGCTGCTTAATAGCGTTTTCACCTGATCGACGTTTTTGTTCCGATCATAATCGACAAAGTGAAACCTTAGATCAATATTCAGGTCATCAGCAGCAGCTTTGGAAAATAATTTCATGCGTTTCCAGAAGGAATTTGATTCCAGTGCTGGAGAAAACATGTCAATTCGATAGTCTGCCGCGAGAAGTATAACTGGGTGAAAAGTCAATAATGACAAAATGATGCATACTTTTAACGAGATTATTCTCTTATTCCAAAATGTACTGAGAATCCACATTTTTTCCCTCATTTGATCCCATCACTTTTCTAATAATAAAGAATTATTTGAGTTAGATATACAGCCTCACCGGATCTTTGTCTTTGATTATTAAGACGAATCACGATATATGACAGACAACCTGTCCCTGTTACGTGATAAGGAAACCATCATTCCATTGTGTACTGGAATATGTCTATGGCATTCATCGATCATTTTGAAATCAATTCTATAAAAAAACATGAAGGGACGCCCTTTCCTTTTTAACTTTTACAGATATTGCTATCAAAAGTTAAAAAAGCAAGGGCGTTCCTCTTTTCATTTTCAAAAGGCGTCCCTCTTTTCGCTATAAAAACAAATAAATAGCTATGAATTTATGTAGTTACGACAATCAAAGTGATTGATATTGAAGAGGTACAGTACTTTATTTGGGACGGAGTTTTTCAAAAACATAGGGTAGGCATTGATCTTCTGTCATCTTTTTTCCGGTAAGCATTGAGTGAATATCAATCCACTCTCGTTTATTTTCGGCAAGATAAGTTTTAAGGTCATGCTTCTCTAAAAAGTTTTTTGTCCTATTATCTACTTGTTTTTTTGCAATTTGATAAAGATCAGCATCATTTTGGATTAAACTTGTCGCAGCTTTAATATAATGCGACCATCTGCGGTCATCGAGTGGTAATTTATTGATGCCATCAATCTCAATCATTTTATAATAGGAGGGATTGTCAAAATATTTGACAAACAATTCCATATAGAATTTAACCATTTCCAGGACACTTGAACCAAAAAAAGAATTAAAGGCTTCATCGTCGATATAGGCATCTGCCAGATACATGAAATCTTTATCAACATAGTTGTTGTTGTATGTTTCTTTGTATCCACAAATTTCTTTTGCGTTAGCACCGTTTTTTTCAAAACCAACACAGTTCACTATAACATCAGTATTTAGTTTTTGACCGTTATCTAGAATGACACCCTTGTCATACAAACTTGTTATTGAACCTAACTTTGTTTCAATTTTTTTTAAAAAATGACCAATAAACCAAATATCAGAAACACTGATAGTATGGCCTTCATGTTTTACATTCCCCATCCAACATTCCGGTTGAGTGGCCCCACTGGTGTCATACAATTTTTTCCAATACATCATGTTTCGGGTATTGCTTTTTTTATCATGTTGAAAGTTTTCATCATAAGGTGTTGCAAAATTTAAATAGTCGATTATTTTAGGGCAGACAGTTCCGTGGCGTCTACAAACAATAGTTACATGATTTGCGCCAAATTCTAAAGCTGTCCTGGCATTTTCAATGGCAAAGGCCCCCATTCCAACTATAACAACGTTTTTGTTTTTCCAATTGACTTCTCTGGCCTTGTCAGAAAATCCTGAAACAATCTGCCCCTGAAAAAGTGATTGATCTGAATATTCTATATGCCGCGGAGCACCAACTCTGTCATTAATCGCTAGAATTATTCCCTTACTCTTGAGACTTCCGATGACATCTCCTTTCTTATAGATCACTTTATATCCATTTTCTATTTTCTCAACTTTTTGAACCTCTGTTTCAAGATAGATGTTTTCATCCATGTTTTTAGATAAGGTGACAAAGTCTTCCAATAATTCTCTAGTAGCTGAATGATCCCGGTTAGATCTTGACACCCTTTCTGTTAGCCGGTAAGAAGCTTCTGAAGAATTTACCCTGGAAGTTGTGTTAGCGTACATGGACCAGATGCCTCCGATTTTGTCTCTTTTATCGATCAAACAAAACGAGATATTACTTTTCTTTAACCGATCGGCAGCATATATTCCTGTTGCCCCGGCTCCTATAATAACAACATCTGTTTGATCCGGAATTGGGGTCGGATTTTGGATATGTAAATTCTCTATATGAAATTTTAATCTTTTTTCACTGTATTCCTGAATTTGATCTACAATTCTATTTGCCTCATGGGACTGACTTCTCAAGATATCTAAATCAGTGAAATTATTGCCAAGGTTTAGGGCATCCAGAGTGATAATTGCGTATGGGTAGCACGGAGATTTCATCTCCTTAAGTGTCGTTAATATTTTTGAAACTAAATCAGATTTTTCAGCTGAAACTAAAAATATGTAGGGAAGATCCGCATATTTTCTTACTTCTTCAACAATTTTTTCTACGACTACTGTGTTGAAGCTTAACTGATTTTCATCCTGCAATTGAATATTAGTAAAATTAGCGATACGCATACTTGAAGTATAGTGATTTGAGTTTTCCATAAGCGTGTACCTCAGTTGGTTTTTGATTAATTGATAGAATGTAATTAATGTGAGATTATGTGTATTTCACTACTTTATTGTTGATAAATTAAATACTTCAAAATAAATTTTCTGCCCGTTTTGCACCTTCTACTAAAGCACCTAATTTTAGCCAGGCAATTTCACCGGTAACACTGGCGGCGGATGCCGTTGTTGCAAAACCACAGTCGGTTGATGCAATGATGTGCTCGGTTCCTATTAGATTAGCATATTTTTGAATCCGTTGTGCTACCAGATCAGGATGTTCGACAATATTTGAAGATGTATCGATAACACCTGGCATCAATACTTTATCTTCAGGAAACTGAAACTCTTCAAATACTGACCATTCATGAGAATGTCTGTGATTGCTGGCTTCTATAGAAATATACTTTGCGTTAATCTTCATTATCTGAGGATAGATTTTTTTGAAGTCGATATCACAATGGTGTGTTCCTGCGTAATTTCCCCAACAAATATGAACCCGACATTTATTTGGATCAACATCAGATAAGGCTTGATTCAGGAATTGGACATTGGTTTCCATCAAGGTGACAAACTCCTTGTCTGTTAAATGTTTGAAGCCAGTATGACGACCCATAGCAAGATCAGGACAATCAACCTGAAGCAGGAAACCAGAATTATTGATAATGTCATATTCCTGTTTTAAAACAGCTGCAATACTTTCCAGATAGGACTCATAACTAGGGTAGAACTTGTTTTCCATAAAAAGCGCCACAGTCCCTGGAGATGGGGTTGTAAAAAAAAGGTTTGAATCCAAATCAGGATATAATGGCTTTAATTCATTGTAAATTTTAACCATCATGTTTAATTCTTCCCTGACAGAAACTTCACCAGTATATGATAATGTTTCAGAGCAGGCTGGAAGTTTTACAGGTGCTTTAGGGTTTAAAGTGATTAAACCGTTTCTCCCTCCAAATCTTCTGGAAAAATCAGGTAGTTCTTCCATATCTTTTGGTATTGGAGCGATACCTGTGCCATCAAATCCGGAAATTCTGTCAACTGTTGAACTGACATAGTCATTTCGGGGAAGTTCGCCGTTGTTAACAAAATTAATACCTAATGATAATTGTTTTCCAATAATTTCTTTTAAATAGTGTTCCACATCGTTTTCAGTAATTGTTTGTTTACGTAATGCTTTCGTGATCATTTCCTGTGGGCGTGGCAATGATCCAACATGGGTGGTTTTAAATTTTGCCATTGTTATTAAATCTCTGGTTTTATGGTTATTTTATGTCTGATTGGTTAATTCATATATTTTATCAAGAAATTGATCGGGAAGTGGATAATCAAAAAGAATGTCCGGATCGATTTCGATATTAAGATCTGCTTCCAGTCTGGAAACAAGTCCGGTTGCACTCATGGAATCTAACCCTTGATCCGTCAATTCCAATTCTGAATCGATTGTTTTGATACCAGTTAACTCAAAGAATAATTCACTGACCAAATTTTCCACGCTTTCTCTGATAACAGGTGTTTCTTTTCTTTCAGGAACTTGTTTCTCAATAGCTGTTGTAAATTGGTCAAATAATGGATAATCAAACAGGATATCAGGTTCTATTTCTATATTTAAGGTTTCACTCAGGAGATTCATCAATTCGGTTGCACTCATAGAGTCTAATCCCTGATCCATTAACTCAATGTCAGGTTCAATGTCTTCCACCCCTGTTAAATTGAAAAACAGTGATTTTATTAGTTCAGGAATATTTTCCTGATTCTGTGCTAAGGGAGCGTCAGACGGTAAAGCCCTGATTTCTGTTTCAACACCAGTTAGGTATGATTCAAGAGGAACGGCTCTGGTTCTGTCAAAAGGGACTTCAACATTTTCTATCGCTTTCCGATTTTCTGAGTTTGCCCCTTTGATTACAATATGGGCGTTCGAACCACCAAAACCAAAACTGCTGATTCCAACATTCGCCTGATAATCAATTGGGGTTTCTTCGGTTACAACCTGGATAGGATAGGATTCAAAATCTATAAATTGATTAGGGGTTTTAAAATGTAAATTTGGAGGAATAATTCCATGGTTTAGGGCTGTTACTGCTTTTAATAATCCAGCTATTCCAGCGGCCGATTCCAAATGTCCCAAATTAGATTTGATAGAACCGATATAACATTTATTAGATCTGTCCTTGGCAATGGTATTGTGGATGGCTGACATTTCTATTGGATCTCCAATTTTGGTACCGGTGCCATGACTTTCAATATAGGTGATTTCCTGAGGATAAAGCCCAGCATCATGGCAGGCGTCAATGATCAATTCTTCCTGCGCATCAGGGTGAGGGGCTGTAATAAGCTGTGCTCTTCCGCCATTTTGATTAATAGCAGAACCTAATACCTGTGCATAGTATTTATTTACCAAGGATTGATTTGTTAAAAGAACTAATCCACCCCCTTCTGCGCGCACGTATCCGTTAGCAGAGTTATCGAAGGTCTTACATCGGTTATCCGAGGATAGAAAACCTGAGCTTCGCATCATATTTGTAAAATTCTCATCCAACAGCATGTTAACACCACCTGCAATGGCATAGTCGATACGACCTGCTTCAATATCTTTGGCTGCGTAATGAACAGCTAATAGAGAAGAAGAGCAGGCAGTATTCGCCACCCAGCTGGGACCCCGTAAGTCATAATGATAACTGATTCTTGAAGCTATGATACTTGGATTTGTGCCCGTTGGGTAAAATACTGAGGTACTGTCTCCCTGGTACTCCTGGTTCCAGGCCCCGATATAAACACCGACTCTCTTTTTATCCAGACTATCAGGATCTATACCAGCATCTTTCCATAATAATTCTGTCAACTCTAAGGCCAGAATTTGCTGAGGATCCATTGTACATGCTTCAGCTGAAGGGATATTGAAATATTGATGGTCAAATCGGCTTGATGTAACGTCTAAAAAGCCGGAATCCGATTCTCCTCTATTATTTTCACTTCTGACCTGATCCGTTTTACTGGTTAACATATCCCAAAACTGTGGCAAAGTTTCTACCGAAGCAGGAAGTCTGCAACTCATTCCGGCAACAACCACTTTGTTTCTTTGAAATGATGAGGTGAGAGATTGTTCTGTATTTTTCTCTATTCCAAATCCTGCAACGAGCTGGTTAATTGTTTTGTACCTGTAAAAATCCTGTGGTGCCAGGGAAGGAAAATAGGGCTGAAGTATGACTGTTAACTCTACGAAATTTAAGGAATCTAATCCTTGTTGCGCCAATGATAAACCAAGATCAAGGTTTTTGTTATATGCTTTTATATCCTTTTTTAATTGATGAAGTAGTATACCAGGGTCTAGTTTTTTTCTCTGGGTCAGAATCCAACTAATGTCATCTTCGCCTCGAAACATAGAAGAAACATAGGTCGATGATTTAAAGATTTCACAACATTTAGCCAATACCGGATGAAAACCAATCTCAATAATGTTGAAATCAGCCTCTCCATATTTCTGTTTGATGGTTTGCAGTGATGCTATAAAATCAATGGGTTTGATAAACCATTGGTGCCAGTGATCCTTAGCCAAATTAGATTCAAACCTGGTTGTTACACCTGAAACAAAAATGCCGTCAGTTATTGATCTGGGTTGGACGTGTTCTAGCTGATCCAAATAATTATGATAAAGCGGATGGTGCCATGGGTGTGGTATTTTCATTTTAACAAAATCCGGCTTTTTATTCTGGAGGCTTACAATTTCACTAGTGGTACCGCTAAAGGTCAAATGTATACCTGTGTCATCCTTAAAATTAAAGGAAGCAGGATTAGCTGGCAATTCTTTAAGTTCGGATTCTGATAACCATCCATGCACCATGGCACCACTCAGATTCGAGGCAACTTTGCCAATATTAATTGAAAGTAAAAGAATCTCTTCCAAGTCATAAAGTCCGGCCTGGTAAGCCGCTGAAATTTCGCCTGTACTGTGACCGACGACTAAATCTGGTTGGTATCCCCAGTGATTCCAAATGTCTGAAAGACAAATCTGGGTTATGGTTGTCAAGAGTGGGCTGTAAGGGCATTGATGCTGACCTATTTCCTGATTCCATATTTGTTCTAAATCCATATCATGTTTTAGCTTAAGAATATCACTGATTGGCTGAAAAAGCCCTGAATACCTTAAAAGCTTCATCTGGGATTCACTGCCGTGTGTCCCTTCACCTGAGTAAATAAAGATCGTTTTCTTTTTGTTTGTCATAAAATGGGTCCTTGTCAGTTAGTATCGCATCAATCTTAAAAATATTATTTTGGGGCTTATGATAAAATTATAACAATGCTACCATGCTAATTTATCTTTGTCATACTAAAACAGTCCTATTTAAAATTTTAAAACAAGAGTATAAAAATGATAGATAATTCTTAATCTATAAGTGCCTCTTTCAACGCTATAAAATGGTTAACATCAAATAAGATCAAGGATTCTTATTCGAACTTTGACATAAATATGAATATTCGTTAACTAACTAAGATACAATATACACTTACAACCTTTTTAATTGATACCATATAGATGACTACCCAGGGATCCAAAAATTCAAAATTATTTATTTCAGCACCAAAAAAAAGTTCAGGTAAAACAACGTTGACACTTGGTATATCAGCCGCATTAATCCAGGATAATTACTCTGTTAAGGTTTTTAAGAAAGGTGCTGATTATATTGACCCGATGTGGCATAGGGCTGCAACTGGTCAAAACTGCTACAATTTAGATATGCATCTGATGACAAAAGCAGACTGTTTAAATAGCTTTAATAAACGTTCTTACAATATCGATTTTAGTCTTATTGAAGGAAATCATGGCTTACACGACGGTATTGGAATTCGAGGTGAAAATAGTAGCGCCCACTTAGCAAAGCTATTAAAAGCACCTGTTTTGTTAGTGGTTGACGCAGCTGGAGCTAATCGTGGTGTGGCAGCCGTTGTTTTAGGACATCAAAATCTTGATCCGGATGTCCAAATAGCTGGTGTGATCTT
>Ga0233431_1001983_pt1 | contig 31345 bp, 26 predicted proteins | sample SI_118_April2016_FD_179867 | JGI IMG/M metagenome (GOLD analysis project Ga0233431, IMG submission 179867) | Seawater microbial communities from Saanich Inlet, British Columbia, Canada - SI_118_April2016_200_MG | ecosystem: Environmental > Aquatic > Marine > Inlet | place: Canada: British...
GGCTTCATCTTAACAGGAGGTTTCTTTTTCTGTTATGACTTAGATCAAAGTCCTTTTTTTTATTTCCTGTACCATTAGGGGTGTAACCCTTCGATGTTTTGATATATAACGTTCTTAACTTTTAAACTTCATTGCGCCATGTTATTTGAAATCAGATAGATGAATCAAGAGCAGACTGAACCCTTTACATAAACAAGTCCTTAATTATTATGAGATAAATAGTGCCCGAACGAAAACTGTCTTTTTCGCCAATCTCTGCGTCAGATAATAATTTTAATCCTCGAAATACCGAATGTATTCCTGTGGTTAAAATTTTGATCTTCCTTGACCTTGACAAAAAATCCTAGTTTTCGTTCAGACACTAAATTAGGATGTCCCCGGAATTCAGGAATCCACAAATTTACGGCGATTTTACAAGGAGTTGAGATAGATGTCCGACCACAACAGTAAAAAGAACTGGTTTGGAGATTGGGCGGATGAATATGATGAAACAATCGGTAAGGTTGGAAAACACCACGATTTATTAGACCTCGTCGTCGAATCATCACATGTGGAGGAAAACGATCATATCCTTGATATCGGTTGCGGTACAGGGATACTGGCATTAAAGTTTTTGAAAAAAAGTGATTGCCGAGTTACCGGGATAGATGGTTCTCCGGAAATGCTTGCCGTATTTAAAAAGAAGATAAATAAATTAGGGCTCAATGAGAAAATTTCTTGCAGGCATGAAGAATTATCGAATATGGAATTTGAAAAAGAAGCGTTCCATATTATTTCCAGCACGTTCACATTACATCACATCAAAGACAAGTATCCAATGATCGAAAAGCTTTATAAAATGCTTAAGAGCGGCGGCAGATTAATTATTGGAGAAATTGATATGGATGCAACGGGTGATGTGAGGGACCCAAAACGATTCATGAGAATGATGGACTATTTGAAAATAGAGTTTTCGCTAGCGCTTCAAGAAGGCGGTATAGATGCTTTTAGCAGGATGTATGACAATGGTAAAAAACACATTCTAAATGATGGGGAGTATTGCATAAGTTTTAAACAATGGGAAACGTTATGCCAAAAGGCAAGTTTTAAAAAGATTTATATCAGAGCCGTTCCGGATTTTGAATGGTATAAAGTATTAATCGCGGTTAAATAGTGCCCGAACGAAAACTGTCTTTTTCGCCAATCTCTGCGTCAGATAACCCGTTCTTAATAAAACTGGTTAATCCTCGAAATACCAAATGTATTCCTGCGGTTGAAATTTTGATCTTCCTTGATCTTGACAAAAAATCCTAATTTTCGTTCAGACACTAAATAGCTTATTTTCAATGTAAATGGCCATATTAGGGCCCCAAATCAAATGTTCATCTAATCAACGGTTCTATTTCCTCAATTGAGAGAAACTCTCCAACCCGGCAGCATCTTCACCGTTCATGTAAAAACCCCTTTTTTTGGGTTAAAAAGGGAAGACTCAGCTATCAAATCAATCCCCTAAAAGCCGTAATGAGGTAAAGGAATATGAAAAATGATCAAGATCAATTTTCAATTACTGAACGTCCTTTGTCCGGGTGCCAATGGATGCTAAAGGAATTTGCCGAAATCAGATCTCCGCGGGTAAAAAAAACCCAGTCTTTTCTCATCCCCGAGGTACTTGGGTTATTGTACAAATCGTTAAGAAAGGAACTTGGGAAGAGTAGGGCGTTCCGGCTTGTTTTAAGGACATCCACCATGGGATATGTTTTTAACAGGCCTCTTTGGCATCCGGAATATTTCAAGTTGACCGACAAAAAGCAGGAAATGTTTTATAAAAATATTTTTAAAAAGGCGATGCTCTACTTTATCATGTTTAATCTTTTAAAAAAGGAGCATGGAGATGAAAAAGCCGATAAAATTATTGCAAATATTATAAATCCGGCCACCATCGCTTATATGAAAAGAGTATACCGGCCCGTTGGAAAATGCACGACCATAGAACCATGGTGGGAGCAGTCTGTCGATTATATCGCCGACCTGCCCGAGGACAATCAAGGGTTGGAGGGTACGGTTTATATGGCCGAAGATTTAAGCGAACTGAAATGGCATAACATAAGATGCGCCACCGCGGAGGTGTTTCGGGCTTACGGATTAAAATTGACCATGAGCCATATGTGCATGACCGATCATATTACCTACCACACGTTTTTTCCGGGTCTCATGTTCAAACGCACCAGTTGCATAGGTGTGGGAGATGCATTCTGTGATCATCATGCCTGGGTGAAAACACCGGATGATATGGGAAAGGAAGAAGTACAGTACGGGGACTGCGATCATTTTGAAGGCGGCAGGGAGTATGTCAGATATTGGGAAGAATATGCCAAAGGATATTTATTCGGCAGTAAGGAAAAATGGCAGCGATACGCTGAAAAGAGCATGATTTCATGATGCCGCACAAAGACTGACATTGCGAAGAGGAGGCCCAAGAACAGGTTCGCCGCCCTGGCGGTTTCGGATAGGTCTTGGGCGCATCTTTTTCGCGGACAACGCCTATGATGTCCATGAATCGTTGGAATTGGAATATGATGCTGTTCTTGACTCTTATTGATGCGTCTATTATTTATTGAAAATCGGAAGATTCAGCATATGGCCCGCCGCCGGTCCGGGATACTCGTTCACCGGGCCGGCCCTTCGGGTTCATGGAAAAGGTTTACATGCGTTTCATCTTTATCCTCGCCTTTGCGGCGAACCTGGTTCTTGCCGTTATCTCCCTGGTTTTATCCCCCTCAACCGTTGCGATCCACTTCGGTTTCGGGGGTGAACCCGATGGTTGGGCGCTGGTCTATGTCAGCGCCCTGATCATGGCCGGGGCCAATGGGCTACCGGGTTGTTTGGCGTGCAACGAACTGCGCCTCAAAGCGGGTCTTCCGGAACTGCGGGGAAAGAAGTCGAAATCATGAAAAAAATTGCTTTTTCAGCCCTGCTGGTCCTGCTGATTCTACCACGGTCCGTCATGTGTGAAACCCTGACGGTATCATATCTTGAACGGCCGCCCTATTACTATATCCGGCAGGGACATGCCGACGGTTTTCTGATAGAATTGTCCAAGAAAATCTTTCAGGATGCGGGGGTTGAAGTCGTATTTGAAATGATGCCACCAAAGCGGATTATGAAGGAAATAAAGAACGCCGACAATGTTCATTGCTCTGTGGGCTGGTTTAAAAAACCGGAGAGGGAAAAATTTGCGAAGTTCAGCCTGCCGATCTATCGGGACAGGCCTGTTGTCATTCTCACAACGAAAAAACAGAAACAGATGTTTGCGCCTCATAAAACTCTGAGGGAAGTATTCCTAGACAAATCACTCATAATGGCAACCATGAGCGCGTTTTCCCACGGGTCTTACATTGATGGCCTCATGAAGGATGTTTCTCCGAAAATCCATGAAATATCCAGCAGGCAGAACCTGTTGCCGAAACTGATAATGAATGGGAGGGCCGCCTATATGCTGACCGCTCCCGAAGAAGTGGAAACGCTCGTCCGTTCGGCAGGATTGGAACCCGATGATTTTGTTTCCATCACCATGCCCGATATACCTGCCGGAAACAGGCGGTACCTGATATTTACCAGGGGCGTAAGTGATGATATCATTGACAAAATAAATATATCTGTGAGAAAATTTGTCGGTCAGGATACTTTCCAGCGGAGGTGAACAAAATGATTCGGATTATCACCATTACTTTGATCGTTCTACTGTGGCTGGCCCCGGCACAGGCCCGGGAAAAAATGATTTTTTCAACTTTTTCAAACCCTGACACACCCAACATCGTACTTGCAAGAACCGTCATTTCAGAGGCTTATAACCGCCTGGGTATGGATGTGGAGGTAAAGTATTTGCCCGGAAACAGGGCATTGAAAAGAGCGAACAGCGGGAAAGTGGACGGGATCCTTTTTCATGTACCCAACCTCCATATTTCTTTTCCCAATCTCATTCAGATAAAGGCGCCCGTATTCCATTCACAGTTGGTTGGGTTCATCAACAATAACAAGTCAATTAAGATAAAGGGTTGGGACAGCCTGAACCCATATCGCGTCGGTTATGTCAGAGGGTTTTTATTGGCAAAAGAACGTTTAATGAATGCGCAGACCGAGCCTGTAGATCGGGCGGAAAATATGATGATGATGCTCTCGCGCAACAGAATCGATGTGGCTGTCGATACCCATCTCACCGGATTATACACTTTAAAGAAACTCGGCCTTCAAGAAATCAAGGCGGAGAGCCCGGCCCTGGAATCCTTCTCTTCGTTTCATTATTTACACAAGAAACATCAATCGTTGACCCCCCAGGTAGAACATGTATTGGCGGAAATGGAAAAGGAAGGGGCTACCCAGGCAATCAGAAATACAATTCTAAAAGATTTACATGAGGGGAATTGATGCGTTCTATCAGAACAATTTTGAGTTTGAGTTTGGCTGCGGTAATCGTTTTTGTCGGTTTTTCTGCGGCTGCTATATACTACTTTCAGACTTTAGAGGAAGAAAAGTCCAATATAGACCAATTCATTCACACCGAATCAACCATTCTCCCCGGCGAAATTGCCCTGCCTCTCTGGAAATATGACTTGGACGGCGTCAGGCTCTTGTGCAGTGAACGATTGAAAAACAGCCGCATAAAATCCATCAAGATTACTGACGATGAGCAAAATGTCGTGTTCCAAACGGGGACTGGAAGCGTTGGAACATCTCTCTTTTTGGTAAAGCCTATCGTATATAATGGTGAAAATATTGGAACCATGGCCATCGCCTTTGATAATTCTGAACTGGTAACACTCAGAAAGGATATTTTCAATGTTACCTTCTACATGCTGCTTTTCGTGGTGTGTGCGGCGATTGTTTCAGTGCTTTTATTGACAAAGTGGCTTGTTACAAAACCCTTCAATCAAATAACGCAAATCCTCACCGAATTGAAGAACGAGAATTATAGCTGGCAGTTTCGTGGAAGCTTATTAAAAGAGATGCAGCCGATTGAAAACGGCCTGAAAGGATTGTCTCAAGAACTCTTTGAACGCAATAAGGAAATCAAGGAACATACGCACGATTTAGAAACATATAATAAAACATTGTTAGAGGAGATTGACCGACGAAAAAAGGCTGAATCAGCATTAATGGAAAGCAAGTCATTTTTAAGCACTTTACTTGAGCGCATTCCCATGCCCGTTTTTTACAAGGACTCTGATGGTTACTACCTTGGTTTTAATCGGGCCTATGAGGTTTTTTTTGGAAAAAGCAGAAACGAGCTCATAGGAAAAACAGCTTTTGAAATTAACCCGGAAGCGTTTGCTAAGGCGTATCACACCAAGGATCTGGAACTGTTCGAAAAAGGTGGCATGCAAGAGTACGAATCCCAAATTTTGAATGGCAAGGGCAATGTACGCGATGTGATATTCAACAAAGAGGTTTACCGTGACCGTCAGGGAAATATCATTGGTTTGATCGGGACCGTACTCGACATAACTGAACGCAAAAAATCGGAATCTGAACGTGAAAAACTTCAGGCGAAATTGATGCAATCACAGAAAATGGAATCTATCGGAAACTTGGCTGGTGGTATCGCCCATGATTTTAACAACATTCTTTCAGCTGTCATTGGTTTCACCGAGCTGGCCCTCGACGAGGTTGAGAAAGGGTCAACCATTGAGAATAGCCTTCAGGAAGTACATATGGCCGGTAAGAGGGCCAAAGACCTTGTAAAACAGATATTGACCTTTGCGCGACAATCAGGAGAAGAACGCCACCCCATACAGCCGGGCTTGATTGCAAAAGAGGTTTTACAGTTCATGCGTTCGACCATACCAACAACCATTGAAATCAACCATCGTATTGAAAGTGGATCGTTTGTCATGGGAAACGCCACACAGTTCCATCAGGTGATGATGAATCTTTGCACAAACGCCGCCCATGCGATGGAAGATGGGGGCGGTACAATTGAGGTGTCCATTTCGGATGTCCCCGCCCACATGGTCGCCGGGACAGATTTGTCGGAATTACCTGACCAAGGCTATGTTGAAATACGGGTATCTGATACGGGTGTTGGCATAGCCCCGGATACGATCGACTCAATTTTCGAGCCCTATTTTACCACCAAAGACCCCGGAGAAGGGACCGGCATGGGATTGGCGGTGGTGCAAGGCATTGTGGAATCTTATGGCGGTCAGATCAGGGTAAAGAGCGAGTTGGGCGAGGGGAGCACATTTGTAATTTATATGCCAACCACACGAAAAAGCGGCCAGCGCTCTGCTAACGAAAAACAGGATCTGCCAACCGGTGATGAACAAATCCTGTTTGTGGACGATGAGGCGCCTTTGGCGAGGTTGGGCGAACGGATGCTGTCTCGCCTGGGATATGCGGTGACAACGCGTACCCGCAGCACGGAGGCCATGGAACTGTTCCGATCCAAGCCCGACGATTTCGATTTGGTGATCACTGACATGGCCATGCCCGGCATGGCCGGTGATCAACTGGCCGTTGCGCTTATGAACATTCGGCCTGACGTTCCGGTGATCCTGTGCACCGGCTACAGCAAGAAAATGTCAAAAGAGCGTGCCCTGGAGATTGGCATCCGGGCTTTTGCCAACAAACCGATTGTCCTAGCAGACCTGGCCAAAGCTGTCCGGACAGTGCTGGATGAGGCTAAACTCAAAACTCGAGGGTAATTATCTGCAAGGCAGGGCGGCCTATATGCTGCCCAAATTCAGGGGACAATATATTAATTTCTTGCCTCAGAATACAGTTAAGGGGGGGGTGTATCCGCTGTTTCTGACGGATATAGCAAAACATGGCTTATGATCTTTATGATTGCAGTGAACGGCATTTTTCATAATATAGAATCAGCAAATATTCAGGTTATAGGAATGTCCCTTTGATGTGACCACCGAAATCGGGTAAATTGGACGTTTGTGGATGGGCACCAGATAGAATCACCGGGTCCATGGAAAAGGGATTCGATCATGAGTGAAGCTTCGTATCGACTGATTTTTGAGGGGGAACTCTCCCCCGGACAGGAAAAAGAGAAGGTTAAAAAGAATCTCCAAAGCCTGCTCAAGATAACTGAAAGACAGGTGGAAGATATTTTTTCCGGAAAGCCGTTCCTTCTGAAAGGAAAGGTGAATGGGGAAACGGCCCATAAGGCGAAGAAGGCTTTTCGCAAGGCCGGCGCCATCTTGCGGGTGGAGAAGTTGAAAGGGGCAACAAAAGCCATCTCCAAACCGGTGAAAAGTCCGGACAATGGGTCTTCCGCTGCGGTTGCTGAAAAGGGACATTCCCGCGACATTCCGGCCCTTATGATTTTCATCATCGCCCTTTGCGTTTTTATCGGTTTGTGCAGCTATCTGGCATGGCGAGGCTTTAACATCAAGGATATGGAAAAACAGGTGACGGAGGTTGTAACCGATACCGTGAACGAGGCGACGTCCCTCCTAAAAAAATGGACCGGTGATTCCGAAGTGGCCAAATCTCGAAAATCGGCGGGATCCGCCCAAGAACCGACTCGCAACAAATTGGTGGCATCCGCCAAAAACCAGGTGCGAATCCGGAGTAAAACTGAACAAACCAAAGCAGCGGTCGCGGCTTCCCATGCGGGCGTCCCTTCATCCCCTGAAAATGCGGGAAAGATATCCGTCTCCATTTCCGGCGAATTTGAACCGGTGGGCATGAAGGTCTCATCCAGGAGCGGCGTTCTCCCGAAGCTTTCGGATGCACCCCCTGAGCATCTCCTTCAGGAGCCGGAATCCATGGGCGGTCAACGGAAATACGGAAAGCTCCTGTTGGGGACCGGGGATAATCAGACCTATGATTTTATCCTGGACATCATTCCGGATGGGCGCTCCCTTCTCTATTTCGATGGAAACCAGAACCGAAACCTTACCGATGATCCACCCCTTGAAAACAGGGGCCGCGGCATCTTCGGAACGGTGATTCAAATCCCCATGAGGCGGCTGATCAAGGAAATGAACAGGGACGGGGATTTTAAAATATGGTTTTTCACCAACAAAAGCCTCTGGGCGAAGGGAGGCGCGCGTCACTACAGCATCACGCAGATGAAAGGCCGCGTAACCGTCCATGGGAAAAATTACCAGGCTTATATTGCGGAGCGGGGGGGCAATGACGCCGATTTTACCAACGACGGCATCTTCATCGATTTGAACGGCAACGGGAAAATAGAGACCAATGCGGAATATTTCCCGGATGGCGGCATCGGAAACATTGATGGAAAGGACTGCCGGTTTGATATACGCTGGTAGTCTGCTTGTGAAAATCCTATATATTTGTTGTACACGATTTTGGGGAAAGACATTTGGCTTCCATACCGTTAGCAAACCATGATCCCATAATAAACCATGAACTGAAGCTGGCCGGGGACTTTGTTCAATACACGGGCCGTCATATTTTTTTAACGGGAAAAGCCGGCACCGGTAAAACAACCTTTTTGCATAGTCTGAAAGGCCCTTCTTTAGACACCGGGGCTGCCAAACGGATGATCGTCACGGCCCCCACCGGGGTTGCGGCCATTAATGCCGGCGGCGTTACCCTCCATTCTTTTTTTCAGCTCCCTTTTGGCCCCTTCATTCCCGGCAGCGAAGCCCATGAGAAAAACCGGCAGCGCATGTTCAGGTTCAGCAAGGAAAAAAAACGGATTATCAAGAGCCTTGATCTGCTGGTGATTGATGAAATCAGCATGGTGCGGGCCGATTTGCTCGATGCCGTGGATGCGGTGCTGCGGCAACACCGGCGCAATGAACAGCCATTCGGCGGTGTTCAACTCCTCATGATCGGGGACCTGCACCAGCTTTCTCCCGTGGCAAAGCAGGATGAATGGCAGCTTTTGCGGCAGCATTATGCATCGGTCTATTTTTTCAGCAGCCATGCCCTTGCCCGGACAGACATGTTGACCCTTGAATTGAAGCATATTTACCGTCAATCCGATGTTCGGTTTATTAAATTGCTGAACCGGGTGCGGGACAACCGGCTTGATGAAGACGCTATCAGTGAACTGAACCAGCGGTATATCAAAGATTATATCCCCGAAGAAGGCCAGGGCTATATCACCCTGACCACCCACAATCGCAGTGCTGATGCCATTAATGAAACCCGGCTTGCGGCACTGGGGGGGAAGGAATACCGGTTTGCGGCTGAAGTTTCCGGTGATTTTCCCGAACATGCCCACCCGGCCCCGAGCGCCCTGGTGCTCAAAAAAGGCGCCCAGGTGATGTTTCTTCGCAATGACACCTCCGGTGAAAAGCGTTATTTCAACGGGAAAATCGGGAAAATTAGGGCCATTTCCAGAGAGGATATCCGTATCAAGTGCCCCGAGGAGTCCGGTGAAATTGTGGTGGAACCCGTGGAATGGGAAAACATCAAATATACGGTGAATGAAGAAAACAAGGAAATTGAAGAGAATATTATCGGTAAATTCAAGCAGTTTCCCCTGAAACCGGCTTGGGCCATTACCATTCACAAAAGCCAGGGATTGACTTTTGATAAAGCCGTCATTGATGCCCAATCCGCTTTTGCCCATGGACAGTTTTATGTGGCGTTAAGCCGTTGCAAGACCTTTGAGGGCATGGTGCTCAGATCTCCCATCCCATCACGGGGAATTGATACGGATGCGGCGGTGCTTTCCTTCGTTGAAGCGGCCAGACAGAATCCGCCCTCTGAAAAAGTGCTTCGTTCGGCCAAGATAGGGTACCAGCAGCAGTTGCTGCTGGATTGTTTTGATTTTCAATCGCTACGCAATCGTCTCAGCTACCTTGTCCGTCTCTTGATGGGGAATGTCGGCCTGGTTCAGGTATCCGGCGTATCGGATATGGGACGGTTGCAGGAGATGGCCGGAAAAGATATTTTTGCGGTCTCTGAAAATTTTAGACAGCAATTGCGAACCCTCTTTAAAGAGGACGTCCTCCCGGAATCCGATGCCCATATTCTGGAACGGATCGGCAAGGCATCCAAATGGTTCCAGGACAAATTCTCCCAGGTTTTTGCTGATTTAGTCCGGAAATTACAGGTGGAGACGGACAATAAGGAACTTTCCAAACAGATCGGCAATACCCTGAATCATCTCAAAGAGGAAATTGTGGTGAAGCTTGCCGGTATCAAATCGTTTGAAAACGGCTTTTCACCATCTCATTATCTGCGTGCCGTATCAAAAGCCGAAATCGATTTTGCCCCTGGAAAAGCAAGAAAGTCCCAGGCCCCGGACTACGGGGAATCCGACATCGAACACCCGGAATTATTCCAGCTGCTTAAAGCGTGGCGCAGCCGCAAGGCCAAGGAACAGGGCGTTGCGCATTTTCAGATCCTTCATCAACGGGTATTGATTCAAATTGTCGTCAATTTGCCCGATAACGGAAATGATTTGAAAATGATCAAGGGGGTGGGCAAAAAAACAATTGAAAAATATGGTGAAGACCTGTTGGCACTGGTGACGGCCTATCGAAAAGAACACGGCATAGCCACGGTTGTATTGCCGGAAGTTAAAGACGCGCCAGGGAAAAAATCATCCCCGAAAAAAGTGGCACCCGGCTCGAACACCCGACAAATCAGCTTTGATATGATCAACCAGGGATTCACCGTCGCCGGTATTGCGGAAGAAAGAGGCCTGGCGGAATCCACCATTCAGGGGCATCTCTGTTCTTTTATCGAAACAGGGGGCTTGAATATCAACCGGCTGCTCTCACCCGAGAAACAAGCCGCCATTGCCGCGGCGCTGGACCGGGCCCCCGACAATTCCCTGAATGCGGCAAAAAATGCGCTGGGGGAACGTTACGCTTATGGGGAAATCAAATTGATGGTGGCCCAAAGAAAGCATCTAGCATTGAAATGAAAAAAGAGGTATAGGGTATACGATGAAGATATATCTTGATAATTGCTGTTTCAATCGGCCTTTTGACGATCAGAAGCAACTGCGGATTAAACTTGAGACAGAGGCCAAGCTGGATATTCAGGAGAGAATCGTTCAAGGCAAATTTGAACTTGCATGGTCGTTTATCCTGGATTTTGAAAATGAAGCAAACCCTTTTGAACAAAGAAAGCTCGCCATCAAGGATTGGAAGGCCCACGCTTTCGTTTATACGGGTTCGACAAAAGAAATCCTCGGAACGGCGGAAAGACTTGAGCGTATGGGGATTAGAAGCAAAGACGCGTTGCATTTGGCATGCGCTGTCGCCATGAGATGCGATAATTTTTTAACCACGGATGATCAATTAGTGAAAAAGGCGACAGACGCCACTGAAGTTAAGGTGACCGACCCCGTTTCGTTTATCAGGGAGGAAATAGAATGATCACTGACACTGAAATCAAGATCAAAGGATTTGAGGTGCTGGTTAACACCTTCGGTAAGGTTGACGCCGAAAGATTCATCTCCCTTATGATGCGAGAGCCGTTTGATTATACAAAATGGCATCGGAATCTTTGGGAAGAGAAAACGGTTGCTCAGATCAATCGGGCCGCTTCTGAATTCTGCAGGAAAGCTGAGTAATGCTTGAAGGTCCGGAAAAGAAATTCCAACGACATATTGCGTCACATTCACAGGCACATAACGCTTGATTCTCCTGTTTAAAGGCAATGAGATCAAAGACGCCCGTTTCCATCCCTCACTCTCCGTAAACGGTCTTGAAATTATTTTTCATGCTGATGACCACCCATTTTTTCTCTTTTGCCATTTTCAAGAGCGCCGGGTGGTGGTAGACGAATTCCCGGGGATCGTCGTGGTCGACGACAAAGGCCATGTGTCGGTAAGGGGACGAAGCGGTGAAGTCGAGCATCCAGGCATCTCCTGAAGAGTTGCCGAAGGCGAGCACCGGGGCCTGGCCGGTTCGCATCATGATGCGGATGGCTTTTCCGCTCTTCACGTTGGGGGGCGGTTGAAGTTCTCCGCGAATAAAAGCAATCCGATCCCCGTCCTTTTTTGCCCGGGCCTGCACCATGGACCCGATGCAGCGGCTTTCATCCACATGCAGGTATTTCTCCGAGATGGCCATAATGGCAAACTGCAGGGAGCCTGATACCACGTAGACCTGAAATCCGTGTTCATGGAGCAGGTCGATGAGTTCAATCATGGGCTTGAAAATCAGCGCCTTCTGCGGCCGCTTCTTGAGAGGGTTTATTTCCGTTTCAAAGAGTTTCAGGCACCAGTTTCGGTAATATTCATAGGTCTTCCCTTTAAAAGGGAGAACAAAAGTCTGGTTTAAATGTTTGCGCAGATAGCCCACATCAAGCTTTTCAGCGGCTTCACACAGGGATTTATACTGGGGACCTTTTGAAGAAATTTCCCCTTTGTGCCGGACCAGGTAGCGGACGGCTGCCTCAAAGACGAATGGGAAGGGTTTTTCGCTCATGATCGTGCCGTCCATATCAAAGACGGCTATGCGATCTTTTTCGGGAATGAAATCATTCGATCCGGGGGTGGAGACGCTGTCAATATAATCCAGCAATATGTTTCGGACCTCCCCTTGCCAGCATCCAAGTGCCCGATCCGGTTCCACAGCGAAGGTGTCGGGAATTCGGCACAACTGGAAAAAGATCGCTGAAAGGGCGATCACGACGGCAAAAACCATAACCCTGTAGGGTCTAATCATTGACTGCATGGCAATTTCCTCCCCAATTTATTGTAAGTATATCATCTGGGAGTTCGGATTTCAAGAATATGAGGAATTACCCTTTTGCTTTCAGGCGTATAATGGCATAATACAGATTAAGTTTGATGGCTTTTTGAACTTACAGGGGTAGCATGAAAAAGAGAGAGGGAGCGGGAGAAAACGGAGAAATTAGTGGATCCGAGGTTTCGCTGACCGGTCTGTACACCATCAGCGTCGCTGCCATGGCCATCGGCGTGGCCATCGTGTTTATACTCAATCTGGCCACGCCCACGGATTTCATGCTTGAAAGATTCTCCGACCTCAAGGCTGCCGCGGGATCTTCCTATGCCCCCGTCGTGGCCAGGCGGCTCGCGGTGTTGTTCCTGATTATCCTTGTCATCGCAGTGCCGTCCCTGTTCATTATGCGCGGTCTTCTCCGACCGGTGTCCCATTGCCTGATACGAATGAAGAATGGCCTTGAAGTGGAAGACGGCGGACTGGAGCAGGCCCGCCGCCGCATTATCAACCTCCCTTTCATTTTTGTGGGAATCCATGTGTGCATATGGGTGCTGTTCCCCGCCTTGATTTTCTTTGTCTCCTATTGGATCCGATTTATGGATGTGCGTACGGCGGTGGTTTTCTCCATTCGCGCCAGCATGGTGGGGTTTATTACCTCTTCCGTGGCCTTTTACCGCATTGAGGACTACTGCCGGAAAGGTTTGATCCCGCTGTTTTTTCATGAAGGCCTGCTCGCAGGGTTGAAGGGCGCCCAACACCTGGCTATCCGACGTCGCATCCGGTTATTCTATGGTATGGGTACTGTTCTTCCCTTGGTTATCCTGCTGGTCACCCTGATTACGGTACAATGGGAGTTGGTGCCGGGAAGCATGCCCGCCAGGGAGTACGGCATAAGAATTATTGTGTTTACGGTGGTTCTGTGCGGTATTTTCCTGGTGAGTGCCGGCATCTTAAACCGGTTGGTGGTTCGATCCATTGTGGCGCCCATTGAAAACATTCTGGACGTGAATACCCGGATTAGAGAGGGAGATTACGAAGCCCGCATCAAGGTGGTGAGCAATGACGAAATAGGTGTTCTGGGGGATTCCGGCAACGCCATGATCCGGGGACTGGCGGAGAGGGAAACGCTTCGCAACGCCTTTGGCCGGTACGTGACGCCCGAGATTCGGGACGAAATCCTTTCGGGTCGTATCCCCCTGGAAGGGGCGCGGCGGGAAGGCACGGTGATGTTTTCGGACCTCCAAAGCTTTACCCCTTTTGTGGAAAACAATCCGCCGGAAGAGGTCATGCGGTCCATGCGGACCTATTTTACTCGCATGCAGCAGGCCATTCGGTTGCACCGTGGACTGGTGATTCAGTTTGCCGGTGATGAGATTGAGGCGGTTTTCGGCGTGCCCGTCTATTTCGAGAACCATGCGGATGCGGCAGTGACGGCGGCCCTTGGGATGCGCAACGCCCTGGAGGCCCTGAACCGGGAGCGAACCGCCGAGGGAAAGGCGGCATTTGCCCACGGCATCGGGGTTCATTCGGGAAGCGTTCTGGCGGGAAACTCCGGCAGCGATGAGCAATCCGCTTACTGCCTGATCGGGAACACCGTTAATGTGGCCGCCAGAATCCAGGGATTGACCCGAAATGTGGGATGTGACATCCTTATCAGCGGGGAGACCGTGAAACAGATGAGTGTTTCACCGAAAATGGAACAACAGCCGCCCGGACGGGTGAAGGGGTACAGTAAACCGATTACCGTCTATCGCCTTCTCTAGACGGGACCTTAAGTCGCGAGTCAAACGAAAGGAAATCCACGAGATGGAAAAGAAGCTTTTGGAGGTATTTTCAGATTATGTGTGACCCTGGTGCTATTTCATCACGGGTCGTGTTGAACGATTGATAAAGGAAGAGGATTTTGCGGTTCAATGGCGTGCTTTTCCCCTCCACCCCGATACACCGGAGGAGGGGATGACGCTGGAAGCGCTTTTCAAGGGGCGCATGATGGACATTTCCGGCATGATGGCTCGGCTTCGAGACGTAGCCAAAGCGGAAGGATTGCCGTTCGGTGAACGGAGCATGACCTATAACAGCCGCCTGGCCCAGGAATTGGGCAAGTGGGCCGAAGCACAGGGAAGAATAGAGGCTTACAACGATGCGGTGTTTCAGGCCTATTTCGCCCATGGTCGCAACATCGGTAAAATTTCTGAATTGGTTGGGGTGGCCGGATCACTGGGTCTGGACGGGAAAGAAGCGCGAAAGGTGGTTGAAGAACGAAGATTCAAGGATGCTGTGGATACGGATTGGCAACAATCCGGAAAAATTGGGGTTACGGCTGTGCCCACGTTTGTCATGGATGGACGGATTCTGGTGGGAGCCCAACCCTATGCGGTACTGGCGGAATTTGTAAAACCGGGAGAGGGGCGTTGATGATTCAGGGGAATTGCAGTGCTGGAAACCGTATTTTTCTCGCAGGGGTTGTGGTTCTGGAAATCCTGTTCCTTGCAATGGCGGCATTGCCGGCCTATGGCGCATCCCTGAGTGAGGACAGCCAGGCCTGCGTGGATTGCCACATCTATGCCACGCCGGGAATTGTATCCGGATGGAAAAAGGGAAGGATGGCGCGGGTACCCCCCGATGCGGCAATGAAAAAGCCCCTTTCGGCACGGCGCATTTCGGTCAATGAACCGCCGGAAAAAATGGCAAAAGTGGTGGTCGGGTGTGCCGAATGCCACACCATGAACCCCGAAAAGCACAAGGATACCTTTGAGCACAACGGCTACTCGGTTCATGTGGTGGTGACCCCCGGGGATTGCGCTGTCTGCCACCCCGTGGAAGTGGCGCAATACGGCCAGAACCTCATGAGCCATGCCTATGGCAATCTGCAGGGCAATTCGCTCTATCAATCCCTGGCCGATGCCACCAACGGCCTGCAGACATTTGAAAATATGAAAATCACCCATGCAAAGCCCGATCCGCTCATGGATGCGGATGCCTGTCTCTATTGCCATGGTACAAAGGTTGAGGTCAAGGGATTGAAGACCCGTGATACCCCTGACGGTGAGATGGATTTCCCCATCCTGACCGGCTGGCCCAACCGGGGCGTGGGACGGATCAATCCCGATGGGACAAAAGGGTCCTGCACGGCCTGTCACACGCGGCACGAATTTTCAATGGCCATGGCCCGCAAACCCTACACCTGTTCAGAGTGTCATAAAGGGCCGGATGTGCCGGCCTACAAGGTTTACAGCGTGAGTAAGCATGGAAACGTTTTTGCCTCCCTTGGCAGCCAATGGAACTATGATACTGTTCCCTGGACCTTGGGGAAGGATTTTACAGCGCCCACCTGCGCCGTCTGTCACATCAGTGAGGTGGTGACAGATGAGGGGGATGTTCTGGCTGCTCGGACCCACCGCATGAGCGATCGTCTCCCCCTGCGCCTGTTCGGCCTGATTTACGCGCATCCCTCACCCCGATCGCCGGATACCACGGTGATCCGGAACGGTCAGGTACTTCCCCTGCCCACGGAACTGACCGGGGAGCCGGCGTCAAAATATTTGATCGATTCGAAGGAACAGGCCAAGCGTCAGAAAACCATGGAAAAAGTATGTCTGGGCTGCCACAGCCAGGGGTGGGTGGAAGGCCATTTTGCCCGTCTGAAAAAGACAGTTCAATACACCAATATCATGACCCTGACCGCCACAAAGATCATGTTGTCCGCCTGGGAAAAGGGTTTCGCAAAGGGTCTGGCGCAGAAAGACAGCCTCTTTAACGAGGCCATTGAAAAGATGTGGGTTGAGCAGTGGCTTTTTTATGCCAACACCACCCGGCTGGCTTCCGCCATGACCGGTGCGGATTACGGAGTATTTGCCAATGGCAGATGGTTTATGTCCAAAAATATTCAGGATATGCTTGACTGGTTCAAATTGCGTATTAAGTATGAAGAGATGTCAAAAAAGCCATAACCATGGTTTCTAATCACACGAAAAAGGAGAATTCAACAAATGGAAACAAGCAGATTTACGGTCCCGAACGTCAGCTGCGGCCATTGTGTCAAGGCCATTCAAAAAGAACTCAGTGAACTGGCGGGGGTGGCTTCCGTTGAGGGAGATCCCGGCATGAAAGTGATAAAAGTGGCGTGGGAGGCGCCGGCCACGGAAGACAATCTCAGGGCCACCCTCAAAGAAATCAATTACCCGGCGGCGGATTAAATCCCAATGGCCGATGAGACCCATCTCACCCTTCCCATTACCGGCATGACCTGCGTCAACTGCGCGGCCAATCTGGAGCGAGCCGTCAAGAAGATGCCGGGAGTTCAGGACATTAACGTCAATTTTGCCACTGAACAGGCCACCGTCACCCTTGAACCGGAACAGGTTCCTCTGACCGCCCTGGTGGAAGGGATTCAAGATGCGGGCTTCAATGTGGCGAAGGCCACCGTGACGTTTCCCGTCACAGGGATGAGTTGTGTCAACTGCGCCATGAACATTGAAAGGGCCCTTAAGAAAAAGGTCCCCGGCGTGTTGAATGCCAATGTCAATTTTGCGGCCGAACGGGTGACCGTGGCATATGTGCCCTCCGTGACCGGCGTGGAAGAGATGATTGGGGCCATCGAAGGGGCCGGATTCGGTGCGGTGCGGCCGGACGAGGATTCAGGCGAAGACGCGGAACAGCTGGCCCGGGACGCCGAGATCAGGGACCAGACACGCAAATTCCTGGTGGGCGTCGTTTTTGCCGCGCCGCTTTTTCTCCTCAGCATGGGCCGGGACTTTGGCCTCCTGGGCCCCTGGAGTCATGAAGCCTGGGTTAATTGGATGTTTCTGGCCCTGGCCACCCCGGTGCAGTTCTACACGGGATGGGACTATTATGTGGGGGGCTATAAAAGCCTGAAAAACGGCAGTGCCAACATGGACGTGCTGGTGGCCATGGGGTCTTCCGTGGCCTACTTTTATTCCCTGGCCCTGTTGCTTTACCCATTGCTGGGAAATCACGTCTATTTCGAAACCTCCGCCGTGATCATTACCCTCATCAAACTGGGGAAAATGCTGGAATCCAGGACCAAGGGTCGTACCGGCGGCGCCATCCGCAAGCTCATGGGTCTCAGGCCCAAAACAGCCGCCATTGTGGTGGATGGTGAAGAGCAGGTGATTCCCCTGGCGGCCGTCAAGGTGGGAGACCTGGTTCTGGTCAGACCCGGAGAGCGTATCCCCGTGGATGGCGTGGTGACGGAAGGGGAGTCCAGCGTGGATGAATCCATGCTCACCGGTGAACCCATTCCGGTGGACAAGGGACCTGAAGACAACGTGATCGCCGGTGCGGTCAACGGGGAAGGCCTCCTCAAGTTCGAGGCGGCAAAGGTGGGTAAGGATACGGCCCTGGCCCAGATTATCCGGTTGGTGCAGGAGGCCCAGGGGAGTAAGGCACCCATTCAGGCCACGGCGGATCGCGTGGCCTCTTTTTTTGTACCGGGCGTTTTGATCATCGCCTTTGGTACGTTTATCCTCTGGTGGATCATGGGCGGCGAATTTGTGCCCGCCATGATCCGCATGGTGGCGGTTCTGGTGATCGCATGTCCCTGCGCCCTGGGGTTGGCCACTCCCACTGCCATCATGGCGGGAACCGGAAAAGGGGCTGAAAAGGGGGTATTATTTAAGAACAGCGAAGCCCTGGAGATGGCGGCGCGCCTCAAAATCATCGTGCTGGACAAGACCGGCACCCTGACTGTGGGAAAGCCCTCGGTGGTGGATGTTCGAACGGCCGAAGGGTTCATGGGAGATGAAAACGACTTCCTGAAAATGGCCGCATCCGTTGAAAAAGGTTCCGAACACCCTCTGGGCCGGGCCATTGTAAAAGAAGCCGTTGAGCGAAAGATTGAACTGGTGGGTCCGGACGATTTCAAGGCCCTGCGCGGCCATGGGGTGACGGCGCGGATTGAGGGGCAGGGCCTGGTTCGGGTGGGAAAACCCGCCTGGCTCCGGGAAACGGGCGTGGCCATTTCACCTGATGGGGAAAATCAGATTGAATCCCTGGAGGACCAGGGGAAAACCCTCATGGTCGTTTCCGCAAACGACCGGTTCGCGGGAATCATCGGTTTGTCCGACACCCTGAAGCCGGAGTCGGCAGCGGTGGTTGAAGAACTCCATGGGGAAGGTCTCAAAGTGGTCATGCTTACGGGAGACAACGCCCGGGCCGCCGGGGTGATCGCCCGGAAAGCCGGGATCGATGAAGTGGTGGCCGATGTTCTGCCCGACGAAAAGGAAGGAAATATACAGGAATTGCAGGCAAAAGGGGAAAAGGTCGGCATGGTGGGGGACGGCATCAACGACGCACCGGCCCTGGCCCGGGCTGACGTGGGCCTGGCCATCGGGACGGGAACGGATGTGGCCATTGAAACGGGGGATGTGATCCTTCAGAGCGGCAACCTGAAGGGCGTACCCAGAGCCATCCGCATCAGCCGGGCCACCATGACCGCCATTCGTCAGAACCTGTTCTGGGCGTTTATTTACAATATCATCCTGATTCCCGTGGCGGCAGGCGCTCTGTACCCCTTTGAGTCCCTCCCCGGGTTCATGAGGGAACTGCACCCGATCCTGGCCGCCCTGGCCATGGCCATGAGCAGCATCACGGTAGTGAGCAACAGCCTGCGTCTTTATCGGAAAAAGATTGAGTGATCCAAAAATAGGAAGGGAGGTTCGAAATGGATACGGTGTCTTCAGGTCTGACCAGTTATGTGGATCAGATCAGCAAAGTGGGTGGGGAGTTGGGCCCCATGGTAGTCAAGGGCATGATTCTGCTGATTATTGTGTTGATCCTGGTGAAATATATCGGGAAATTTATGACCTCCATTCTGATCAAGAGAGGCATGCCCGAGCGGAGAGCCTCCTATTCGGTAACCGGTCTGCATATCCTGGTGCTTCTGGTGGGGGCACTGGTGGTGCTCAACTTCATCGGATTTCCGGCTGCCCTTCTTTTCCGGGTGATCATGGTCATCGTGATGGTGGGTATCGCCGCCTTTGTGATCGCAAGGCCGTACATTCCCAAGCTGCCGCTCAAAACAGGGGATGTGGTCATGATCGGTGGCGCCTTGGGGAAGGTGGATCTCATTTCAGTTATGCACACAAGGTTGCGAACCTTTGACGGAAAGGTGGTCTATATCCCCAACCACAAGGTATTGAATGATCAGGTGGTCAATACCAGCCTCCGACCCAAGCGCCGCCTGGATATCAATTTCTATATCCCTTATGAAGCGGATGTGACAAAGGTAAAGGAAATTGTTGGAGGAATTCTCAAAGAATCCGAAATCGTTCAGGAAAAACCCGTACCGCGGGTGGTGATTGATAAATTCGCCCCGGGTTATATGGAGATGAAGGCCCGATTCTGGGTTGAAAAAAAATATGCCCTGGTGGGCCGCTGGGGACTCAACGAGAAAATCAAGACCCGGTTTGATGAGGAGGGTATTCGAATGGCGTCGCCCCGTCTGGAGATCGATGAAAAGTCGCCTGGGCGGGTTGAAGAGATTTCTTAAAGGGGAGCGGCAGGGAAGATTTGAAGGGGCCCCACAGCAGGTAAGGGCCCCTTTCTTGTGCGTTTCGCCATATCACGCAGGCCTTAGAGCAGCCCGCCTGACCATAATGCCTCAAGAAACATCCGCCAGGGCATTACATCAAGGGCATTCCCCAGCCGCTTGGGCTGCTTATCAAGGCAAACGATGATCGCCCGCTTTACGGCATATTCTTCCAGCAGGGCCTTGAGACCCTTTCCATGCCCTTCATGTATCCTTCGAGTTCCTTTCACCTCAATGGCCAAATCCATGTCGCCCAGGATGAAGTCCACTTCAAGGCCGGTGCTGGTGCGCCAGTATCGAATGTCAAGTTCAGGATTTCGGTAGGCCTGATACGCTTTCAGTTCCATTAAAATGTAGTGTTCGAAAGAATGCCCGAATTCCGGGGTCCCGGCTTGAGGCTTACGGCGGGCGAGATAATTGGAAACGCCCACATCGAAAAGATAGAACTTTTCGGTTTCAATGAGGCGTCTCTTTTTCGCTTTTCGCCAGGGCGGCACCCGGAATCCAAGCAGAGTGTCTTCCAGGATCTGAAAATAGTTCCGGACCACCTTGGCGCTGACGCCTGTTTCCCTTCCCACATTGGTGTAGTTCAGCAGTTCGCCGGAAGAGAGTGCCGCAACCCGTAGAAATTCTGAAAATGCAGGAATGTTCTGGGTTGTCGCTTCTACAGCTATCTCTTCCTTCAAATAGTCTGCTATGTAGGCCCTTAAATCCTGCATTGGGTCCGATGAAAGGAAGTGGGGTGGAAGGAGACCCGAAATAATAATTTCTTCCAGATCGAAACCTTCCGTTTCGGCCCACGTGAGGGGTGCCATTGTATATCGCCAGGCTCGTCCTGCAAGCAGGTTTGCGTGTCCCCGTCTCAACTTGCGGGCACTGGATCCGGTCATGAGAAAAGAAACGCCGGTGTTTTCTATCATCCAGTGGATTTCGTTGAGTAAATCCGGAATCATCTGGATCTCATCAATGATGATGAGGCCCTCATATTCTTCATAACGCTCGCGCAGCAATGATGGGCGGGAGGCATAATCGGCAAACAGATCGGTCTTGAGTAGATCGATCAAAATCGAATCAGGAAAATGTCTTTTGACCCAGTACGTTTTGCCCGTCCTGCGGGGTCCCCAAAGGAAAGCGGAACGATTGGGAGGCAGGTCGACATGTATGCGTCTGTCTTTGATAAATTTCATTATAGGGTTATTTTATCCGGATAATTTTCCCTGTCAAGTAAATATATCATTCCGTTCAAGAATCATTGGCATTTGCCATTTTCCTGGCTTCAATCAAAATGGGGTCCTTTCGGCGGTTTTGATCATTTCGTCCATTACTGAGGCGGCCCGGTCCGCGAACAACGGGTCGTTAATATGCAGGTTGGCCGTTTCAACGTCTATCCCCGGGGCGAGGCCGTCCTTGAACGCGTTTATGAACGCCTGCCCGGCGGCGGGGTTATGGAGGGGTGCGTTTTCCTCGTCGGCCTCGGACATGCCTCTAAGCGGTATGAGGACGCGAACGTTTCCGGGGTCCATGTTGAGTTTTTCCGACAGCTGAGCGGCAAGCAGCCGGGATTCCCCGGCATTGACGCGGATGGCGGAACGGAAATCGTAGAAGAATATCTGACGGTCGCGGAATTGCGGCGGGATACTGTCCCGCGTAAATTCCAGCACGATACAGTCCATGCCCCCGGGTACCGTGAGGCGCGGCACGGGCGGCCCCGGAACCGGTTCGAACCTTTTTTCCCCGATGGCGCCGCAATACCCGTCCATGAACGCGTCGGCCAGTTCGTGGGTGGCCAGATCCAGGATTCCGTCAAAATATCCTTCGCTGGCCAGTTCCATCATGGCCATGCCGCCGGTTCCGTTGGCGTGGAAGGGGATCACCTCGTATCCCAGGTTTTCCAGCCGTTCCCTGACGTTTTCGGCAGCGCGGGTGATGAATCCGAAAAAGCTGAGCGCCACGCGTTTCTTCGCGGAACCGGCCTGCCACCGGTCGCTCACCATGCCGCAGACGGCGCCGGCCGCGTTGTCCAGGATTCGGCCGGTGACGCTGTTGATGCCCAGGATATCCGATACGCTGTGCATCATGGTGATGTCCTTTGTACCCACCACTTCCGACATATCCCGTGAGGCCACGGTGGAGACCATGACTTTGGGGACCCCCAGGGGAAGCACGCGCATGATACTGGTGCAGATGTGGGTTCCGGTCCCGCCTCCCGCGGAAATAATGCCTGAAATCCCGCCGTCTTCGTGGAGCCGCCGGACCCGGGTCTTGGCCCGGGATATAACCTCGGCAATGGCCTGGTCCCTGGAAAGTTCTTTTTCTTCATCCTTCAATTCCCCGTAAAAATCCACGTGGACGGGGCGGGACGGAGGACGTCCGGTCCCCACGTTGATGGTCATGGTCCGGCAACCCCTTTCCTGAATTCGGGTCTCTAGAAACTGATGCTCTTCCCCTTTGGAATCAAAGGTTCCCAAAACCGCGATGGAGGCTTTTTCCCTGATCATGCTGTTCCCTTCCAGGTTGTTCGCGCTGTCTTTGTCAGGGCTGCATGATGCCGGGGCCGCCCCTTTCCCGGGTTACACTTTTCTAAAATGTCTCTGCCGGCATATCTCGGACAGGATGGTGCCCCCGGCAACGGATAGGTTGAGGGATTCCACACGCCCGGGGGACGGGATGCCCACCAACTGGTGGCATCGCTTACGGATGGATGGGCTGATCCCTTTCTGTTCACCCCCGAGGACCAGAACCACCGGGCGGTCCCAGTCAAAATCATAAATGGATAAATCCGCTTCGCCGGCGGCTCCGATGATCCAGAAACCATTTTTTGACAGTTCATCCAGCGTCCGGCCCAGGTTGGTAACCTGGGCGACGGGAAGTTGATGGTGTGTTCCCGATGCCCGCTTCAATGTGGCGGCGGTGACGCCGGCGGACCGGTCCCTGGGCAGGATGAGGCCGTGGACACCGAAAAAGGCCGCGGTTCGTATGAGCGCCCCCAGGTTCCCCGGGTCGGTAATGTGGTCCGCCGCCAGGAGAAGGGCCGATGGGCCTGCTTGAAGGGAATGGCGCAATACCTCCTGCAGGTCGGCGTAGGCAAAGGGTTGCGTGATCCCCACCACGCCCTGGTGGGATATATCTTTAAAAATGTCGTATAGTTCCGATTTGTTTTTAAAGTAAACGGGGATGTTTTTTGATTGAGCGACCCTGAGAATTTCTTCCGTTCGAACAGATTGTTTTCCCTCGGCGATCCAGATTTCCCGCAGGGTGTTTTTGGGCTGATTAAGGGTTTCCCTGACCGCATGAAATCCGGGAATAAGGCGGTCGTGATCCTGCCGCTCTGTTTCTCCTCGCGGTTTCCGGGGCTTGTGTGGGATGTTTTTTCCGCGTTTACCGGTTGATCCGGCCATTATCCCTCCAGCAGTTCCAGTTCCTGCCGCTCCAGTTCTCTGATGCGATCGCGAAATGTGGCGGCTTCCTCAAAGGCCAGGTTTTTCGCCGCCTTACTCATCTTGCCCTTTAACTCTTCAATGACCTCTTCCATCTGGTCCGGTGAAAAGTAGAGCCCCTCTTCTTCTTCGGCCATTGGGATGGTCACGTAATCCGCTTCATAGGGGGAACCCAGGAGGGTGTCGATCTCTTTGCGGATGGTTTCGGGGGTGAGATCGTGTTCGCGGTTGTACTGTAATTGAAGCAGGCGGCGACGGCTGCTTTCGTCCATGGCCCCTCTCATGGACCCGGTGATGCGGTCGGCATAGAGAATCACGAGACCGTTCACGTTTCTGGATGCTCTGCCGCAGGTCTGGATGAGGGATCTTTCGGACCTCAGGAACCCTTCCTTGTCCGCATCCAGTATGGCCACCAGGGACACCTCCGGAATATCGAGTCCTTCCCGGAGGAGGTTGATCCCCACCAGCACGTCAAAAATTCCCATGCGCAGGTCCCGGATGATGTCGATCCGTTCCAGGGTTTTGATATCCGAATGCATGTAACGAACCCGGATGTCCAGCTCTGCGTAATATTCAGTGAGGTCCTCGGCCATGCGCTTGGTGAGGGTGGTGACCAGGACCCGTTCATTCCGGGTCACCCGGTCCCGGATCCATTCCAGCAGGTCGTCCACCTGGTTTACGGCAGGCCGTACCTCGATTTCCGGGTCTACCAGGCCCGTGGGCCGGATGATCTGTTCCACGGTGGACTCGGTGCGATCCAGTTCGTAGGGTCCGGGGGTGGCCGACACATAAACCACCTGATTCACCCGTGATTGGAATTCTTCAAAGCGAAGGGGGCGATTGTCAAGAGCTGACGGAAGTCTGAAACCGTAACTCACCAGGGTTTCCTTGCGGGACCGGTCCCCCCGGTACATGCCGTTAAGCTGGGGAATGGTAATGTGGCTTTCATCAATGAACAGCAGAAAATCCCCCGGAAAATAGTCCAGAAGGGTGGGGGGCGGTTCTCCGGGGGACCGGCCCGTCAGGTGGCGGGAGTAATTTTCAATGCCGTGACAATATCCCAGTTCCGCCATCATCTCCAGGTCAAAACGGGTGCGTTCTTCCAGGCGCTGGGACTCCAGGAGTTTCTCTTCCCCTTGCAGGTACGCCAGGTGCCGGGTCAACTCTGCTTTGATCTGCCCCACGGCCCGGGTTCGGATATCCGTGGTGGTAACGTAGTGGGTGGCCGGGTAAACGGCGATGCGGCTGAGCCCGTTTAAGGCTTTCCCGGTCAATGGGTCGATTTCCTGAATGGCCTCCACCTCATCGCCGAAGAAATGGATCCGAACGGCCCGGTCCTCTTCATGGACCGGATAAATATCCAGCACGTCCCCCCGCACCCGGAAACGACCCCGGTAGAAATCCATGTCGCCCCGCTCATACTGGATCTCCACCAGCTTCTTGACGGCGTCTTCCCTTGAGATGGTGCTTCCCGTTTCAAGATAAAGAAGCATGTCGTAGTAGGTTTCAGGTGACCCCAGTCCGTAAATGCAGGAGACGCTCGCCACAATGATCACATCGTCCCGGTCCAGCAGCGCCCGTGTGGCGGCGTGGCGCATTTTATCAATCTGGTCGTTGATGTGGGAGTCTTTCTGGATGTAGGTGTCGGACTGGGGAATGTAGGCTTCCGGCTGGTAGTAATCGTAATAACTGACAAAATAATGGACCGCGTTTTCAGGAAACAGACTGCTGAATTCGCTGTACAGTTGGGCGGCCAGGGTTTTGTTGGGGGCGATGACCAGGGTGGTTTTCCCGGTCTTTTGAATGGCGTGGGCCATGGTGAAGGTTTTTCCCGATCCGGTCACGCCCAGGAGCACCTGATGTCTCAATCCCTGCTCAATGCCTTCCGCCAGAGCCTCAATCGCCTGGGGCTGATCCCCCTGGGGAGAGAAATCGCTCCGGAGTTTAAACATCCAGTCTCCAGGTGGTTCCCTGGGGGTTGTCCTCCAGGATGACGCCCATCTCCTTCAGCTGGTCGCGAATGGCATCGGACGCGGCCCAATCTTTGGCGGTCCGGGCCTGGGTCCGTTTTTCCACCAGGGCTTCAATCTCGTTGGTGTTCACGCCAGTCGAGGGCCCGGCCAGTTGTTCAAAAAATTCGGCGGGATCTTCGTGGAACAGCCCCAGAATATCCCCTGCCCGAAGGATCTGTGACCGATTATTCTTCAAGCGACTGAGCGTATCTTCGGAAGTGGATCCCTCACCCTCCGGGTCCATGAGCCGGTTCATTTCCCGGACCTTTTCAAAGATCAGACCCAGTGCGCCGGCGGTGTTCAGGTCGTCGTCCATTATCTCGCAGAATTTTTCAAAGAATTCACCCGAGCTGTCTGAAACGTTGTTGGGCGGCACTTTTTCGCCATCATCCGGCCCCAGGAGCTCGTTTAGCCGTTGAAAGGTGCGGTAAATGCGTACCAGCCCGGTCTGAAGGCCCTCCACATCCTTTTTGGAGAAATCTAAGGGGCTTCGGTACTGTTTGGACAGGAGGAAAAGCCTGAGCACTTCCGGATGATACAGTTTAAGGGCATCCCGTATGGTCATGAAATTCCCCAGGGATTTGGACATTTTTTCTGATTCAACCGTCACAAAACCGTTGTGAACCCAATAATGGGCGAATTCTCCGTCATTGGCGCACATGGATTGGGCCCGCTCATTTTCGTGATGGGGGAACAGAAGATCACGGCCCCCGCCATGAATATCAAAAGTGGGGCCCAGATATTTGTTGCTCATGACCGAGCATTCAAGGTGCCAGCCCGGTCGGCCCGGTCCCCAGGGGCTGGGCCATTGAGGTTCACCGGGTTTGGCGCTTTTCCAGAGCACGAAGTCCATGGGGTGTCTCTTTTTGTCATCCACGGCAACACGGCTGCCAGCACGCATATCCTCCAGGTTCCTTCCGGAGAGGCTGCCATACCCCTTGTAGGAATCCACCGAAAAATATACATCTCCCCCTTCCGTGCCCTCTTCCGTCTTGTAGGCGTAGCCCCGGTCCACGAGGGTTTTTATCATCTCGATCATACCGTCAATATGATCCGTTGCCAAAGGCTCCGCATCGGCATTTAGGACACCGAGCTTGCCCATGTCCTCATAAAAGGCACCGATGAATTCCCTTGCCAGGGCTTTGGGTTCTTTGTCCACCAGTTTGGCCCGTTGAATGATCTTATCGTCGATGTCCGTGAAATTTCTGACATACGTCACTTCATAGCCCTTGGATCGAAAATACCGGGCCAGAATATCAAATACAATGGTAGAGCGGGCATGCCCGATATGGCAGAGATCATACACCGTGACCCCGCATACGTAGAGCCCGACTTTCCCATCCTCCATGGGCCTGAAAACTTCTTTATTTCGAGTAGCTGAGTTATATAGTTTGAGTGACACTTACGTTCTCCTTCTGCAAAAGGGTCACAACGGCAAAGGCTTCCATGCCCTCCCGTTTGCCGCAGAACCCCAGACCCTCGCTGGTGGTGGCTTTAACGTTGATCCGGGTTACCGCCGCTTTCAGTGCTTTTGCCAGGTTATGCTTTATTTCAGGAAGGTAGGGAGCGATTTTGGGTGCCTGGGCCACCAGGGTGCAGTCCAGGTTGTTGAGCCCATACCCTTCCTCATCGGCCAGATTCACAACGGCTTCCAGCATGGAAAGGCTGGATATGTCTTTGTATGCCGGATCCGTGTCCGGAAAATGCCGGCCGATATCCCCCAGACCCAGGGCTCCCACAACGGCGTCCATAATGGCGTGTACGAGCACATCCGCATCGGAATGCCCTTTCAAGCCGGTTGTATGGGGAATTCCCACGCCGCCGAGGATGAGTTTTCGGTCTTCTACCAAAGCATGCACGTCATATCCGAACCCGATTCTAAACAAAATACCCTCCGGATCAACCCTTGCTAACGGCTAAAAGCTTCCTAATGACAACTGGCGCAATGGGTGCCGGCGCATCCCGAACAACCGGATGATCCGGTTGAAGGCGCACTGTAGGCGCCCCCCCCGTCGGAGCCCCCGCCGGTTGTGTAGGCGCAGGCGGACATCAACCGTTTGATATTTTCCCCTTTGCAGGCAGGGCAGGGCACGGTCTCGTCACTTCGAAAGACAAGGGCTTCGAATTCTTCGTCACAATCCTTGCATTTAAATTCATATATGGGCATTGTTTTATCCTTTTACCTTCTTCTCTTCTATACCTTCGATGACCGCCGCTGCCAGGAGAGGAAACATGATTTCATGATGCCCCACCAGGCTGAACCCTTTTCCGCCGTCCAGTGTGGGCCGGTGAACCACGTTGGTCATGGGACGATATTGTCGAATGAAGTCCATGTTTACGGTGGTGATGTTTTTGACCCGGTTCCCCAGGTTCCGCGCGACACTGAGCGCTTTCAGAAAGACCTCAGGCAGAATGACCGCTGAGCCCAGGTTAATGAGAACCCCTTCATCGAGCTCCGAAACAAGGCGGCAGAAAATGCGAAAGTCGAGATGGGAAGTGCTGCCGATATCTGCGCCGTTTGCGAGGGGATGAAAATGGATGATATCCGTTCCCATGGCCACGTGAACGGTCACGGGGATATCCAGTTCATAGGCACTCGCCAGAAGGCTGTGACGGTTATGGGGAAACTTTTCTTTCAGCAACATGGCGCCCACCGACTCCCCCAGACCCAATCCCTTTTCAGCACCTTCCGCAATGGCCAGATTCAGATAACGACCGGTTTCTTCGGCCATGCCGAAGGTCCCCTTGCCGATTTCAGTTGCCACATCCTCGGATGTTTTTCCGGCCATGGCCAGTTCGGCATCATGGATGATGCAGGCGCCGTTCATGGCTAAAGCACTGATAATCCCCCGTTCCAACAGGTCAATGATGACCGGGTTGAGCCCCACTTTAATGGGGTGTGCCCCCATGGCAAGAATGATTTTTCTTTGTTTGAAGAAGGCATCCACCATGCGGTCTCGAATGAGCAGAAGATCTTTCGCCGCCAGAATGTTGGGCAGGTTTTTCAGCCACGTGCCCATGGCATTACCGGGAGACCATACCCGGGCGAAATCGTGGGTGTCCACCTTGCTGTCTCTATCTTTCAGAGGATACGATTGGATACGGTCAAATGAAAGGGGTGTGGTTTTAGTCATGGGTTACTTTGTTTCCCGGAAAGCCTGTTCTGCTTTATTCTTCAAGATGTTTTTGAAACAGGATATAATCCACCAGGTGGCAGATGATATGTTCGGCCAGAATATGGGCTTCCTGCGTGCGGGCTGTGACATTGCAGGTGACAACCAGGGACATATCCACCATTTTGCTTATGGCGCCCCCACCCTTTCCCAGAAGCGCGGCGGTATACAGCCCCTGCTTTCGGGCAACCTTAACGGCGGAAACGACATTTGGCGAATTACCACTGGTGCTGATGGCGAGCAGAACATCCCCTTCAATCCCCAGGGCCTTCACCTGCTTGGAAAAAACCTCTTCAAAGCTGTAGTCATTTCCGATACTGGTAATCACTGAGGTGTCCGTTGTCAAAGCCATTGCCGGAAGGGGAGGGCGCTCAAGCTGAAAGCGGTTCACAAACTCCGCGGCCATATGCTGAGCATCTGCGGCGCTTCCCCCATTGCCACAGATGAGCAGCTTCCGATCCCCTAAGAATGCCGATGCGATCTTCTCGGAAAAGGTGATGAGACGGGCCGCATGGGTTTCGATAAAGGTTTGCGTGACGGATTGGGAGTCAGTATGAATTTTCTTGACGATTTCTTCCATTGATCATGCGTTCCTTTCAACTCTATCCTATGAGGGATTGAATTCAGCAAGGATTTTGATGGCTTGGGCGACGGTTTGAAATTCCTTTTCCTGGATGGTCCTGACATCCAGCATGAGCCTGTCTTTTTCAACCCTGGCAATGATGGGGGGGTCGTTCAGTCGCAGGTGATTTTCCATTTTCTGCGCAGAAAGTCTTGCGGGAATAAGACTCAGCAGACGGGTTTTCAATTTCTGTAAAGGCAAGGCGCCGCCACCTACCTTTGAGTCGCCGTCGGCCTGTTCAACGGAGAAGTTTTCGGTGGTGATGTCCCGTATCAGGGCATACAGCCGTTCTGCACGTTCCAAAAGTGAATCATAAGAATAACAGATCATGCGCAGGGTGGGAATGTCCTTTACAGCCATTCGCGGGTCCCGGTACATTCGAAGGGTTTCTTCAAGGGCCAACAGTGTCAGTTTGTCGATCCTGAGCGCACGGCTCAACTGGTTTTCACGGATCGCCGCCACCAGGTCTTTTTTTCCCAGAATAATGCCTGCCTGGGGACCGCCCAGCAGCTTGTCTCCACTGAAAGTAACCACCCCGACACCCTGCTCCAGCGCCTCCTGAACCGTGGGTTCCCGAATCATGCCATAGTTGGAAAAGTCCAGCAGACAGCCGCTGCCCAGGTCGTCCATAACGGGAATCCCGTGTTTTTGGCCCAATTTCACCAACTCCGGAAGGGGGACTTCTTCCGTAAAGCCCACAATCTGGAAATTGCTGGTATGCACCTTTAAAAGCAGTGCGGTATCCGGACCAATGGCCGCCTCATAATCTCTCAGGTGGGTCTTGTTGGTGGTGCCCACTTCCACCATTTTGGCTCCGCTTTTCCCCATGACGTCCGGAATGCGAAAGGCGCCGCCGATCTCCACCAGTTGGCCGCGGGAGACCACCACCTCCCTGCCTTTGGCAAGGGTTTCCAGGGAAAGCAGGACAGCGGCCGCATTGTTGTTGACCACCATACCGGCTGCGGCCCCCGTCAATTCCTGAAGCAGGTATTCCACATGTGTATATCTGCTTCCGCGACGTCCTTCATCAAGGGAATATTCCAGATTGCTGTAGCCGCCGGCCAGGGAACCGAATTTTGCCAGGACCTGATCGGCCAGGAGGGATCGCCCCAGGTTGGTGTGGACCACCACCCCGGTGGCATTGACCACATTTTTGAGACTGGGCATGGACAACACGGCAATTCTGGATAGTACATTTTGAACAATGCTGTCCTGTTCCAGCCCGTGGTTTTCATCTGCGACACCCCCGTTCTGAATATTCGCGCGGAGTTCCGCCAGAACTTCGTGGATGGCCCGGATGACGAGTCCCCTGGGTTGGGTGGAGAGTGCCCCGTCTATCTGAGGATGACCCAGTAGTACGTCCACGGAGGGTATTTTTCTGAACAGCGCTTGCCGATGGTCTGACATGGGTTATCTGACTCCTTTGTTCTGTAAACCTTAACCTTATTCGATGTTGGATGTTCGACGTTCATCTTTGAAGACCAGCGGCCCTGAATATAGGAAAGTTTTCCGGGAGCGTCAAATACTTCTTTTGAAACTGTTTTTGCGCGATCTCTTCGCAGATGAAAATTTGTGGGTAGTGTCTGAACGAAAACTAGGATTTTTTGTCAAGATCAAGGAAGATCAAAATTTTAACCGCAGGAATACATTTGGTATTTTGAGGATTAAAATTTTTATCTGACGCAGAGATTGGCGAAAAAGACAGTTTTCGTTCGGGCAATAGATAAATTTCCTTGCAAAACAGATTAACGATTGTTATATTTTCAACCTTGTTCTGGTGGGTGTAGCTCAACTGGTAGAGCACTGGGTTGTGGTCTCAGTGGTCGTGGGTTCGAGTCCCATCATCCACCCCAGAAAAGACCAGAAAACCGGGTAGCGAAAGCTTCCCGGTTTTTTTGTGAGGGGGTCTGAGGGGGTCAAATTTTTGATTGACCT
>Ga0233431_1001984_pt1 | contig 31325 bp, 34 predicted proteins | sample SI_118_April2016_FD_179867 | JGI IMG/M metagenome (GOLD analysis project Ga0233431, IMG submission 179867) | Seawater microbial communities from Saanich Inlet, British Columbia, Canada - SI_118_April2016_200_MG | ecosystem: Environmental > Aquatic > Marine > Inlet | place: Canada: British...
TACATAATGGTGAAAAATATATAAAAGAAGCAATTGATTCAATTATTAATCAAACATATAAAAATATAGAATTAATTATTATAGATGATTGCTCAACTGATCAAACGGCAGATATAATTAATAAAATTGGGTAAAAAATAGTTAAATTATGCACCCAAATCTTTCATTAAGCCAAAAATACATCTAATATTAAAGCTGGCAAAAGTAGAAATAAAGGCTTTAATATTGCAAATGGAAAATATATTGCATTAATGGATGCTGATGATATCTCATCAAAAGAAAGACTTCAAAAACAAATGAATTTCTTAGAAAATAATACTGATGTAGGGGTAGTTAGTTCATGGTATAGATCATTTAAAGAGAAATCATTTAACAAAAAAAAATATAGATTAAAAAAAACTGTGACCAATAAAGATAAAATAAAGGCATTTCTCCTTTTTGAAAATGTTATATGTGGTCCAGCTGCAATGATAAGAACTAATATACTTAGAAAGAATAAAATTGAATTCAATAATACACTTAGTATGGCAGAAGATTTTGATTTATGGAGACAGATCAATCAAGTTTCTAATATTATGAATATTAAAGATATAGTATTTGATTATAGAATACATAATTCTAATAGTTCTAAAAAAGAAAATATTATACATAGAGATTTTAATAAAGTTATATGTATGACATTTGATACTTTTAAAATTGATATAAAAATGTTATTTAATAATAACATGAAATTAAAATCAATTAGTGACTTCACAATATTAAACAATAAAATTGAACAATTAATTAAATTTAATAAACAATCCAAAAAATATAATGAACACTATTTGGAAGAAGCAGCTGCAAGGCTACTTCATAGATTTTTTGTACAACACCTAAAAGTATTTGGATTTGATTTATATATAGTATATATTAACATGAGATTATCTAAACTAGTTAAGCTATCACTAAAACAAAAAATACAGCTTTTTGGTAAGATACTTATTTCAAAATTTTATAAAGAAGGATCTTAAATGATTATCGTAAAAATAATTGGTGGATTAGGTAATCAAATGTTTCAATATGCCTATGCAAAATCATTAAAAGAAAAAGGGTTTGATGTAAAAATTGATATATCTGCCTTTGATACATATAAATTACATGGTGGATATCAACTTGATAAATTTAACCTAGATTTAGAAGTAGCAAATAAAAAAGAAATTAAAACATTATACAAAAAAGATATACTTTCACAGATACTAAATAGATTAAGCCTCAAATATACTATTATAAAAGAAAAGGGCTTATGTTTTAAAAAAAGGTTACTTAATCCTAGTGACAATACATATATTCAAGGATATTTTCAAACAGAAAAATATTTATTAGATATGAAAAATATAAATGAGATTTTTACTATTAATAAAAACTTATCAAAATATACAAATGAGATTAAAAACCTTATAACACAAAGTACAAATAGTTGTTCAATTCATATAAGAAGAGGAGACTATATAAACGATCCCGCTACAAATAAAGTGTTTGGAACTTGTAGTATAGATTACTATAATGAAGCAATAAATATTATTAATAGCAAATTTGAAAACATGACTTATTTTGTATTTTCTAACGATATTGCATGGACAAAAGAAAATATTAAAAATGATAATGTAGTATATGTAAATAGTAAAGAAAATAGAATTCCACATGAAGATATTTATTTAATGTCTTTATGTAAGAATAATATTATTGCAAATAGTAGCTTTAGCTGGTGGGGTGCGTATTTAAATAAAAATATTATTGCACCAAAAAATTGGTTTATTGATAAAAAAAAGATTAAACAATCTAAAGATTTAGTACCAAGTTCATGGACAAGATTGTAAATATAAATATTTTAATTATTTTTCTCATATAACTTTGCTTCTTTTAAAAATGCATAATAAGAATTATTAACAGCAGCAATAAATCCTCTTGTACCATTTATAAATCCTCGTTTTATTATAAATGATTTAATAAAGGCAATAGGGAAAACTAGTATTAACTTTAATAGTGATGCCTTTTTATTTTTAGCATGTTTCTCTTCTGCTCTTAGTGAGGAATAATTATTTATCTTATTTAAATGTGTTTCCAAATCCAAAGTTCCAAAATCATATATAAACCCATTTGCCTTTTTAATATTACCATTAATCATTATTGATTCATGAACCAATTTTTCCGGATAATAACCAATGTCTTTTTTAAAAAATCTAACTCTTCTATTAAATTTAGATAATTCAGAATTGAATTTTCCAAGATACTTACTACTGATTTTAATATCTAGCCCATCAGTCATGTCATCAGATATAGTATCTTTAATTTCATTTTTTAAATCATCAGTAAGTTGTTCATCAGCATCAAGATTTAATACCCATTTATTCGCACATAACTTTCTTGCATATTCTTTTTGAGCAGCAAATCCAAGCCAATCTTGATTATAAATTTTATTTGTATATTCTTTTGCAATTTCAAGTGTTTTATCTGTACTTCCACTATCTACTATTATTATCTCATCAAAGTCTTTTATACTTTCTAGTACTCTTTTTATATGGATCTCTTCATTTTGGCAAATAATATATACAGATGCTTTTATTTTACTCATATTTTATTCCTAATTCTTGTGATTTTTAAATAAAAATCTAGAAAGCTTTCAGTTCCTAATATTCCAACTCTTTTAATTTCAAATAGTTTATCATAATCAAAAAAACCTCTTTTAACAACTGTAGCATTTGTATATCCAATTTTTTCACTTATTTGTATAAGTTCTTCATCATATTTACCATAAGGATAGGCAAAAGCTTTACACTCATTTTTTGTAATATCTTCAACTAAGATTTTAGATTTTATCATATCTTCATAGGCTTCATCTTTTGAAATTGTTAATAAGTTTTTATGATGTAAAGTATGTGAACCAAATTCAATAAGCCCACTTTCCATCATTTTTATAATTTGTTCTTTTGAAAGTAATTTATCAAATTTTTTATTTTTAAAATTTTCCCAACTATTATATTCATAATTTGGTACTAGATATATTGTCGATTTAAAATTATACTTCTTGAGTACTGGGAATGCATTTGTAAAATTATCTTCATATCCATCATCAAATGTTATACAAAATGATTTAAAAGGTATTTCCTTTAATTCTGTTAGTTCTGATATTGTATAAGAAGTCCAATTATTTTTTGAAAACCAAGCCATCTGTTTTTCAAAATCTTTTGGTTTAACTTTCCATTTATTTCGTTTTCGTTCATTTGGTATATGATCATCTATCATGTGATACATTAAAACTCGTGGAGTTTTATAAGATATCGCTAATCGCCACCAGTTATATCTCAAAGATATTATTATAAAGATTAATAGTACGATAATACATAAGAACATCTTTATCTATTATCCAATAAATTACTATAATAGTTTATATACTCTTTAGAAATATTTTTAATTATAAATTTATTATTTATTTTAACTTTAAGATTATTCCATTTTTTTTCATATTGATCATAATTATTATAAATATCTATTATTTTATCTGATATATTAAAATCATTTATTAGAAAATTTTCATCTAATATTTCAGTAGCACCACTTACTTTTGTAGATATAAATAAATTTGAATAAAATAATGATTCAACCATTACAAGACTGAACCCCTCACTATGAGAACTCATAATAACCACATTAGAATCAGCCATAATTTGTGGTATATTTTGTTGAAAACCTAATAAAGCAATTTTATTTTCTAATTTATATTCTAAAATAAGATTTTCCAAATTACTTCGTTCCTCTCCATCACCAATAATATTTAGTCTAAAATCAAAATTTAAGGATCTACATTCTTTAATTAAAATATCAAAACCTTTAATTTTATCTAGCCTTCCAACTGCACAAATTGTAAATAAATTTTTATTTTCTTTTTGATTAATAGTTATTGGATTAATTCCATTATATATTACTTTAACATTTTTATTGTCTATAGTATTAGCAACCCCTTTTGAAACTGCAATAATATTATCTAATTTATTAAATATTTTACCTTTTCTAGAATTGTGTTTTGTTGCAACATGAGGAATATTAAATAATTTATTTAATATATAAAATATTTGACTAGATTTTGAAAAATGGGTATGTACAATATCTGGTTTGATTCTATTCAAGATATTATACAATTCAAAATAAAGTTTTGGTGATAATCTACTATCATAAGACTTATATGTATATACCTTAATTTTACTATTAATTCTTTCAATATATTTTGAATCTTTAGGAATTATTAAATATATATTCATATAATTACATAATTCATTTACCAAATCAATATATGCTTCTCCTCTACCCATGCCAGTTGAAGATATAAAATGACAAACTTTCAATTAAGCTCCTCATATATTTTAATTGTATTATTAATCATAGTATTTAGTGTATATTCTTGATTTAAATTTTCTCTAATATTTGTAAAGTTTTTATTATGAGTTAAAATAATTTTTTCTGCAAGATCTTTTTCATCTTGCGTCTTTATAATATATCCATTTTTATCATTTTCTACTAAATCATTAAGTCCTTCATATGTAGTAGCTAAAACTGGTGTATTCATAGCAAATGCTTCTATTATAGTTCTAGCTACATTACCCATTTTTAATGAGGCATTTACCAAGACATCACTTAGATAGTATATTTCTGCTATTTCAGATTGACTTCCTACAAAATGTACTCTATCTTCCACATTATATCTTATAGCTAGATCTTTTAATGATTGAAAATAATTTTCCTTATCTTCTCTTACTCCACCTGCAATTACAGCTGTAATATTTGGTATGTGATCCTTAGCTAAAGCAATTGACTTAATAAATGTCTCATAATCTTTTAACCATGTAATTCTTCCAACACTTGTAACAATATATTTATCATCTAAATTATATTTCTTTTTAAAATCTTGAATAAATTTATTATCTACATTTAAAGGACTAAACTTATTGGTATCTACACCTCTTTGTATAATTGTAACTTTATTAGGATCAATATTATATCCATTAACGACATGCTCTTTTACAACTTCACCTACAGCAATAACTCTATCACCTTTAGTCATTATTTCACTATATTTATTTATACTATTTAATCCGTGAATTGTTGTAACAAAATTAAATCCAAGAGTTTTATTTGCTATATAAGTTAACCATGCTGGAACTCTACTTCTCACATGAATAATATCTGGTTTTAATTTTTTTAGTATTTTTCTAAGTTTTAACATTCTAAAATAAAATGTAAATATATTTTTACTACAAACATCTAATTGTATATGTTTAGCTCCATCATTTTCTATTTCATTTACTAATTTTCCACCAGCACTTATTACAATACTTGTATTCCCTAATTTTATATATTCTCTACTAGATTCAAGGGTACCTCTTTCAACCCCACCTTCATTAAGTTCTGGTAATATTTGTATTATTTTCACTATAGTCTTTCCACTATATATTTAATTTCTTCATCCTTAATATAAGGATTCATAGGTAAAGACATTATCTCATCAGAAACAACTTCTGATATTGGGAAGTCACCTTTTTTATATCCTAGATACTCAAAACATTCTTGAAGATGTAATGGCATTGGATAATGTACTGCTGTTGGTATTCCATTTTCTTTAAGTTTCGCTTGAATTTCATCACGATTTTTTACTCTTACAGAGTATTGAGCAAAAGCTGATGTTGTATTGGGATTTACATATGGAAGAACTATATTTAATTTATTTTTTAGAGCATTAGTATATTTAGATGCTACTTCTTGTCTTAATTTTAGATCTTTAGCATAATACTTTAGTTTTACATCAACTATAGCACATTGAATAGTATCCATTCTTCCACCCATACCTATATATTTATGATGATACCTTTTTGACTGACCATGAACTCTTAATGATTTCATTTTTAAAGCTAATTCTTCATTATTAGTAAATACGGCTCCTCCATCTCCAAAGCATCCTAAAGGTTTTGCGGGGAAAAATGAAGTTGTTGAAATATCACCTAAAGCTGAATCTTTAATACCATTATAAGTGCTTCCAAAGCTTTGTGCACCATCTATTATTACTTTTAGATTGTATTTAGTTGCTATAGTTTTAATAGCATTCATATCTGATGGTTGTCCATAAAGTGATACTGGGATAATAGCTTTTGTTTTTGAAGTGATTTTTTCTTCTATTAGTTCAGGGTTTATATTATATGTTTTTTCATCTATATCTACAAATACAGGAATAGCACCCATAAGAGCAATAGTTTCAGCTGTAGCTATAAAGGTAAAAGGAGTAGTGATAATCTCATCACCTGGTTTTATATCTAGTGCCATCATAGCTAATAGTAAAGCATCTGTACCACTACTACAAGTTATAGCATGTTTAGAACCTGTAAACTCTTCTAGATTTTTCTCTAACCGAGTTACTTCTTCACCCATAATGTAATTTGATTTATCAAGTACATTATGAATAGCTGTATCTATTTCAGATTTATACAATTTATATTGATATTTTAAATTTGCGAAATCTATTTGCATAATCTCACCTCTAAATTATTATCTACTAGTTTATATGTCGCAAATTCATCACTTGAATTATTATCTATAAACTCTAAAGTATTTCCAGATATTCCAACCCAACCAATTTGCTTTGCAGGAACTCCAACCATCAAAGCATATGGTTTTACATCTTTATTTATAACTGCTCCACTTCCTATAAGTGAATATTCACCTATTGTTGTACCACATACAACAGTTACATTTGCTCCTATTGAGCAACCTTTTTTTAGAAGTGTTTTTTTAAATTCCTCTTTACGAACTATAAAACTTCTAGGGTTTATAACGTTTGTAAATACCATAGATGGGCCTAAAAATACATCATCTTCAACTTCTACCCCTTCATAAATAGAAATATTATTTTGAACCTTAATACCACTACCCATTTTAACATTTGGGCCAACTACACAATTTTGCCCAAATGAACAATTTTTACCAATAGTTGTATTAGATAAAATATGAGAGAAATGCCATATTTTAGTATTGTCTCCTATGCTTACATTATCATCTACAAATGAAGATTCATGAGCAAAGTAAGAAGCCATTAACCAATTACCTTTTTAGCAAATGGATGATATTCACCTTTTAAACCTATAGGGTCTAAATTTCTTATGGTTGACACAGTATTAATTGATCCATATGCTTCATCTAGGCCAAAGCCATTACCTTTTAGTATCTCTTTATAGCTTCTTGTATGTAGATCTTTAAATCCTCCACTAAATTCTATCTCATCTCCATCAACCGTAATACTTCTAAAAGTAGTTTGACCATCTTCTTTTATATTTGTAGGGATATAATCATAATTCACAGATAAAAACCATCTTACATTTGCATGTTTTAATTTAAAACTACCTGCATTTGCATCTGGAGTTTTTAGATGAACTACATTCTCTTCTACATCTCCAAATATCCAACAAAGCATATCATAAAAGTGTACACCGATATTTGATGCTATTCCCCCTGATTTTGCTTCATCACCTTTCCACGATACAAAGTACCACTTACCCCTAGATGTAAGATATGTTAAATCAATATCATATACTTTATTAGGATTTTGTTCTAACTCTTTAGATACTTTTTCTTTTAAAGCTATTATTGATGGGTGTAGTCTTAATTGTAAAATATTATTTACTTTTTGTCCTGTCTCTTGCTCTATTATTTTAAGTTGGTCAATATTATGAGGATTTAAAACTAATGGTTTTTCACAAATAGCATCTGCTCCACTTTTTAAAGCAAATCTAATATGTGAATCATGAAGATAGTTTGGAGAACAAATAGACATATAGTCTATTCTTTTTCCACTATCTCTATGCCACTTATCTACAAATCTATCAAATCTTTCAAACTCAGTAAAAAAATCTGCCTGAGGGAAATTAGAATCCATAATTCCTATCCCATCATAAGGATCTAAAGCAGCTATAAGATCATTACCTGTCTCTTTTATAGCTTTCATATGTCTTGGGGCTATGTAGCCAGCAGCACCTAATAGTGCAAAATTCTTCATATTATAATCTCCAAGTAGGATTTTGAACAATCCCTTTAATATCCATAATTACTGGAGTATCATTTGATATTAATTTATAATCATCTTCTGATAATTCAATAAATTGCTTATGAGCAACTGCAACTACTATTGAATCATATTTTTTATCTGATTCAAATGGATTACTTATAATACCATGCTTATAATGTTGTTTTTCTTCTGTTGGGTCAACCCATGGATCATATACATCAATATTACATCCATAAGATTTTAATTCTTCTATAATATCAACTACTTTAGTATTTCTCATATCAGGGCAATCTTCTTTAAACGTTACTCCCAAAATTAAAATGCTTGAATCCTTAATTCTTTTATCATTAGCAATCATAGTTTTCACAGTAGTTTCAGCTATATATTTACCCATACCATTATTAATTTGTCTAGCACCTAATATTAAATTTGGTTTATATCCTAGCTCTTCTGCTTTGTGTGTAAGATAATATGGATCTACACCAATACAATGTCCACCTACAAGTCCTGGAGTAAGCTTAATAAAGTTCCATTTAGTTGCAGCTGCTTCTATTACATCTCTTGTATCAATGTTCATAGTATCAAAGATAAGAGCAAGTTCATTAACTAAAGCAATATTTACATCTCTTTGTGTATTTTCAATAACCTTTGATGCTTCTGCAACTTTAATAGATGAAGCTAAGTGTGTACCTGCAGTAATAATTGATTTGTATAGATTATCAACTTTTATAGCAATTTCAGGAGTACTTCCTGCTGTTACTTTAAGAATTTTTGTAACTGTATGTTCTTTATCACCTGGATTAATTCTCTCAGGAGAATATCCAGCAAAGAAGTCTTTATTGAATTTTAAACCTGATGTAGCTTCTAGTTGTGGTACACATACTTCTTCCGTAACACCTGGATATACTGTAGATTCATAAATTACGATATCATCTTTTTTAAGTACTTTCCCTACTGTTTGAGATGATTTTATCAGTGGAGTAAGATCTGGTCTATTTGAAGAGTCAATAGGAGTAGGAACAGTAACTATATAGATATTACAATCTTTAATATCTTCTATATTTGATGAGCATTTTAAAGTATCTTGAACTTCTGCCATTTGAGAATCGTTTAGTTCTAAAGTTCTATCATATCCTTTAGTTAATTCATCAATTCTTGGCTGATTTATATCAAATCCAACTACTTCATAACCTTTTAGTGCAAATGCATGTGCTAGTGGTAATCCAACATATCCAAGCCCTATGATACAAATCTTTTCCATACTAATCCTATTAAATGTTAATTAGCATTATTATATCATTTTTAAATAGTTTTTTAAGTTAATCTTTGATTTTTGATTTTGTACAATATCAATAAGTTTATGATATTTTGTATTTTGTATTTGTGAGTTTAACATTATTATATTTATATTTGCATCACTATTAGCTGCTGCTTCACTTATCATGGATGTTGAATCACTAGTAATATATAATTCATCACAAATATCTATAAAATCTGGTATAGGATTTATATTTGGATTTTGAGAATAAATTAACTTGTAGTCAAATGAATAAGATTTACAAAGATCTTCTATCTCTTTTGGTGTTCTTCTTGATGTAGTTACTAGTTTTTTATGATTTGGAAAATCTTTAAATATTTTATCAAGTTCACTTTTTATTTGTTCTTTTGATATTTTAAATATTTTATTATCACCGCCTATAATAACACCTAAATATTTATGATTTTCTTCTTTTTGAATATATAATTTTGGTTCATTTACACTCAAATTTACAGGTATAGAAATTATATTGTTTAGTTTTGGTGGATTATCGTGCTCTTGGGCAATAATATAATCAAAATCACTATATCTAAAACCTTTAGGAAGCATAATAGCAATTGATTGTATATTGAGCTTTTTAGATAAACATTTATTAGCGTAGTATGTATTTGATCCTGTAGACACAATAGTTTTATATTGCTTATTTACATTTATATTAAATAAATTTATATAAATATGAAAAAAATCTAATATATAAGATAAAAGCTTTTTAAATTTATTAATATTTGATATTTCTAAAATATCATAATCTAAGTTTTTTAGCTTTGCATATGCGATAGACTGATTTAGATGTCCTGGCTTAGAATCACTAATAATTAATATTTTATCTACATTTTCCATCTACTATGCATCCAAAACCATTGATTTGTATATTGTTCTATTACCTTTTGAATCTCATCATTATACTTTTGAGTTATCGCATCGATTTTTTCTTTTTTATCTTCACATTCCTTGGCAATATATTCTACTGGTTCATTAATAATTAATTTATATCCACCATCTACTCGCACTACAAATACAGGTACAATTATAGGATCAAATTTTAACTTAAGTTGAGCCACAGAGTTTGTAGTACGGCAAGCTCTTCCAAAAAAATTTACAATAGATGCATTTTTTGGATCTGTTTTTTGATCTATTAATAATGCAATATTTTCATTTCTTTTTAATGCTTTTGCCATAAATAAAGCTGCACCACTTTTATAAAATTGTGTATTACCAAACATCTCTCTATATGGCTTTGTAAATCTTTTATCAATTAAGCTATTGTTACCTTCTCTAGCAATTACATTTAGTTTAAAATCATTTAATCCTAAAAAGTGTGCCATTAATTCCCAGCTTCCAAAATGTCCACTAATTACAATAATCCCTTTTGTAGAATTTTCTTGTAATTTTTGTAATTTTTTTATCTCTTGTGGATTTATAATTAATTTTTGAATATCATCTTTAGACATTTTACCACTCATTACAAATAGTGATTCTAACAATACATAAAATGCAGATATATAACTCTCTTTTGCAATTATGATTAATTCTTTTTTTGATTTTGTAGGATATGATAAACTTAAATTTGTTAATGTTATTTTTGCACGTTTTTTATCAAACTTAAACAGTAATAATGCTAAAAATTTAAAAAGATTGTAGCTTATTTTTGATGGTAGAATTTTAATAATAAATAAAAAAACATTAAGAAGAGTATATTCTAATTTTTCTCTCATACTATTTTAGCTCAAACACTAACTCATCTGGAGTTTCAATTTTATCTACTGCTTGTTTTACAATATATAAGTCTTCATTAGATTTAATTGATAAAATCTCATCTTCAACATCTAAAGTATATTCAAAATTAATTCTTGAAAATTCATTGTTTAATGCTAAATTTAAAGAAAGCATACAAGATAGCCATTGAACAGTACCTAGTGTTGGTAAAAGTTGTTCATATTCTTCTAAATCTTTTTGTTTTGGTAAAGACTTTTTAGAGAATTTTATAATAGTTGCTACTAATACTCTACTTTCATGTGAAAATCCATAATTTAAACCATTTAATATAAAAGTGCTTGCATGATCTGCATTTTTATAAAAATTTAAAGATAATCCAATTTGATGTAATTTTGAGGCAGTAATTAATATCTTTTTATAGTATGGGTCAAGATTATGTAATGGTGCTAAAGTATCAAATATTTTAGATGCATTATTTCCAAAATATGCAGTTTGTTTATCATCATTTGTAAATCTATCTAATAAACTTCGTACACTTACATTAAAATTACCAGGGAATCTGTGATTTGAAGTTCTTAAAAGATCTGTAAGATAAACACCTTCACGCACACCTACTCCACTTGTAATAACTGTTTGTGTTTGAAAATATTCTAAAATTGTTTTAAAGATAAATGTACCCTCTTTGATAGTGTCATATCTATCTTTTCTTACACCTAAATCTTTTAATTCTTTTATATCATTTGCTTTTACAATATTTTCAAAAAGGTTTATATTATCTTCTACTTTATATTCAAATCCATGTAATACATTAAGTGGATAATTATCAGCTGCAAGTATCATTCTACTTAATGCTCTAGCACTTCCACCAAGACCTACAACTGAATCTTGTTTTGAGCTTGGTAAAAGTTTCAACTGATTTAAAATATACTCTTTTGCACCATCAAGGTCATCATTTTTAAAGTATAATTCATGCATACGAACTGTACCTATTTTTAAAGATATTGTTTCTTCTATTTTCTTTTCATTTACAAATGAAAACTCTGTAGAACCACCACCAATATCAACTGTTACAAAACTTTTTTGTGGAAGTAAATTTAAGGCTGCTACCCCACCATAATAAGCCTCTTTTGTACCATCAATAACTTTTATATTAAGACCTAGTTCTTTTGATACTTTTTTAACAAAATCTTTACCATTTGGAGCATCTCTTAAAGCTGATGTAGCTACACAAAGTATTTTTCTTGATTTTAAATTTTTTGCTATTTGTAAGAATGATTTTAGAGCATTATATGCTCTTTGTAGTGGAATATCTTGAAGATTGCCATTATTTTCATAGCAACCTTCTGAAATTTTTACTTTTGATTTTGTTTCATTTATTAAATGAAATCCAAATCTACTTGACTTTTTAAAAACAACCATTCTCATTGAGTTTGACCCAATGTCTATGATAGTTGTGATTTTTGCCATATTAGTCTTCTAAAGTTCTTCGTTTTCTAGTTGTTCAAATTTAATTTGAAGTTCTTGCATAGTTTCTTGATTATTCTTATCTAAAATAATACAATCAACAGGACAAACCTCTACACATTGTGGTTCATCATAATGACCTACACATTCAGTACAACGATCAGATTCGATCATATATATTGGATCACCCTCTTCTATGGCTTCATTTGGACATTCTTCTCTACAAGCATCACATGCGATACAATCATCTGTAATTAATAATGACATTTCTCTTCCTATTTATAAAATTTAATTTATCTATTTATGGATTTATACACTATTTTGGATTAAGATTAAATTATACCTTACCAAAACTATCATATTTTAGAAAAATTTGTAAATCTTGTTGAAAACTATCATCAAATGTATTCCAAATATTTTTTAAGTCTTGGTATTTTTCTTCTTCCTTATTCTTCTTTCTTTTCATATCTAAAATTATAAAATGATATCTTACTATATCTTTTGTCCAATCACTTATAAATGGCCAGTTTTTTATTATATCATAGCTTTTTTCTTCGTGAGATGTAAATGAGTAAATACCTTTTTCTTTATCTGATGGTTTTTGATAAGCTATAAATGGTTTACCAATGTCATGTAAAAATGCTGCTGCTAAAAATCTATAATCATTATCTTTAATCACTCCCCAAACTACTTTTAAAGTGTGTAACAATACTCCATATCTATGATAATTGTTTTGTCTAAAAAGTAATGTAATCCAAAAGAATTTAAATGGTTTTCTATAATTTTCTGTCAAATTCGTATCCATCTTTAAATCTAAATGTTATTAGATTTTGTAATATCGCAAAAAGAACTATAAAGTTTATAAAGGAACTTCCACCATAAGAAAACATAGGCAATGGTAAGCCCACAACTGGAGCAAAACCAATTACCATTAAAATATTAACTGCCATATCAAGAAATATCAACAATCCAATACCTGCAGAAAATACTTGTAATATAGGATCATCTTTAAAAAAATGATTAAGGGATAAAAGATGAAGTATTAAAAATAAATACAATAATATAAGTCCAAATGCACCTATAAATCCATATCTCTCTACTAAAAATGCAAAAATAAAATCACTTGTTGCAATAGGTAGAAATTTTAATTTTGTTTGTGTGGCTTGTGATTCATCTTGACCAGTAAGACCACCTGCGCCAATAGCTATAATTGATTGCTGAACATGATAACTAGGGTCTTTTGATATAAAATCTGATATTCTTTTTTTCTGATAGTCTTTGATAAGATAAGTATATGTTAATGGAGAACTTACTGCTAATACCAATATAATTCCTGTCCATATTTTCCAATTTACACCCATAATAAATAATATTCCATATCCTACAAGTAATAATACAAGTGCTGTTCCTAAATCTGGCTCTTTTGCAATTAAAACAAATGGTAATAAAATATAAAATGACATATGCAAAAATTGACCAAAGTTATATCCATTTTCTGGTGGTTTGTATTTTGATACTAACCATCCTATCATAAGAATAAATATAGGTTTAAATAATTCTGATGGCTGGATAGTCATATTTATTATTGGTAACTCTAGCCACCTTGTAGCTCCAAGCTTAGTAATACCAAATAATTCCACGGCAAAAAGAAGTCCAATACCTAGCCAATACAGTATAGGCACAAGTATTAAAAATTTTCTAATTGGAAATATAAATACAACAATAAATGCTAAAAGTGAAATACCAAAATAAATTAATTGTTTTTGTGCTAATATTTCATTTGCTTCAAGCATCAAATGGTGCGATAGATAGATCAATGGCAATATCAAAGCGAGTGATACATAATCAAAGTGTGAAAGTACTCTCTTATCAAATATTTGCATTGTCATCCTAATGAATTTAAAATAAATTAATATATAAAAGAGTAGCCAAATATGGATAAAAACTTTATTGTAGATGAGTCTTACAATCAAAAAAGATTAGACCAATTTTTAAGCGATAAGCTAGAAGAAACTAGAAACCAAATAGCCCAATTAATTAAAAAAGGTTTTGTAAAAGTTAATAATAAAACTACTACAAAAAATGGATTAAAATTAAAAGAAAATCAAATAATTGATGTAGAACTACCTGAAGTTCAAGAAATAAAAGAATTAACAGATATTGATTTTATCAATGATGAAAAATTTAATATAACAACAATCTATGAAGATGATGATATTTTAGTAATAAATAAACCAATAAATTTAATAATCCATGATGCACCAAGTGTAAATGAACCAACACTTGTAGATTGGTTAAAACATAAAGGAATTGCCCTTTCTACAATTAGTGCCCAAATTAGACATGGGATTGTACATAGACTTGATAAGGGTACAAGCGGAGCAATGGTAATAGCAAAAACTAATGAAGCACATGTAAAACTTTCAGAACAACTACAAGACAAAAGTATGGGTAGATACTATATTGCAGTTATTGATATGCCATTAAAAGATCATACAATTATAGATAAACCAATAGGAAGAAGTGTAAATAATAGAATTAAAATGGCTGTAAATCCAGAAGGTAAAGAAGCTAAAACTGCATTTGCAAAAGTATTACAAAGTGATGACCAAAACTATGAGATAATATTAGCAAAATTATTCACAGGAAGAACACATCAAATTAGAGCCCACCTTAACTTTATAAACCGTCATATAGTAGGAGATGTGTTATATGATTTTAAAGGTAAATTAGATAATATAAATAGAATTTATCTGCATGCATATAGCTTATATCTAATACATCCAAGAAGTGGTGAAAAAATGGTATTTAAAGCTAACTTGCCAGAAAACTATATGAAATTTATAAGAGATAATTTTACTTCAGGAGAAGATATTGAAAACATTGATCAAGATTACATTACTAACATATTTACTGACTTTCTTTAGTGGCTGTACACAACAAAACTTACCAGTAGCACCAACGAAACCAAAAATTGATGAAACTTTAGAAGCTGTAAATGCCGAATCTATAAAACATCTTTCAAATATGACATCAATTGCTTTAGAATGGCAAGGCGTGGAAGATAGTAGATCTAAGGGATATTACATTTATAGAGCTAACATGCAAGTTGATGGACAAAAACTAAAAAGAATTGAAACTCTTAATACTAGATATACATCTCATTATGTTGACACTGATTTAGAAGCAAATTCAAAATATTTATATTCTATAGCATCAATTGGATCAAACGGTCAAGAATCAACTCCAAGTCAAACAATTATGGCTCAAACACTTCCAACATTTGAATCAGTTAGTTTTATTACTGCCATTTCTGATCTTCCAAGACAAATTAAAATAATTTGGAGACCTCATACAAATCTTGGGATAAAATATTATTCAATACAAAGGTCAACACTTCAAACATCTGACTGGAAAGAAATAAAGAAAATAAACGGTAGATTAAATGCTGAATTTATTGATACTAAACTTGGTGATAATGAAGTATATTTATATAGATTAATCGCAATTACATTTGATGGACTTAAATCAAGTTCAAGTCCAATAATTCAAGCAAAAACAAAACCACTTCCACTTACAATAAATAATTTTAATGCAACAAAAGATCTTCCAAGAAAAATAGAACTTACATGGGACCCTTCTGTTACTGCTGATGTAAAATCATATAAAGTATATAAAGGTACAGCTGGAACCGATAAGTTTTTTAGAGAAGTTGCACATATTGATGTAAAAAACAATATCTACACTGATGTAGTAAATGAAGATGGAAAAGCAGAGTTTTATAAAATAACTACTATTGATAAAGATAATCTAGAAAGCACAAAAGAGATTACACCTATTATGGGTTCAACTCTTGGAAAACCAGCAAAACCAATTGTTACACTTGCCCTTATAGAAGGTAATAAAGCTATATTAAATTGGGTAGCAGGCGATAATAGAGCAGTATCATATAATGTAATTAAAACAGTACAAGAGGGATATTTTTCAAGTAAAAAAACTTTAATCCCAAATGTAGAGGGATTAAGATTTGAAGATGCTGATGTAGTAAGAGGTGTAACATATGAATATGCATTAGAAGCTGTAGATGTAAATGGTCTAGTATCTAAAAAAACATCATCAACATCTATTACTCTACCTAGAGTTAACAATACACAAGAATAGAATAATAAGAAGACTTATAATATATGCCACACATTTTAATACCAAACAATAGTAAAAATATTATTACGCCATCAACTAGTGATGGTGTTAAATTTAATTTTGAAGCTGCATCTCAATTTGGGAAGTATAGAAAAATTTCAGTTACAAACAAAAATCAAAACTTTCTTTTAACAAAAAAAGTTAAAGAGGATGGGACTTTAATCAAATTTGATAAAGCAACTAGAGTAACTCCAATAAGTATTGTAAAAGAAGCAATTGATACATATGCAAAATCAACAAACTCTGAAGTATTATTTTCTAATATAAATCATAATGATAAAAAAGTTACACCTAAAAAAGAGTATCTAAAAGATATCAACTATTTTGTAGATGAATTTAATACAGATAAAGAGATATGGGTTGAAATAGGTTTTGGTAGTGGTAGACATATACTACATCAAGCTAAATTAAATCCAGATATTCAACTAATAGGTTTAGAAATTCATACACCTTCAATTGAACAAATGTTAAAGCAAGCAAAGCTTCAAAATATCAATAACGTTCTGGCTGTAAATTATGATGCAAGACTTTTTATGGAATTCTTACAATCAAATTCTGTTGGTAAAATTTTTGTGCATTTTCCTGTACCTTGGGATAAAAAGCCACACAGAAGAATATATAGTCATAAATTCATACAAGAGGCTCTTAGAATTCTTAAGACTGATGGTTCACTAGAGCTTCGAACAGATAGTGAAAACTATTATGAATTTTGTGCTGAACTTTTAAGTCATTATGAGAATGTTGAAATTCAAAAAAATCAAGAACTTGATGTAACAAGCAAATATGAAGATAGATGGAAAAAGCAAGGTAAAAATATTTATGATTTAACTCTTGTTGCAAAAGAAAATAGTCCTAAAAAAGATTTTGATTTTGATTTTAGTTTTGATGAAATAATAGATTTCGTAAATCTAAAGTCTCATCTTAATAGAGATGCAGTTATTAAAAAAGATTTTTTTGTACATTTTGAAGATATTTTATCAATTGAAGACAATAAGGATAGTGGACTAATTGCATTAACTTTTGGAAGTTTCAATGCTCCTGTAACTAAATATTTAGAAGTTAAAAATAATGAAGTTTCATATTTTCAAGGTCCACCAATACCTACAAGTCCAAATCATAATGCACACCAACTAATTAAAGAGATGCTGAAAAAATAATCTATGATAATAAATGCAAAAGATTTAGAGCTTAGCTACGATAATAAAAAATCAATAATTCAAGGTGGAAACTTTATAGTTAATGAAAAAGATTTTGTATTTGTCGGAGGAGCTAGTGGTAGTGGAAAATCTACATTATTGAAGTCCTTGTATGCAAAGATATTGCCTACTAATGGTGAATTAATTGTGGATACTAATAATATAAATAAATTATCATCAAAAAACTTACGAATACTTAGAAAAGATATAGGGATAATATTTCAAGATTATAAACTCATCAAAGAATGGACTATCGAAGAAAATATTATGCTACCTTTAAAAATCAATGGTTATGCTAAAAATATATGTAAAGATCAAGCAAACAAACTATTAGCTCATGTAAAACTAGCTCATGCAAAAGGTGCTTATCCAGATCAACTAAGTGGTGGAGAACAACAAAGAGTAGCAGTTGCAAGGGCTCTTGCTCATAATCCTAGTATTATTTTAGCAGATGAACCTACTGGAAATTTAGATGAATTTTCTGCTGATGTAATATGGGGATTATTAAAAGGTGCTAATACACAACTAGGAATTACAGTAATTGTAGTTACACATAAAATTCCAAAAAACTTTGGAATTAATTTCAGAAAACTATCTCTTGAAAATGGGAAAATTTATGAAAGTTTTTAAGACATTTTTATCTTTTAGTGTACCATTGATTGCTATGCTTTTATCATATTCTATTTATATAGCTCTAGATAAAGCTGTAACTTCATATAAACAATCTATAATTAATGATTATTCTATTGTAATAGTATCAAAGAACTCACTTCTAACTACTTCTATTAGTGATTTAGATATTGATATTAATAAATTAGTATTACTTCAAAATAGTAAAATAGTAAATAATCTAAAAGAAAAGCTATCTAATAGATCTATTGAATTATTAAAAGAGAAACTACCTTTCTTTTATAAACTATATCTTAACAATTTTCCAACTTCTAATCAACTAAAAGAAATTAAACAAAAACTTTTATCAAAAAATTCAATTACTAAAGTAGAAATATTTTCAAAAAACCATGATCAAATTTATTCTATTCTTTTGATGACTCAAAATATTATATATGTACTCTTTGGTATTGTAATATTATTCTCACTAATTATATTAAGCAAACATATTCAAATATGGTTTTATGAGCATCACGAAAGAATCTCAATTATGAGACTTCATGGAGCATCAACAATATATTGTGCAATGCCACTTATAAATGTAGCAATATTAAGTGCCTTATTTTCTAGTACAATTGTAATAGGTATTACTTATTATTTATTGACTACTATTGATTTTGCTATTCCTGTAGCCTTTAATCTTGACTTTATAAAAGTTGCTGCCTTATCTTTTACAATATCACTTGGAACTGTGATTGCTGTATTATTTAAACATAAATTTAATGATTAGAATATTTATAATTGTCATTTTACTTGTATTTACTAGTGTAAATGCTTCCAATATTGATAATAAAATAAATAAAAATAAAAAAAGTTTGACTTCTCAAGGGAAGCAAAAATTAAAAGCAAAAGTAAAAGTAAAGCTTCTTGCAAAACAAATAAATACTACTACTAAAAAATTTAAAAATATTGAATCTGATATCAATATAGTAAATGAAAAAATTAAAAAAAACAATAAAACACTTATTAGTACAAAAGATCAATTAAAATTATTAGAATTAAAATCTGATCAGATTATAGAAGAGAAAGAAAAAGTACAAATAGGTATTGTTGATTCTTTAATTGAAAACTATTCATCATCTATTGCAATAGGTCTTGCATCAAAACATACACTAGATGAAATAATAGATTCACATATATATAAAATTTTATCAAATGAGTCAAAGGTACAAATCAATAACCTTGATAATCAATATAAGCTATTAATTAAAAATCAAATCTCTAATAAAAAGCAAATTAAAAAATTAAAAACATTTATATCAAAAGATCTTGAGGATAAAAAAAAGCTAAGTAAGCTTGAAGAAAAATATACAAAAACATTATCTAAGCTTGAAAAAAAACATACAACATATCAAAAAGAGTTAAAAAAAATCATCAACAAACAGCATAAACTTTCTTCACTTCTAGGAAAATTAAATATTCTAAAAAAACAAGAATTAAAAGAAGCTGCTAAAAAAAGAGAAGCTAAAAGAAAGAAATGGTTAAAAAAACAAAAAAAATTAGCACTAGATAAAAAGAAAGTTAAAACGAAAAAACAACCTAGTAAAATAAGTAGTAAAACAAAAAAATTCAATGATAATATCAAAATGGATGTAAGAAGTATTGGTTCATCTTCATCTGGGATAAAAACTACAAAATATAGGGGTAAAAAAACAATTGCTCCTATCAAAAATTATGCAATTACAAAAAAATTTGGTAAGTCATATGACAAGGTATATAAAATACAATTATTTAACGATTCTATTACTTTAAAAACAAAAAGTATAAATGCAAAAGTTTATAGTGTATTAAGTGGTAAAGTTGTATATTCTAAAAAGAATTCTGGATTATTAGAAAATGTAGTAATTGTAAAACATAAAAATAATTTACATACAATTTATTCCCATTTAGACCAAATTGCGCCAACTATAAAAAAAGGTAAATGGGTTAAAAAAGGATCTGTATTGGGTAGAATAGATGATACATTGATATTTCAAGCAACAAAAAGTAATAAATATATAAATCCCAAAGATTTATTTTAAAGGAAAGACATGAAAGCATTAGCATTATTTAGTGGTGGACTAGATTCAGTTCTAGCTATGAAATTAATTGTAGATCAAGGTATAGAAGTGACTGCAATAAATGTAAATACAGGATTTGGTTCTACAAATGATAGAAGAGATCATATGCAAAATATGTGTGATCAAATTGGAGCTAAATTAGAGATTTTAGATTTAAGACAAGAGTTTTTAGATGAAGTACTATTTGATCCAAAATATGGTTATGGAAAAAACTTCAATCCATGTATTGATTGTCATGGTTTTATGTTTAGATATACAGGAAAACTTCTTGAAAAGTATAATGCGTCTTTTATGATTAGTGGAGAAGTTGTAGGTCAAAGACCAATGAGTCAAAGAAAAGAAGCAATGGTTCAGGTTGCTTCTTTAAGTGATCAAGAAGATGATTTAATCTTAAGACCATTATGTGCAAAATTATTACCAGAAACTAAGCCAGAAAGAGAAGGATGGGTTGATAGATCTAAACTTATGGATATTACTGGAAGAAGTAGAGAAAGACAATTAGCACTTGCAAAAGAAATTGGTTTAGAAGATTTTGAATCTCCAGGTGGAGGATGTCTATTAACTGATATTCAATTTTCAAATAGACTAGAAGAGTTTGTAAAAAATGATGCGATGAAGATTAATGACATAGATACTTTAAAAGCTGGTCGTCATTTAAGACTTCCTAATGGAGCAAAATTAATTGTAGGTCGTCATAGAGAAGATAATGATAAACTAGAAGCAACAAATAGTGATAAGTATACTCAGTTAAGAATTACAGATACTACTGGGCCATATGCTCTATTAGAATCAAATGCATCTAAAGAAGATAAACAATTAGCTGCAAAAATTGTAATTACTTATGGAAAAACATCTATAGATCAAACTTATAGTGTAAAAATAAATGGTGAAGATTTCAAAGATATTAAATTTGAAACAAAAGAACCAATTGCAGAATATTTAATTTAGTTTTTTAAAAGAATGGTATTTAGCTTTATATAGTTCGATACCATATTGTACTTGATTATCTAATATTATAGGTTCGATACGGTTATCTCTAGTATAAAAATAATCAACACCTACTAATGTAGAATAAGTTAACCAATCATACACCACATCACATCCTAGATTTGCTATATTTTCTTTTAATTGCCTATCAATATCTCTAATTGAATTTGCGATGATCAAATTTTTTCTATCATCTGCTTGTGTTAAAGATAAAATAAGTGGTGTATAATTCATCTGTGTAGATAATACTCTATTTGGAGTAATTTTATTTGCTCTTATTTGTGATAAAAGTATTGAGCTTTTTACAATAGGTGTATTTAAAAATAATGTTGAATTATTTAATTTTTTTCTATTCTTATCTAATAGTTCTCCATAAAAGCCACTAAAATCATCAATCTCTTTTGTAAATAATAAAGAATTATCAATCTCTTCTAATTGATTATTTAAAATCTTTCCAAAAAGTGAATTATCATATAATGATATATCTTTATTATTAGAGTATTCTAATAAAGCATTAAATTGTTTTTGATAGTCCACACCACCATAGATAATATTTTTACTTACTTTTGCCACATTATTTTTATTAATAAGAGGTAAGAATATATTAAAATTTTCTACACCTCCTACATCTATTAAGTTCTCATAACTTGCATTAGTAATAACAGCCACTATATTCTTACTATCTTTCTGTTTTGCTTCATTTAATGCTTTAGTAAATGATTCCCATGATTCATCTTTCATATCAATAATTTCCAAATCAAATGGTTTATCTTTTGTGATTAAATATGCTAAGCTTACATTTGTAGCATCTATTGCATATTTACCTAATTTATTTGATGAATATAATAATGTAGTTTTCTTTTTAAATGTAAATATATCTTTAATAAATGATTTAGACGTTGATAATTGTTTAGTATTTTGATTTATATTTTTTTCTTGAGATACAGTATTTGGTGATATACTTACTTGAGCTATATTACTTTTTGTTGAACTACACCCAATAAAAACGATTGATAATAATAAAATATTAATAAATAATTTCAAATTTAATTTCCTTTATCTAGTATAGATTTAACTTTTTCTAAATCTTGCAAAGCTTGCTTTTTTGATGATGGATTTCTCAATAAAAATGATGGACTATGTGTAATCACAATATTTTGTTTATCAAATATATTCAAGGTATTTAGATGCTTATATGTTTGTGTATCAAATACAATTATAACTAATGGCTTAATTATCTCTATTTGTTTAATAAAATAGTCTTTACAACAATTAATATTGTCATTATGTACTGCTTGACTTAAAGGAACATTACACTTTAATATAGTGGTATAATAAACATCATTTGGATCTAATTTTAATACATTTTGACACATAGCAACTAGCATTTTACCTGATTGACCTGCAAATGGATCATAATTATCACTACTTGGGAAGTCACCAATAATCATAACTTTAGAAGTTAAATTTCCTTTTGAAAAGAACTTCTTTTTTGTATATTTATTTAATTCACATAAACTACAATTATCAACTAATTCTTTTAAAGTATCAATAGTATCAGGTAATACTATTGACTCGTCATTTTTTGTAAGATGCAGATCAACTGGTTCATGATATTCATAACCCATTATTTTAAGTAAGTTGAAATGTTTAATTAATTTTTGTTTTGTATTTTGTGTCATATATCTAAATTATATCTAAAAACCATAAATATTTGGGAATACAACAATTGTAATTAAGACTACAATTTGTATTAGTATAAATGGAATTACACCTTTATAAATATCTGTTGTCTTAATATTTTTAGCTACCCCTTTAAGATAGAAAAGACTAAACCCAAACGGTGGGGTTAAAAATGAAGTTTGTAAATTCATAGCAATTAATATAGCAAACCAAATAGGATCAATACCTATAGTTTGTGATATTGGTAATAAAATCGGTACTACAATATATGATATTTCAATAAAATCAATAAAGAATCCAAGAAATAAAATAATCAACATTGATAATATAATAAATCCCCATTTCTCACCAGGAAGTCCAAGCATGAAATCTTCTACAATTCCATCTGCTCCTGTATATACAAATACAAGTGAGAATGCTGTAGCACCTATTAAAATAGCAAAGACCATAGCTGTAACTTTTACAGTTTCACGTGCTGCTTCCATCATCATATTTATACTAAATTCTTTGTACAATAAGGCAAGTACTAAAGCACCAACGGCACCTACAGATGCTGATTCAGTAGGAGTTGCAATCCCTGCAAATATTGAGCCAAGAACTATTACTATAAGTGTAATAGGTGGAATGATTGCTTTTAATGCTTTTATTATTTTTTTTGATTTATTATCATTATTTTCATCTATTATTGCTGGAGCAATTGTAGGATTTAGATATGATATTATTAATACATAAGCTATATATGATCCCACAAGTATAAGAGATGGAATAACTGCTGCTTGAAATAAATCGCCAACTGGTACAGCAAATACATCTGCTAAAATAATTAAGATAATTGATGGTGGAATAATTTGTCCCAATGTCCCTGAAGCACAAATAGTACCACAAGCAAGAGGTTTGTTATATCCATATTTTAACATAACAGGCAATGAAATTACACCCATTGCAACAACTGAAGCACCAACCACACCAGTAGAAGCTGCAAGCATAGTACCTACTAATATAGTACTAACAGCAACCCCTCCTCTAATATTACCAAATAATGTACCCATAGCTTCAAGTAGTCTTTGGGCTAAGTGTGATTTTTGAAGAACAATTCCCATAAATATAAATAATGGCACTGCTAATAAAATTTTATTTGTCATAATACCGTATATTCTAAATGGCATCATTGAAAACATAGATAAAAATTCTTCCATAAAAAATGCTAAAGTAAATCCATCAACAACTATCTCATAATATGCTGCGATTGCTCCAAATAAAATAGATACTGCTCCAAATGAGAATGCTACAGGGTAACCCAGTGCTAATAGAGCTAAAGCAGCTCCAAACATATAAATACCTATCATTTGTTATTTTTATCCATATTTAATATTTCTAGAAGTTTTTCTACACATAAACCCATAGCAGTTGATTCATATCCTTCTACACTTTTTATATATGGTTTACAAAATCCTTCTACCATAATGGCACCAGCTTTGCCCATACATTCACCACTTGATATATATTTATCTAAATCATCTTTATCAAACTCTTCAAATTCATATGATGTTTGAGATACATCAAAAAAGTATTTATCTTTTGATTTATAAATCATACAAGTAATAATAGTAGTTAAATTTCCACTTTGAAGTTCAAGCATATTTCGTGCATCAGCTTGATCTTTTGCTTTTCGTAAAAGTTTATTTTCACAAGTTACGACTGTATCAGCTACAAGTAGTGGCATCTCTTCACAAGTAAACTCTTTAAATAACTCATTAAATTTACCACTTGTTGCTTTAATTACAAATTCTTTAGGATCTTGTGTAAGTATTGAGTCTTCATCAAATGAGCCACCATTTTGAACAAAGTTTATATTAGCATCTTTTAAAATACCAGCTCTTGTAGGTGAATTTGATCCTAATCTTATCATTTAGCCTCTTTTAAAAGTGAAATATTTTTAAAGATATATCCAATACTTGATATTATTAAAAGTACAAAAGAAAGTGGTATCATAAATTTAATAATCCATCTATGAGTAAGTCCACCTGGATCTTCACTAATTTCTGCATATTCATACGCATCATATACAAATTCGTAACTTCCATATACAATTAAAAAGGCAAAGGGAATAAGCATAAATATTGTGCCAAATATATTTATAAAAGCTTTTTTTCTAGTAGTTAAACTATCATAAATAAAATCAACCCTTACATGTGCTTCATCATTTAATGCATATGCAATACCCAGTAGAAACATCATAGAAAATAGATGCCATTCCATCTCTTGCATAGCAATACTTCCTGTATTAAAAAAGTATCTCAAAACTACATCAATAAATACATTTAACATCACAAGTAGCATCAATACTGCTGTAATATTTCCTAAATATTTTTGTAGTTTTGCAAACAACTATTGTACCTCGTGTACAGTCTTAATATAACCATACTCTTCGATCTCTGACCATGATCTAGCTTTGTTCATAAACTTTTTTTGATTTTCATAAATCTCTTTGAAAAGCTTATTTTTAGAAGCATATTCTTCCATAACCTCATCTGTAGCTTTTTTAAATGCTTTTACAACTGGAGTAGGAAATGATTTTACTTTGATATTAGGATAATCTGTTTTCATTTTATCCCAAGCTTGGGCTGATTGTGCAAAATTTTCATGGTACATATCAGCAGATGCAGCTTTCATTGCTACTATTAACATAGCTTTATATTCATCTGGAAGCTTTTTAAATGCTCTTTTATTTACTATAAACTGCATCTCTGCACCTGGTTCATGCCATCCTGTATAATAATATGGAGAAACTTTATGGAATCCCATTTTTATATCCATACCTGGGCCTACCCATTCTAATGCATCAATAGTTCCACGATCTAATGAAGTGTATAGTTCACCTGCTGGTATATTTGTCACATTTACGCCAAGCTTAGCCATAACTTCCCCTGCAAGTCCAGGGATTCTCATCTTAAGACCTTTTAAATCTTCTACAGTATTGATCTCTTTTCTAAACCATCCACCCATTTGTGAACCAGTATTTCCACCAGGGAAAGAAAGAACTTTAAATCTATCATATACTTTGTTCATATACTTCATGCCATCACCATGATAAAACCAAGCATATTGTTCTTTTGTAGTCATACCAAATGGAACAGTAGTAAACCAGATAGTATTAATATCTTTACCTTTCCAGAAATAAGAACTACTATGGCCTATTTGATATTGTTTGTTTTTTACCATATCAAGAATACCTAGAGCTGCTTTATGCTTCTCTTTTCCATGAACTTGGATAATAAACTTTCCACCAGACATCTCTTTAACCATCTTGGCAATTTGCACAGGAGGACTAGCTAATGGTGTTAATGTTGTAGGCCAACTCATTGCTAACTTCCATTTGACTTTTTTCGCTGCACTTAACTGTGTACTAAATACTACTAATGCTAGTAATAAAACTGATAATTTTGAAATATTTTTTATTTTATAATACATTTTGAGGACTTGTCCTTTCATCTATAATTTTTGTAACAACCAAATCACTTGTAACATTAAGTGATGTTCTTGCCATATCAAGAATTCTATCAACTGCAACAATTACCGCAAGATATTCTACAGGTAGACCTAACTGATTTAATATAACAACCATCATAACTAATGATGCACTTGGTAACGCTGCAACTCCAACACTTAAAGCTACTACAGTGATACCTAATAAAAGCTGATCACCAAATGTCATAACTACACCTGATAAATTTGCTATATAAAGTACAGCAATAGTTAAATATGCAGCCGTTCCATCCATAGAAACTGTAGCTCCTAAAGGTAATACAAAACCTGCACTTCTAGCACTAACACCACCTTCTTCTTGTGATACTTTTATACTTACGGGTAATGTTGCAGCACTAGAAGCTGTAGAAAATGCCATTAATGAAACTTCTTTTACTTTTCCCAAATATTCATATGGATTTATTCTTCCAAAAACTTTAAGTACTATTGGTAAAGATACCATACCATGAATTGCTAATACTCCTAATACAAGTAATACATACTCCCATAAGTTTAAAATAGTATCAATCCCTTGCTTTGCTACAATATAAGATATTAAAGAAAACACACCAATAGGTGTAAGTTTGATTACCCAATTTGCCATTACAAGCATTGCATTACTAATGGCTGTAAAAAAACTTAGTAATAATGATTTTTCTTCATCTGGTAAATATAAAGATGTAATTGAAAGTAATACTGAAAATATAATAATTTGCATCATTGCACCACTTGCAAGTGAATTAAATATATTTGTAGGGATAAAGCTAAGAATCATACTAGAAAATGTCACATCTTGGACTGTCTTTGCTTTTTCGAATACAAGCCCAGCTGAACTTGTAGCTTCACCTATATTAATAATATTCATAACAGCTATTGCAAGAAGTACTGATAAAGCTGTAGTAAGCAGATATAGTCCAAGAGTCTTTAGTCCTATGTTTTTAAGACGCTCAAGTGAACCTAAACCAGCAATAGCTATGAAAATAGATGCAAATACCAAAGGTACAACTATCATCTTTAAAAGTGACACGAAAACATTTCCAATGACCTGCTGTTCTAGTGCTAATGATGGTATAAACATACCAAACAATATACCTAAGAGAATACCAATAATCACTTGACCATTTAATGATTTAACAAACATCTACAACCTTACTATTTAATGGCGTAGTATATTAAATTTTTGGTTATGTATTGATTATAGATCTTGTAACTTTATTTCGTATTCTTCAGTAATTTCATCTAATTTAGTTTGGGCTATTTCTAATAGCTCAAACTTATCATCTACTTCTTTTTCATGTTTTGTTACAATTCCTGAAAGTTCAATTAATCTACTATTATCTCCATTTCCAGATACTACAATAAGTTCTTTATGTTCATCTTCAAGCAACTCTTCAATCTCCATGATTTTTGTTTCTAATTTTTCTATCTCTTTTTTAAGAGGTGATGTAAGTTTAGATCTTTCTTGAATGAGTGCTGTTCTTAATCTTTTTTGTTCTTTTTTATCAACTTTAGGAGCTGCTTTTGTTTTTTGTTCAAACTCTTCTTCCTCCCAACCAATCTTTTCTAAAAAGTCATCATAGTTTCCATCAAAATATTGTGCTCCATCTTTAGCAAATATAATTAGTCTATCACATACTGCTCGAAGTAGTTTTTCACTATGTGTTACAATGATACATGAACCTTTAAACTTTTTAATAGCAATAGTAAGTGCATCTATTGATTGCATATCGAGGTGGTTTGTAGGCTCATCTAAAAATAATAAATTTACATCTTTTGCTAATATCTGACCAAGCATTACTCTACTTTTTTCACCACCAGAAAGGAGTGATATTTTCTTCTTAGCATTATCATCACTAAACATCATAGAACCACATATACTTCTTACAGTTGATTGGGCTAATTTAGAATTACCTACATATATCTCATCCATTACAGTATTGTTTGGATTTAGATGTGCAATATTTGTCTGACCAAAATGCCCAAACTCTACAGTACCATGAAAATTAACATCTCCATTAAGTTGTTTTAATTCCCCTGCAATTGTATTAAGTAATGTAGATTTACCTTTACCATTTTTTCCTATAATTCCTAAAGTCTCACCTTTTTGTAAAGTAAAAGCAATATCTTTAAACAATATATTATCTTGTGTATATCCAAAGCTTAAACCTTTTACATCTACTAGTACTTTTGCAGGTGTGTCTTTAAAATTAAAATTAAATTCTAATGATGAATCACTTACAAGTGAACTCATATCTTCCATTTTTTCTAATTGTTTTACTTTTGATTGTGCAAGTGCTGCTGTTGAAGCTCTTGTCTTATTTTTTGCAATAAATTCTTCTAGTTCTTTTCGTTTTTTATCTTGAGCTAGTTTTTGTTTTTCATACAGTTCATCATTTGATTGTAATTGATCATAAAATTTATGTGTATTTCCAGGTATGATACTAAGTGATTTTCTTACAATTCCCATAGTATGAGTAGATATACTATCCATGAAATCTCTATCATGCGTAATAAGTATCACTTCTCCATCAAATGACTTTAAAAATGCTCTTAGCCATCTTAAAGATACAATATCAAGGTAGTTTGTAGGCTCATCCAAAAGTAATAGATTTGGTTCAGTTAAAAGTAATTTGGCAAGGTTTATTCGTATTTGATAACCACCTGAAAATGACAATGGATCTTTTTCTAAATCATCTTGAACAAAACCTAGTCCAAATAATATTTTTTCTACTTTATAGATACTAAATTTATCATCTTCTGCAAGTGCTAAAGCTGTTTCATCTACTAAAGTTTTTTCACTAAATTCTAAGTGCTGTTTCAATGCACCAATTTTATAGTTTTTTGGAATTAAGACTTCACCATCATCAGCAAACTCTTCACCTAGTATTAATTTAAATAGTGTAGATTTTCCACTACCATTTCGCCCTACTAAGCCAACTCTATTACCTGAATTTAGTCTAAAATCTAAATTTGTAAATAATTCTTGCTTTCCAAAACTTTTTGATATATTTGTAAGTTGTATCATATGTATATACTCTTTATTATTGATAATTTATTATGTGTGTCATTTTATATAAATAGGTGTTAAAACAAGATATACTCCCATATGATTAAAAAATATTATTATAGTTATGATGAATTTAAAACTGATACTCAAAAGTTAAAAGACCAATGTCAAGAATTTAATCCTGAAGTAATCTTAGCAGTAGCTCGTGGTGGTCTTACTTTAGGACAATTACTAAGTGAAGCTATGAATATACGAAATTTATTTACATTAAATTCTATACATTATAATGGTACTGAAAAACTAGATACATTTGAAATATTTAATATACCTGACTTATCAAATTTCACAAAAATACTTATTGTTGATGATATTATTGATAGTGGTGAAAGTATGGTTGAAATTTTAAAAGTATTAAATTCAAAATACCCAAATTGTGAATTTAAAGTAGCAACACTATTTACAAAACAAACTGCTTTAATGCAACCTAACTACAGTATAAAAGAAGCTACTCAATGGATAGAATTCTTTTGGGAAATAGACATAAAATAAAGGATAAATATTGAATCAAATAATATTTAATGATGAAAAAATAACACCATCAAAAGTGATCGGTATAACACCAGATACAAAAACAATATATAATAAGCCAAACTCTACTGTTACGACAATCCTTAATATACTATCGGAAGATAATAGACTTAAAAGTAGAATTTGTTTTTTAATAAAAGATGAAAAAATTGCTGGGGTAGGACTTGGTCTTGATCTTAAAAATGCAGGTATTTCATGGGAAAATGCAAAAGACTTTGAGAATAGTTCTGTATTTAGTGATTTTGTATCATTTGATGGTGATGTTAGTAAATTAAGACATGAATTATTGATCAATGATGAATTACAACAAGAAGCTAATTATGATCTAATGGTGTACAAACCAGAACAAATGATAGAAGATATTAAGGCTGTTATGCCATTAGAAGATGGAGATATAATTATGTCTAGCACACCAAAAGATGTATCTGCCTATGAGGAGTGTGATCTATTTACTAGTACAGTATATTGTGGCGATGATATTTTAGTAGAAGCTTGTTGGGAAGCAATATAAACTAACTTATTAGACTATAAAAAAGGCAAGGTTTTATACCTTGCCTTTTTTATTATTTTAAATCTTTAACGACTAAAAACTATCCCATTCATCATCATTAGAATCAGCCGTTTGTGCTACTATTGGTTTACTAGCTGTAGATACTGATTGCTTTTTATTCATATTTACTTTAGTTTGTGCTACTTGAACATTAGGCTTAATGAAAGATTTGGGTGCATAAAAACCTAACTAAACTCAGGTACTATATGGGTTTAAAAAGGACTTTTTAAAATGGATTGTAAAAAAAGAGAAAAAAGTGTCCATATTGTGGATATAAAA
>Ga0233431_1001989_pt1 | contig 31278 bp, 21 predicted proteins | sample SI_118_April2016_FD_179867 | JGI IMG/M metagenome (GOLD analysis project Ga0233431, IMG submission 179867) | Seawater microbial communities from Saanich Inlet, British Columbia, Canada - SI_118_April2016_200_MG | ecosystem: Environmental > Aquatic > Marine > Inlet | place: Canada: British...
CCGCTTCACGAAGTATTCTTATGATTTGCTCTGGGGTATAATGTTTCCGTGCCATGTTTCGTTTTTCCTTTCTTTTTTCTTTAGGACTAACTTACAACATGGTCCGACTTTTGGGGGGCAGGTCAAACAGCAATACTCTGTTATTATTGGATCGAATGACGAACATGTTGTCAACACGTGATGATTCCTTAATTGTATTCTACGATGATATGGAGGATGGGATCAATAATTGGACAACACAAACCCTGGCCGGGTCTGATTTGTGGCATCAAACCAACAGTAACTTCAATTCAGAAAATACCAGCTGGTGGTGCGGGATTGAGGATCAAGGGAACTATGACAATGGAATTACAACCAATGCCCTGATTTCACCAGATATAGATTTGACAGATATAGATACAACTGTTACTTTGCAATTTTTTGAAAATTATAATGTGGAGAGTTTACAAGATTTTGACCTCTGCATAGTTGATATCTCTACTGATGATGGTCTCACCTGGACCAATTTGCGTCTAGACGAAGCATTTGGCTCAAGCGGAGGTTGGATCTTGACCACTCTTGATCTAACTCCATTTTGTGGGAGCGAAATCTACATTAGATTTTTATTTGATACTATTGACATAGAACTTAATGATTTTCCAGGATGGTATGTTGATGATGTTCTCGTTTATACTGCCGAACCACCAGTTCCCTGGTTATCTTCAGGGATAATCTCAGGCATTATTTCTCCCGGATTAACACAGTCTGTCGACATTCTCTTTGATGCTACCGGCATGGTGGGAGGTGAATATAACGGTAATATTGTTATACAAAGCAACGATCCTGATGAACAGGAAATAATTGTGCCTGTGGGTTTGACGGTCACCGGCGCTCCCAGTATCATCGTACAACCTGAAAGTATTGATTTTGGTGATGTCTTTGTTGATGGAATTTATACAGAAAACATTGTGATTAGTAACCAGGGAACAGATATATTAGAAGTGAGCGGATTGGAGATCGATGCTGGTGAATTCAATATAGACACAAACCCCATCAATCTCCAGCCAGGAGATCACAATACCCTTCAGGTATCCTTCATACCTACCTTAGTTGGTGAACAGCAGGGCATAGTGACAATCATCAGTAATGATCCTACCAACTCTGAAACACATATATTACTGACAGGTACAGGTTTACAGCCGCCGGATATTGAGATAACTCCAGTTACATTGCAAGCTGAACTGATCGTCGGGGATAGTACATCACAAATTCTTACAATTGAAAATAATGGCTTTAGTAATCTCAACTATCAGGTTCAGGTTATTGGTTCAGGATCTTACCTTAATGAAAACTTCAATATACAATTCCCTCATTCTCAACTTACACTTTATAATTCTGCAGTTTGGAATGAAAATGAGGGCGTAGTCTATGTTGTGCCTTCAGATGCGCTGATTGGGGGAAATGGCGGTATGTTTACAAATGTCCCAATTTCATCAGATTATGTGGAAATCCGCTTCGACTTTGAGATTGGCGGCGGTACCGGTGCTGATGGTTTGGTCCTGGCGTTCTTAAGTTCCCCTGAATTGGGTACAGCTGGTCACACATTAGCATTCTTTAATAGCCCGGCTGATGGCTGGGGAATCGAATTTGACACCTATTCAAATGGAGGTGAATCTGAAAATCATATTGCTGTTGATATTATAGGTGGGTCAAACCCATATTTTGTGAATAACAATATTCCTGAGTTGGAAGATTCCGGTGTTTTCACATGTGAAATTATATTCGATCATGGGAATTTACTTGTCTGGTTGGAAAATTCAAGTATTGGGTATCTTTCCACACAGGTTATCAATTATACATTTACCGAGATAAACACTATAAATGAATACATCGGTTTCACAGCCAGTATCGGGAATTTAAACAACAATCATATTGTGGATAATCTGGAGATCATCGGTGGAGCATATTGGCTTACAGTTCTGCCTCAGAATGGCAACATACCATCAGGTTCCTCAGATGAGATAAATGTGGGATTCAACTCGACGAACCTATTTGGTGGAGACTACATCGCCGACATCCTCATCACCAGCAATGATCCCGATGAACCGGAGATTATCGTGCCAGTCACTCTATCAGTTGATCCAGGCCCCACATTTGGTGATTTAAATTATGACGGCATACTCGATATTTTGGACATTGTCCGAATGGTTAATCTCATTCTGGGGGATGAACCCACTGAGTATGAACAATGGGCCGGTGACATGAATTATGATGATGAGCTGAATGTGCAGGATATCATTATGATGGTAAATATTATCATGGGTATTGAACCATTGCTGTCACGACCCGGTGGACAGTGTACCATAAAAAATATGGTAAATAGAATCTCGATAAACCCCTCAGAATCGATTGCAGGTGTTCAGTTAAAAGTAACAGGTGATTTTAGTATTACTGAACAGTATCTACCACCGAACTGGCAATTACACCATAATAACTCAACTATTCTGTTCTTCAGTTCAGATGGTACAACTCTGATGAGTGATCATATTTTTGGATTCAGGGGTGAGCTTGTAATTGAAAACTATTTAGTGGTTGATAGAGATGGACATGAAATATCAACCACCAGTCTACAGCCGCCAGCAACATATTTCCTCTCATCTGCTTATCCCAACCCCTTTAATCCGGTTACAAATATTAGTTATGGTACAGCGGATGAAGGATTAGTTCAAATAGTGATCTATGATTTACGGGGAAGATTGGTACAAGAGCTGGTAAATGAGTATCAGTCTGCCGGTAGTTATGCAGTTCTTTGGGATGGGACGAATTATTCCAGTGGTACCTATTTTGTCAAAATGAAGACTGCAGATCAGACCACTGTGAAAAAGATTCTGCTTTTGAAATAAAATGCTTTCAACTAGATCCCTGAATGTTAAACAATTAGATGATTTAATGATTATTAATTGATAGGAGAGAAGAATGTTAAGATTTAAAAATTTCTTTTGGTTGGTATTAATTCTGCTGACCAGTACGTTCGGTTATAGTCAGGATTTATACAATCCATATCATGTGAATGAATTAAATATAGAATTTTATAATCCTGATTATGATTCGATACTTCAGGACTGGTGGGAAGTTGATGATAAAACCTACCTATTGGCTACCATTACGATAAATGGACAGGAATTCGATAGTGTTGGTGTACGGTATAAAGGCAATTCTACTTTTTGGTGGGCTCAGGAAACCAATAATCCAAAGATGCCATTCAACATTGATATCGATTTGATCCATGATGATCAGAATATTAATGGTTTCAATAAATTGAAACTATCAAATGCAATTTTCGATGTTACCTATGTTAAAGAACCGATTGGTTATATTACAGAAGGTTTGTATTTACCTACATCTGAAACGGGATACATGGATGTATCTGTCAATGGAGAACATTTAGGTTTGTATGTAAATGTTGAATCTGTAAACAAGCAATTTCTCAGCAAACATTTTGGGAATAATGAAGGAGCCTTTTTTAAATGCGAGCCTCAATTCCATTATGGTGATGTATACTGGGCTTGGCCATCATTAGCATGGTATGGAAGTGATTCACTGCATTCACAATACCAAATGGGTTATGAATTAAAATCTGATAGTGGTTGGCAGGATTTATTAGATCTCATATACACACTTAATTTTCAAATCGAGGATATTGAGACAATATTAAATGTGGATAGGGCTCTCTGGTTTTTTGCAGCCTCAACAGTGATGCCGGATGTGGATGCATATACTGGCCTCTACAAGCATAATTATTATTTATACCGCAATACCAGCAGTGGCCAATTTGAGGTTATTCCATGGGATAAAGACCAGACTTTTGGCAATGCGATTATTAATCTTGTTCTTGAAGAGGGCGGTAATATTCAATGGATTTATCGTCATTCCCCCTTCCAATATGAGGGCGATAACTCTCGACCATTATTTAGCAGACTCATAGATATACCACTCTATAAAAAGATTTATACAGCACATTTAAGAACCATTATCGATGAAATTTATAATGAGGATTACTTTTTAGATTTTGCCGGTGCCATTCAGGATTCAATCGAACCATATGCGTCAAACGATCCCAATATTTTTGAATCATTCGAAGGTGGAGATTACTTTGAATATAATGTCGATCATTTCATGATTACACCAGATGGTATGTGGTGGTGCGGTATAACCTCAACGGTTATTCCTCATCTGAATTTTTTATCATCCAACTCAGAAATTGCCAAAGTAGCCCCGACTATTTACAATGTGAATCAATCTATAGCGAATCCCAGTCAGGACGATACAGTTTGGATAACTACTGAAGTTTCCGGCGCAGAAACTGTGGAGTTGATGATAACCATAAATGAATTTCCAGCACATTTTATTTCAATGCCAATGTTTGATGATGGGGCACATGAGGACGGCGACGTCAATGATAGTATTTATGGTGTCAGCATTCCATTTTCTGAATATGGTCAGCATATAAAATATTATATCCGGGCTGCAGATGATGATGCCCTGGTACTTGAACCTCAGAGGGCAGAACGGGTTTTCTTTGAATACACTGTTGGCGCGTCAGTTTTTGATGGAACAACCATTGTAATCAACGAAATAAATTATAATTCTTCAGATGACATAGATCCGGATGACTGGGTCGAAATCTATAATCCGCTCGATACAGATGTGGATATTAGTCAATGGGTCTTTAAAGATGAGAATGACGATCATATTTTTACATTTGGTGATGATCTGTCTATTGGGTCACATGAATATCTGGTACTTTGTGAAAACTCCACATCATTTATGCAATTTTTCCCAGAAGTTGAAAATTACATTGGTGACTTTGGTTTTGGACTGAGTGGTGGTGGTGAATTGATCCGGCTATTTGACTCTGATGGAATCCTTATTGATACAGTCACATATGATAATGATCTACCATGGCCTCCCGAACCGGATGGCTTTGGCCCCACCCTTGAATTAATCAATCCTCTATCAGAAAATTCAGACGTTTCTAATTGGTCTGCTAGTGAAGGAAACGGCACACCCGGCAATGAAAATAGTAATTTCCAGCCTTTAGGTTGCTCAGATCTGACTGGTGACGTCAATCTTGATAATATTGTTGATGTTTTGGATATCGTCTTTACCATTGGCTGTATTTTCTCAGGGGATTGTGATAATTGCCCTGATGTAAATGAAGATGGCAATGTTGACGTCATTGATATTGTGCAATTAGTGGATATAATTCTGGGAGACTGATAATCTAACAAACAAATTAATATTAACATCCTATATCATAAAGGAGAATAAAATGAAGTATATCGTAACAATATTAATAATCTCGTTATCAATATTGATTTCAGGGCAGTCACAATCGAGTCAGAACACTCTGGAACATGCTGGTTCTCATACTCAGGCAAGTATTGCTTTGAGTCCATCCAACTTACCGAGGACACGCGCAAACCAAAGCATTTTGGATTTATCGGTAGATGCGCTGGATTCCGTACTGGGTATCCAATTTGATTTACAATATAACCCGGATGAACTGAAATTTTACGGAGCCAGCTGTCTCCTAGATGAATTTATGTTTGAATACCGCAACAAAGATGATGGCATTGTGAGGGGACTATTGTATAGCATGTCGGGTGCAGTTATTAATTCTAATCATATTGCCCATATTATCAGCTTTGATTTTAAGTTACTTGATGGATTCAATGGTGAGAGCAGAATTGAGTTTACCGACTTGATTCTTGCCGGGGCAAATGGTTCTAATATTCCAGCGACTGCAGAAATGTTTTTCATATCACCTGGTATACTTGTCCCGACTGAAACCAAATTGCATAGTTCATATCCAAATCCATTTAATTCTGTCACGATAATAAAATATGATCTTGCTGTGGATGGGTTCACCAAGGTTTCGGTGTTTGATATTTTGGGCCGACTGATTGCCAGTATTGTAAATGGATATCAACCGGCAGGCAGTTACGAAGTTGCCTGGGACGCCGCCAATTTATCAACGGGTGTTTACTTTCTAAAAATTGCTACTGTGGATTATACAGCATCACAGAAATTGGTACTGATGAAATAATAATCTCACAATTTATTGTAAGTACTCAAAAAACTAAAACAAAATTTGGAGGTTTATCAACATGTATAAATTAATTTTTAGAACAATTTTACTGATTGTTTTCCTAGTTCCAGTCCAGGCCTGGGATGATATCACCTTGACCGCATCGGATGGAGCAGAAGTAATTATTGACCGTGATGAGTTTGGGGTCCCCCACATATCCGGTCCAACAGAATTCAGCGTTTTCTACGCCATGGGATTTGCCGCCGCCCAGGACAGGCTGAAACAGATGACAATTAACCTGCATTCTTCAACCGGACGGACCATGGAAATTAATCAGGGAAATTTGTACTGGGATCGGGAAATTCGCAAAGAATATTATTCACTTACTGAGCGTCAGGCCCAATTTGAGAGTCTCCAACCAGCTGTTCAGAATATGTTGATTGCCTATGCCGAAGGGGTCAACACCTACTACCAGTATATGGAAGAGGAACCAATGCTGTATACTCCAGAATTTATCTACATTTTGCAGCAGGCAGGTTGGGTTATTCAGCCATGGACAGTGTATGATTGCATTGCAATTCACCAGTTCTACAGCCGGAATTTTGGTCAGAACGGTGGTTTAGAATTGTTGCGTCTGTCGGAATTAAATAACCATGGCTGGGATTGGTTTGAATTAAACAGGCCAATCAACAATCCTGCAGCGCCAACTACCATCCCGGATGATGAGGCAGGAGAAGCTCTTCAGCAGGGTGAATGGCATCACAATGATGTGATTTTTGATCCGAATATTGTCACTCAAATGCAAAATCAGGATATCATAATGAATCAAATCGCTGACGAGTTGAATTTACCTGAACATTTTGGCAGTTTCGCAGCGCTTATCGATCCTAATAAATCTGCAACAAGTAATGCTATGCTACTTGGTTGTCCCCAGATGGGTGCCCCTAATTTATATGAAACAAATGTTGTAAACGAGGTTGAATTAATTTGCCCCGATATGCATGTAGCAGGAATGGCCGTTGCCGGCTGGCCGCTGGTGATAATTGGTCATACCGAGGATTTTGCCTGGACCCTCACAAGTGGTTTCAGTGATAATACTGACACCTATGTGGACAGTACCCAGGATCAGACCATGTCAAATTATTTATATAATGGTGAATGGATACCTGTGGAGACAATTGTCGACACCATATATGATTTAGGGAGTGATCCATATTTTTATACTCATTATCGTACCGTTCATGGACCGGTAATTACCCGTGATGTAACAAATCAAAAGCTGTTTTCTCATAAAATGACTTTCTGGCAAGAGGAACATCTAATCCTCGAATCAATGTATGATGCCTGGCATGCCACCACTATTGACGCATTTGAAACGGCAATTTCATCCATAAAAGTATCGTTCAATGTCTTCTATGCCGGTACGGATCAGAATATCAAATTCTGGCATACTGGAAAATTCACAGACCGAACTGAAGGTGTGGATCCACGCTTACCTCATATTGGCTGGCTTGATGAAGAATGGAATGGTTTTATCTCCTTTGAATCTCTACCTCAACTTGCGAATCCATTGCAGACCTATTTTGTTAACTGGAATAATAAACCCGTATACTGGTGGAACAATGGTGACGAGGCCACATGGGGCAGCACAGTCAGTTGGTCTCCATGGATTACCAACCGGGTAAATAATATTTATAATTATGTCGATCCAATTGTTGAATTCACATACAATAACTTGAAAGATATCCCAGTCAATATCGATAGTCATGGTACCTATCAACAGGCTATCGAGTTTGCCCCAAATGCCATTATCGATGAGAATATAGTGCCCCCGGGCCAAAATGAATTTGTCGATCTCACTGGTATACTAGGACCAAATTGCAACGACCAGTGGCCTTTGCATGACAGATGGGATTTCAAAGATCAGATTTTTGCCGATTCAGATATATTGGCAGGTGACGTGAATTTTGATTATGAAGTGGATGTCAATGATATTGTGTTAATGGTGGGAATTGCCATGGGTTTCCATACACCTACACCTGAAGAGTTTTCAGCTGCCGATTTAAATGGTGATAGTCTTGTTGATGTCCTGGATATTGTCATTGTAGTGGGCATTATCCTGGAATAAGAATTATCAAACACCATTTTTAAATATAATTGGAGGAAACATGAAAAAATATCAAATATTTCTATCGTTTTTTATCTCAGCAGGTTGCATTTTCTTTGATTCAGTTGATCAACCTGATCTTGCTGTCAGTAATCGGATTTTCACCGTCAATATCCAGGCATCTTCAGGTGTAGGTGAGTCAGAGCCCTATTTTGGAGTATGTCTGCCCAATGGCTGGTCAATTCCAGGTGATTCAATCGCCTGGACGGGCATCTATAATGAGTAATTTATTATGACAGCCTTGTTGCTTCTGCCCAGGAAGGGGTCAGTCCTGCTGCAGAAGGTTTTTACTGGTGGGCAGGATTAGGTGATTCTATTGCAACGGATGGTGGTGCCGCCTATGGTGTGATAAATATTTTGACGGATACACAGGAAGGAATTTTTTCCCTCGATTATATGATTGGATGGTACGAGGATGTCAATCTTGAGCGCAGTGATGGTCATTCTATCCTTATTATTAATGAAAACGCACCCTATAGTCTTCAAGCCTCTGTTGTGGATGGCAATGCAATTCTTAGCTGGCAGGCCCCTGCCAACATAAGTGAAATCTCAGGGTACAATATTTTTCGGGATGACCAATTGATTAATGAAGGTCTTGTAATGGATACCATCTTTGTTGATGAAAATCCTATTAACGGATTACATACATATAGCCTTTGTTCTCTCTATGATGATGGAACTGATTACTGGGCACCTAGTGAATTAACAATATTTATAGGTAATTCATTATATGTCTCACCAGAAGGAGATAATGCCAATAATGGATTATCGTTTGATAATGCTTTCAAAACAATTTCCTATGCCATTGCATATTTCCCCCCAGATTCATTGCAGCCCAGAACGATTTACCTGGCATCGGGTTTATATAGCTCTGAATCAAATGGCGAAACTTTTCCAATTATACTTAAGGATTTTATTTCAATTCAAGGAGCAGGTGAGGAATTAACAATTCTTGATGCAAATCACCAGAGTGGTATCTTGCAATTTGATAATGTAAATAATTTGTCAGTTAGTGGAATGACAGTGACTAATGGATATAGCTATTATGGTGGAGCGATTATTTCTTGGAATTCAAACCCAACGATTGAAAATTTATTTATATACAATAATGAAGCGTATGAATCAAAAGGTGGTGGAATTGCTCTTTATGAATCAAACCCGAATATCGAAAATGTGATCATAAGCGAAAACATTGCCTTACATGGTGGCGGTATAAGTTGTGCTTCATCAAATCCCAATTTTGTTAATGTTACTGTCTCCAATAATTCTGCAAATTCCAATGGTGGGGGATTGTATTGCGAAAATTCCAATCCAATATTTGAAATTGAAAATCGGAGTAATATTTATTCAAACAATGCTGGAAAAGGACAAGATTTTTATTCAAATCAATTTTTAGAAATAGCAATAGATACTTTCTCGGTACCATTTCCGACAGGTTTTTATATACATCCAATTGAGAATTTCTCAATTGATATATTGAATAGTATAATCACTCCAGTCAATGCAGATATTTTTGTATCGCCTTACGGTGATAATTTTAATAGTGGTCTTACTTCGGATGACCCAATTAGAAACATCAATACGGCATTGAGCATCATGCAAAGTGACAGTCTAGAGGCCCATACCATCTATTTAGCATCTGGGGTATATTCGCCGACTTTTAATAATGAATATTTTCCAATCAGACCCGTGGACAATATCAACATACAGGGTAGCGGTGAAGATATTACCCTATTTGATGCTGAAAATAATAGTGGTGTTTTTGAATATTTTAATATTCAAAATTCATATCTTGCAGACATGACAATAATCGGTGGATCTACGCTTCAAGGAGGAGGCATTTACTGTAATAACTCAAATCCCATCATTTCAAATTTATCTTTAAGCAACAACTTGTCAACTGAAAGTGGTGGTGGAATATTTTGTACTTCGTCCGACCCTACGCTTTCGAACGTCAAAATAATAAACAATAATTCCAGTTATTACGGTGGCGGTGTATGTTGTGAAAATTCGAATCCAATTTTTACGAAGGTGACTATAATAAATAATTCTTCAAATATGCATGGCGGAGGAATGTACTTCAATAACTCGAATCCAGTGCTTAATGATGTCTCAATTTGTGATAATTTGGCAAATAGCTCAGGGGGAGGAGTTTATTGTACCAATACCAGTAATCCAATTATCATAAATGCTACCATCACTGACAATTTAGCAAATAATACAGGTGGAGGAATATTTTGTAGATTGAATTCTAATCCGGAAATTATAAATTCAATTTTATGGAATGATATTCCCCAGGAAATAGCTTTTCATAATATAAATAATAGTAGTTCCATTTTAATTGACCACTCAAATATTCTTGGTGGTGAAGATGGCATTGTCACCAATGACAATGGAGAAGTATTCTGGATGGATGGCAATATTGATTTCGATCCCCATTTTATTGGAGAATTCGACAATCCCTACTCTCTTTCAATTTTTTCACCATGTATAGATACCGGCACACCAGATACAACTGGTTTAAATCTCTCAGAATTTGACATTTTGGGTAATCCGCGCATCTGGGATGGCGATGAAGATGGGATAGCCGTGATTGATATGGGAGCTTATGAATTTTGGGATTCTGAACCAGTTTTAGGTGATATCAATCAGGATGGTATTCTGGATATTTTGGACGTTGTTCAGATAGTTCAGTGTGTCATGGGTGAGCAAGTAGAAAGTTGTGAGTTAGGTGATGTAAATGGAGATGAGATAGTTGATATTTTAGATATTGTACAAATACTAAATATCATACTCACTATTGAGCCAGTTTTATCCAGGGGAATAAGCGAATGTCAAATACAAAAGAGTAGTGATCAACTTACTATTTCACCCCCCGGTTCTATTGCCGGTGTTCAATTAAATGTCAGGGGTGATTTTGTCATTACCAAACAGAATTTACCTTCAAACTGGCAATTTCATAGCAACGAATCGAAAATTCTCTTCTTTAGTGCAGACGGTTCAGCATTGATGGATGATCTCATTTTTGAATACAATGGTGAACTGAATATTGAAGAAACAATTGTCGCTGATCGTTCAGGTCAATCTATAACAACAACAATAATTGTTTATTCTCTTCAACCGGCGTATCCAAATCCATTCAACCCAAAAACGACTATCAGATACGAATTACCGCGGACAGATGTTGTCACAATATCTGTTTACGACCTAAATGGGCGATTAGTGGAGCGATTAATGAATGCACCACAACAAGCCGGGCGTCACCAAATTTCATGGGATGCAGGAAGATTTGCCAGTGGTGTTTATCTTGTAAAAATGCAGTCAAGTGATTTCCAATCAGTACAAAAGGTAATGTTGATGAAATAATAAAACAACCATATCCGACATAATAAGATGTCTGATGATGGCTTATTTAGCAAAATAATTATAATTCAAATTAAGAAGGAGAAATCATGAAGGCAATTGTAGCAATCTTATTATCAATTTTTTTAATGATGGAAATTTTGATAGCAATCATCAATGTTCCTATAGAGAAATCAGCAGATAACCAGGAAAATAATAATTCAAATATTTCTACTGAAAAGTCTTTGGGAACACTTGCATCAATATCGTCAAGTAATAATCAAATATTCTCATTGGAAAATTCAGTTTTTGATGTGTCTAGGAAAATATTAATGCCTACTGAGGCAGATTATTATGTTGACCAAAACCATCCTCAAGCTAGTGACGATAATCCTGGTTCACTGGATTTACCATTTTTAACCATCCAGCACGCTGCTAATATCATGGTAGCAGGTGATACAACATATATTAGAGCAGGAATCTATTATGAACATGTCTATTCTACTCGCCCTGGTAACGAGATCGATGGCAATATTGTCTTTGCAGCCTATCCAGGCGAGTCACCGGTAATAGATGGAACGGGTGTTGACATCAGCAACAATGGAGTGGCTATTGAGCACTCCTATATATCACTGATAAATTTAAAAGTCCGAAACTGGCTCCATACCGGTATTTGGATAATTAGCGCGGGTTTTGTTGAAATCACCGGATGTGAGGTTTATTATGTTCAGGATGGTATGGCTTTTACGGATGGTGCCCATGATTTTATTGTGAGTCAATCTGTTGCCCACCATTTCGTTCTGCTTGGTTTTGATGCATCCCCCGATTCTGCAACAGGGACTTTCAGCTATAACGGAATTTTTAATGATTGTATTGCCCATACTGGAATTGATACAGTAAATGTTGATGGCTTTGCCCTTGGTCATGGTGTACAATACAACTTTGAGTTTAATCGATGCATTGCTTATAATGTATGGGATGGTTTTGACATTAGTTCAAGGCAATCAACATTAAACAATTGTTTGGCATTCAATTGCTGGAACAGCTGTTACAAAATTTGGGAAGATGATGTCAGGCTTATAAATTGTATCGGTTATGATGCCAATACTGCGATTGTGGAATTAGACAGGGATGAGGACGCCGATCCACCAGATCCTTCAACAACTACAATATTATCCAACTGTACTTTTTTTGATGCCGGGGCATATACAATTCAAGTTTACAGTGAGCTTGACACATTAAGAATGCAGAATTGTATAATTGCCGGAGGTAATGGTGATGGAATAGGTCTATTACTTGCCGGAGACCAAGTGACGAGTTATTTTGGTGATTACAATTTATTTCATAACAATAATACTGGCAGGGCGATTGTCGTTGGTGAGGATTTCTCCATAGACGATATTGCTAACGGCGATTGGACCAGTTTTAGCGGACAAGACAGTCACTCTGTTGTAGCTATCACTGATTCAGAGTTATTTTTTAATCCTTATGATTATGATCTTCACTTGACTCCATTTAGTCCTGCAGTCGATAATGGAACATCAGTTGGAGCACCGGAAGCGGATTTTGATGGAAACCTGCGTCCAAATGGATTGGGCTTCGATATCGGCAGTTATGAATATTACTATCAGTATCAACCTGGATTCACTGTTCAACCTCCATCAATAGATTTTGGAAATGTTACAATTGGCAGTACTGGATCAGAAATTATCACATTAACAAATGTCGATACAATAGATGTGATAATCGACAGTATGCATATTGATAATCTGGCATTCTCGACATCAAGAGCATTACCGAGAGATATCAGGGAGGATGGTTTTGTTCTTGAACCTGGTGAGATGAGACAGATTGATATCATATTTTCACCATTGACTTCTCAGATATATGAAGGTGTATTCTCCATATATTGTACCCAATTTGGTAATGAAACTGTGCTGTTAACCGGGACAGGTATACCTATAAGCAATACGAGCGTAATTGGTGATGTAAGTGGAAGTTGGAGTATTTTTGATACCGTCTTTGTAGATGGAAATATAGAAGTTGGTTCAGGAAACAGCCTGGAGATCAATCCTGTTGCCGGGGGCACAACGATTTTTTTTACCGGTCCCTATTCATTCAGTATCTATGGAAATCTGCAAGCTCGGGGTACAGTTCTTGACAGTTTGTATTTCACCGCACAGGATCAGAATATCGGTTGGAGGGGGATTCGTTTCTATGAACTTACAGAAACTGCTATAGACTCTTCTCGTCTGTCCTTCTGTCGCCTGGAATATGGAAATGCTACTGGAGAAGACGATTATGATATGGGCGGGGCACTGTATATTTATATGTCAAGTCCAATGCTGATAGAACATTCCACTATTATTAACAATCATGCTGACGACAGAGGTGGGGCAATACACATCCGCTATAGTTCACCTGCTTTGCGATATCTGGAAATATCCGCTAACTCAGCAGTTAATAATGGTGGCGGCATTGATCTTCAGGGTGCTAGTCCTGAATTGTCCTTCTGCTCGATAAACGATAATGACGCCATGATTGGCGGAGGAATTTATTATAACGAAGGATCACCAAAAATATTCAACACCGAATTAATTGGTAATGAAGCCAGTTTACATGGCGGAGGTTTGGCTATTAATTACCTCAACCCCCTGGATACACTGATAATGCACAATGTCCTGATTGCTGAAAACTATGCTGAAGAAGGTGGTGGTTTGCACGTTTCGGATATGGGCGGAATAATGAATTTCAACAATGTGACATTTACTGAAAACTACGCAAGTTTGAATGGAGGTGGTATGTTGATGTATAGTGGTGATCCAATATTCACCAATTCGATTTTGTGGAATAACAATTCGATGATTTCAGGAAACCAGGTTTATCTGGATGGTGACGGTGCAGATCCTTTCTTTAATTATTGTGATATCCAGGCGGGCTTGGAAGGTTTTGAAGGTTATGGTGCTGGGGACAATTATCCATCTGGAAATTATCAGAATTGCATCGACTCAGATCCTCTCTTCTTTGATGCAGAGAATGGAAATTTTCACCTTTCCTGGGATAATTTTCCAACACCTGATGAAAGTAAGTCACCCTGTATTGATGGAGGAAATCCAGAATCACCTTTTGATTCAGACGGCACTATAACCGATATAGGGGCGTATTTCTTTGATCAAAGCGGCAGTTGCCCTGTACCCGGAGATGTATCGGGCGATAATCTGGTGGATGTGCGGGATATTGTTCTTGGTGTGGCCTGCATTCTTAATAATACTGGCGATTGCCCTTGTGCTGATCTGGATGGCAACGACAATGTTGATGTAATTGATATTGTTTTAATGGTGGATATTATTTTGAGTGAATAATTTACAGTGTTATTAATGGAGATTTGAAATAACTCAAAGATATTAAGTTGTCTAGCATCAAATCGACTGTTAGTTTTTTTTAGTTTACATTAAAGATTATTTTGTAAAATTATGATGTTTCAAGTAGAAATATTCACAGCAGATGACAATAAATATCATTTTACTAAATATCCGAAATTAACGAGCTAAACTTCAACCCGTGGGAAATCCTGCGGGTTTTTTTGTATAATAGAGGGATGTTTTAAAAAGATCACTCGACTTTCTGCTGAAGGAAACCCTAAAAAACTGAAACAATATAGCGATTAGATATATGTCACTTAAATTCATGCAAGGGGAATGTTTTGAGGCCTAAAGTTACTTTTTTAACTGAAGTTCTTATAAAACAGATTATATCTGAAGCAGTAACAATCTTATGTAAAATTGGTGTGGAAATTCATAATCCTGTCGTACTGGATCTGCTTGAAACTCATGGTGCTACCGTTAACCGTGAAAATTCTCTAATAAAATTTACCGAAACACTCATTGACGAATCCCTGAATTCTGTACCTCAATCATTTAAATTGTACGATATACATGGAAATCAGACTCACGATTTTTCCGGTTTCAACATCCACTATACACCCGGTTCTTCAGCCCTGAATATCTTGGATTACTCCACAAATGAAAGACGCAAACCAGATACAAGCGACTATATAAATTATGTCAAGCTGGTAGATCAACTTAAAAATATAGCCTCCCAGAGCACCGCTTTTATACCCGATGATGTTCCAGAACAGATGTCGGACAGTTATCGATTATTTCTCAGTCTTTTATATGGTAGGAAACCAGTTGTCACTGGTGCATTTTCAATTGAGTCTTTCAATATTATGAAGGAATTTCAGCTGGCTGTAAGGGGTACAAAAGAGAAGCTGGCTGAGAAACCATTAACAGTATTTTCCTGCTGTCCCACTTCACCCTTAAAATTCAGTCATACAACATCGCAGAATGTTTTAGATTGCGCCAAATATGCCATTCCAGTTGAAATAGTCACCATGCCGCTGTCAGGATTTATTGCACCGGTAACATTGACGGGCACCCTTGTGCAGCATACGGCGGAAACTTTTAGCGGTATCGTCATCAGCCAGATGGCCAGATCAGGCACACCAATCCTCTATGGTGGTTCTCCAGCAGTATTTGATCTCCGTTATGAAACAACACCAATGGGTGCCATCGAGACTATGATGCTGGATTGTGCTTATAATGAGATTGGAAAATATCTGGGTATCCCCACCCAGGCCTATATATCTTTAAGTGATGCCAAACAACTCGATGCCCAATGCGGCCTGGAAACCGGCATGGGTGCAACGCTTGCGGCTCTCGCCGGGATCAATAATATTTCCGGTCCCGGTATGTTGGATTTTGAAAGTACCATTAGTCTTGAAAAACTGGTTTTGGATAATGAAATCTGCGGCATGACGTTTCGAATGCTGGAAGGGATCGAACCTCGAGAAGATTTCCCTGCTGAACCAATTTTCACCGAATTATTGAAGGATCAGCATTTACTCATCGCCAATCATACCCGAAAGCATCTCAGGCATGAACATCGCTTTCCCGGTTCAGTCATTGATCGAGCCAATCATTCCCGCTGGAAAGCTGATGGTGCCTTGACATTGACGCAACGGGCACATGCTGAAGTAGAAAATCACATAAGCGAATATGAGCCTAACGGCCTGTCCGAGGAAATTTGCAGGGAAATGATCCAACTTATGGAAACTGAAGCAAAAAGATTTGGAATATCTTCACTACCGGATAGAGTCTCTTGAGGAAATCCAGATTATTTAACTCGGCTGAGATTCTACCGAATAAAAAGGATATTCTCAAACATCAGGGCATACCTGAAGAACATACACCATCCACCAGGATTCAAAATATACTATCGGAAGCTATCATCCTGTTTATAGGTGAAGCCAAACCTCAATGGATAAGAGCTCAGGTAAGTAAATCTGAATTTAAGGCAATATATTTTGGAGCCGGTGAAAATTTCATAGAAAATCCACTTGAAAATATCTATTCCCAGTCATCTCATTTGGCATTATTTGCCCTGACGGTTGGTCTGGAAATCAGTAATAAAATTGAAAATTTATTCCAGCAGAAAGAATATGCCCTGGCAGCCATGCTGGATTCAGTGGCGTCAACTGCCGCCGAAAATGCTGTGGCAAAATGTGAAAAACTCTATGAGAAATTATTGGAGGGAACCGGTGAAACACAGACCGTCCTGGCGTATAGCCCCGGTTACTGCGGCTGGCACATCAGCGGACAGAAAAAACTGTTTGACCATCTAATACCAGAACAGATTGGTATTACTCTCAATAATCGTTTTTTGATGACGCCGCTAAAATCAGTTTCCGGAGTGCTGGTAGCCGGACCGCCAAAAATCCATCTGTTTAAAAATAATTTTGATTTCTGCAGGTCCTGTACAGATAAAAGCTGTACAGAGAGAATGTGGAAAATAAATCATCCGGAGGAGAAAAACTCAGATATAAGGAGAGCTAATGGAATTACTACTGCAGATTTCAGCCAGTCTTCAACAGGGTGACGACAGCAAAGTACATGAATTGACATCCCTGGCGCTACAGCAGGGCCATGCACCGGAAACCATACTGAGTGATAGCTTAATCGCCGGTATGGATGTTATCGGTAAACAATTCCGTCATCATGAAATATTTCTGCCGGATGTTTTGATGGCAGCCAAAGCTATGAATGCTGGATTGGATCTCTTAAAACCATTGCTACAGGAGTCCGGACAAATCGGTTTGGGCAAAATAGTCATTGGTACCGTCAGTGGCGATCTGCATGATCTGGGCAAGAACCTGGTGACGATTATGCTAAAAGGGGCAGGATTTGAAGTCATTGACCTTGGTAAAGATGTCCAGCCGTTAGCATTTGTGGATACAGCAATAAGTGAAAATGCAACTGTTATTGGCATGTCTGCCCTGCTTACGACTACCATGCCGGTTATGAAATCTGTTGTGGAAATCCTCCAGGAAAGAGGATTGGCAAACTCAATAAAGACGATAATCGGCGGAGCACCCCTTTCTGACGAATACGCACGGGAAATTGGTGCTGATGCCTATGCCTATGATGCAGCCAATGCCGTCGTAAAAATTAAAGAAATGATGGGTGTCTGAGTTGTGGATTTCCGTCAGCATCTGACAAAACCAGGAAACGTCCTTGTCGCCGATGGCGCCATGGGTACCATGTTATTCAAGGCAGGATTAAATTCAGGTGAATGTCCCGAATTGCTCAACCTGGAAAAGCCTGAAATTCCAGCAGAGGTAGCCGGCAAATATTTCAATGCCGGATCTGATATTATTTTTACCAACACATTTGGTGCTTCTCCCGTAAAACTTGCAGATTTTGGCTTGGCTGATAAAGCTGTGGAAATCAATTCCGAAGCAGTCCGGTTAGTTAGGAAGGTAGTGGGAGAAAAAGCCTTTATTGCCGGTTCATGTGGTCCAAGCGGTAAAATGCTGCAGCCCTATGGCGAATCCGAACCGGATGAATTATTCAGCAGTTTTAAGATCCAGGTGGAAGCGTTGATAAATGCCGGGGCCGATATTATCTGCATCGAAACCATGAGTGATATCAATGAAGCCCTGCTTGCCGTGAAAGCAACTCGATCAATCTCAGCATCATTTCCCGTTATGGTTACACTCACCTATGATAAAACAGCCCGTGGATTTTATACGTATATGGGTATAGATATCAGCACCACAATCAAAAAACTGGAAAATGAAGGTGTGGATGTAATAGGCTCAAACTGTGGCAATGGTTTTGAAAATATGGTAGAAATCGCCGCCGAATTTAAAAAATCAACCTCAATCCCATTATTGATTCAGGCCAATGCTGGTCAGCCCAAATTAGTTGGTGAAACGCTTATCTACGGTGAAACCCCTGAATATTTTGCGGATAATGCCCGACAATTGATTGACTTTGGCGTTTCGATTATTGGCGGCTGCTGTGGTACAACACCGGCACATATTTTGGCAATACGTCAGGTGATTGATACATATCAAAGAACAGGAAAGACATTACGCTTATGATTAATACCGCATATAAAATATTATGAAACTGATTCGATCACTTGGGACCCTCGATGTAATTCTTCTGAATGTCACTGCAATAATCGGTCTTAGATGGATTTCCCTTGCCGCCGCCAGCGGCAATACATCCTTGATTTTATGGTTCGCCGCCCTTGTATTCTTTTTTCTGCCACAGGCATTTGCTGTCATGGAGCTCACAACAAGATACCCGGGGGAAGGTGGTATTTATATCTGGGTCAAAAAAGCCTTTGGTGAGAGTCACGGTTTCCTTGCCGGTTGGTGTTTTTGGACCAGTAATCTTGTCTATTTCCCAAATCTCCTGGTCTATATTGCCGGTATATCTGTTTTTTCTTTAGGCGAACAATATCATTCACTTGGTGAGAACAGAATATATATATTGATCTTTTCCCTATCCGCACTGTGGTTGGTTATGTTTTTTAATATCATCGGTCTCAAACTTGGTAAATGGATAAACAATCTCGGTGGTTTAAGTACCTGGATCACAGGTACAATTCTCATTTTACTTGGATTCATCTCTGTTACGAGATATGGTCTATCTCAACCGATTACACCAGACAGTTTTATTACTGGGATTTTTAGTCTGGATAAATTATCGTTCTGGGCGGCCATGTGTTTTGGTTTTTCCGGATTAGAGTTGGCCTCTGTGATTGCTGGGGAGGTGAAAAACCCGCGAAGAACAATTCCCCGGGCTGCAGTATTTTCAGGAGTAATCATAGCCGCTATATATATTCTCGGTACGCTGGCGGTAATAGTCTCAATACCAAAAGGTGAAATCAGTATTATTAGCGGTTTCCTTCAAGGAATTGCCGCTATCTGTGCCAGACTCAATTTGGGATGGATGACAAATATGGTGGCAATTTTGATTACCATCGGTGGAATTGGCGGATTAATGGCCTGGTTCACAGCTGCAGCCAGAATGCCATTTATGGCAGGTGTGGATGATTACCTCCCAGCAAAATTCAAAGAGATCCATCCACGTTATGGATCACCATATGTTACCATCATCGTACAGGCGGCTATTGCGTCGGTTTTTATTCTCATGAGTTTTATTGGAGCCACTGTAGAAGAAGCATACCTGGTTTTACTCGATACTACCCTGCTTGTCTATTTTGTGCCCTATGTCTATATGTTTGCAGCATATCTGGTTTTACGGAAGAGAGAGAGTTCATCAACGGACGTATTAACTGTTCCAAAAAGTAAATGCATGGCAAAGATTATGGGTATCAGTGGATTACTGACGACACTCATTGCTATGTTACTTTCCCTGTTGCCCACATCAGGTATAGAGAATGTCATATTATATGAATTAAAAGTAGCCGGTGGATTTTTAATGTTCCTGGTTTCCGGTTGGCTTATATATCATTTAAAAAAAGATAAAAGGGGATAATCTAAACCTTAAATTGTCATAGATAGGTTAATAGCATATAATTATAAAAAGGAAAAATCATGGAAAAGAAAAAGATGTCAATAGGTGTCTATATCATTGCTAGTGCCATTATCTGGGGTGCTGTAATAATCGGATGTTCATTACAGTTAAAAAATACAGGATGTTTTGCAGAAATCACATATATTCTCAGTACAGCATCAGTTATTCACTTATTGTTTATCTGGGGTCCAGTAGCAATCTTATTCAAAAAATTGAAAGAGAAAGACTAAGCTCAAACGACTTATCAAATTACATATTATTAATTATCTAGTCCGTATCCAAAAAGAGGACGATCAAAAATTTGGTATAGCGGGAGAATTGAATTTAAAAATTCCATAGAGAACTAGAACAATTATATCAATTTTTGTTCTATAAGTATTTCATTTGCCATTACGTTGGCCACAACTTTATAACTACTATTTCCAACCAATCCTTCTTTTACTGGATGATCAACTCCAAAACAATTTACGTTAACAAATCCAGAGGTCTCATTATAAGTACACCAAAATTTGTAACGATGTTTTACTATTTTCCAGCTCAAAATATACTCACCATCACTATTAGAATGGCGCCGTTCAGACATAGTATTTTTCCTTTATTTATAGCATAATATTATATCAAATAGTGAAATCAATTCAATAAAATATACAAGTGTAATACTACTATTGCAAAGGGTCAGTATTACCTTGAGTGTCAATACTATGGTAATCATATTACAAATTCAGATGCAAAATAAAATGTGCAGAATATAATTCAACGGACGACGGTCTAAGATGTTAATGTAATAATCAAAAAACCAATTGCATTTTGGCATTCGTTTTCTCAAATCATTCCATTTAGGATCGATAAGCTTACAGCGATTGATACAATGAAAACCTCTCAGACTGATTCGCACAAGTTCAAGGTTGATATTGATCATTAAGTATGTCTCATCACCACTATAAAGTCATTTCTACAAGAAATTTCGTTTAGTCTTTATCTTCTGTTAAAACGAATATTTTTTCTATCAGATCCGTAGCGATTTAGAATAATTATATAGCATATTATCATTCAAAGCTATTGTTTTGTGTCTGAAGTATGAGTAATTTATTCATCACGGAGGATGTCTAAAACAATAATCATGGCTCAAATGTTAACATTACCAAGCATATTTACGCCTGAAAAGCGTATTGAAAAACTACCAACTGTATCTTCTATTCAATCGGATATTCAATGGTCTGAACTGGTGGCACATCTTTCTCAGTTCAACGAATTGGGTATACCTGAAACCAAAGCACAATTCCAGGAAATAATGGATCATGAGTCCAATCCTGATCATCAGGCTATCCTCCTATCCGGTATAGCGCGATGTATTATCCGCGAAGGGGATTTTATAAGGGGGGCAGCAACACTTGGTGAAGCATATTCGATGATTTCTGCTCACAATCATAATGGTCAGGCGGTGATATTACTAGAGATGGTAGCCTTCCTGGCTATGATCGGTAACTTTGAATCGGCCATGATCATGTTGGATAAAATTCCTGCCCTTACAAATTCTACCTATTTGCTAAAACTCGCCAATTATTACTTAATGGTAAATAAGGCTCGCAGCCGTGACCACTCCGTTTTGCCTGAATTAGTTAAGTCTGCAAAATATTTTAAGAAAATAAAATTTTATTCAACACTGGCATATCATTATAAGGTGATTGGCAATGTTTATCGATGGAAAGAAAATTATGCTAAAGCCGATCACTATTACAATTTAGCAATGAAGATTGCCGAAACCCATGGGTACGTACAAGTGAAATCAGCATTATTGCATGATGCCGGTCTACTGGAGAAAGCTAAAGAAAACTTTGAATTAGCCTTAGAATTATTTGATAAGGCATTATTGTCAGCTGATGATAATTATACACGGGCATTTACCATGAACAATATCGCTCTGATAAAAATCCATCAGGAGAAATTTGATGAAGCGATGTCGATTTTACAGAATGCCCTGGAGATTCTAAATGATAATGGTATCTTTAATCTGATTCCCGGTACTTGTTACTATATTGGTAAATGTTATGAAAAGAAAGAACACTATAATGCTGCAAAAGAATATTTAAAAAAAGCATATATCGATGCATTATCGCTGGTGAATTTGCATTTTCCATTTAACGGAAACCGAAAATTGGCCATTACAGGTTATACAACTTTTTTAGAGAAACATAATTTGATCGATGGAAATATCGGAGAGGACACCTATTTAGCCTTTACATTTGATAAAACATTCAATGAAATCAGAGGCATATTCCAAAAATCACTCATAATTTTTCTCACCGATCTGTATGGTTCTCACAAGAAAGCAGCGGAGAATGTAAATGTACCAATCCGGACCTTATCCGATATCAAAAAAAGAACGATAGAGTCAAATCATGATGAAGTCTATAATGATATTGTCCAATTTGCCAGGTTAAACATACCGGCAACCTGGGACGAGTTAAATCGTCAATTTGAAGGGGAAATGCTGAATTACCTTATCGGAAAATATCCATCAAAAAAATTCATGAGTAAAAAATTGAATGTGAGTTATCCGCATTTAGTAAAACTCACCCTTGATATAGATAATTCTCTACCAAATTCTGCCCCGGTCCAATATTTGAATAAATAGTGTTTGAAATAAATGATTCAGCTTGCCAACGAAATAATTTGTTTTAGATTTCCCTTTCGATGAAACCTGTTAACACACAATTTTCTCTCAACATATTTATCTGCTATCGTATACAGCATTGGCCATCTCATATAATGATTAAGTATTCCACCTTATTTTTATACTTTATCTGTCCTAATTCTGTCGCATCATTGTGACAAATGTCTGAAGTATTCAAAATATGATCTTCTCTATTATGATTCGTAAACTGTTGATATACGGTTATGTGCTAGCCAGTATATCCAGTATAGACTGTGAAGAATCTTCACTCATTTCTGAAACTGAGAAATCTCAACTTGCCAACGGAATTGTTCATATTTCAATCCCCTCTAAAATAACTCACATATCGACGACAACTACCATTGCTGTAGATCAATATCCAATGGTGGATCGCCTTGAGATGGTCGATGAAGTGGTTTGGATTGTCTCAACTACCGGATCGGATATTGATGGTGATGGATCAACGGAAAATCCATTTGCGTCGATCCAAAATGGAATCATCCATGCTGTCGATGGTGATACAATACTTGTTCATCCTGGCGAATATTTTGAAAATATTAATTTTCTCGGCAAAAATATTGTCGTCACTTCAACAATGTCTGGACAGGTGGATGATAATCAAATCTATCAAACCATCATAAACGGCAATAACAATGGATCTACCGTAACATTTGAAAATGGTGAAGATTCTACGGCAGTTCTCAACGGTTTTACAATTACAGGGGGAAGTGGTACATATTTTAACGACGGTATATTCAATCATCAGACAAATGGTGGGGGGATATTATGTCTCAATTCTTCACCTGTACTAAAAAGTATAAATATAAGTGAGAATATACTAAATGGTTTTTCTCAATTTAATGGTGCCGGTATATATTCCTATAATTCAACGTTTAAGCTGCAGAACTCCAGAATTTCATATAATATATTAAACTCAGCACATTCAAACGGTGCTGCTTTATATTGCCTTAATTCAACCCCGATAATGACAAATGTCATTATAAATAATAATGTCCAGTTTGAAGGAAATCCCAATAGCACAATAATATATTTAGATAATACAAATCTAATTGTCAATAATAACACGATATACAATAATATTTTATATAGTGGTGCTGGCCTGGCAAGGGCTGAAAATGACTCTCATCTTTCGATAAAGAATTCCATACTTTGGAATAATTATCCCAATAATATTGTTGGGTCATTAAATGAAAATATTGTTAATAGTGAGATAACAGTTTCATATTCAAATATGCAGTCAGGTTTAGATTCTGTTTCTGATGAAAATCTTAATGTAATCTGGATTGGTGAGAATATCGATGCCACCCCATTACTTGTTGATCCTGACGACGAGGATTTCAATTTACATTTTGGCAGTCCCTGTATAGATTCTGGGGATCCAAACTCACCACTTGATCCTGATAATTCACAGGCTGATATGGGTGCTTTATATTATGATCATTCCCAGGATGACAATCCCACAGTTACATTTACATTAAATTCCCTAAATCTGAATACCGGCACAGTTGAGGTCTGGATAGAAAATAATTCTCCAATTTATGGCGGCTTTCAATTTAACATGACTGGGATTCAGGTATGGGATGCGGTTATCTCAGAAGTTTATCCGGATTATTATATAATCTATTCAAATGATGGTTTAATTCTCGCCTGGTCATTGTCTCAAACACTTATCGAACCGGGATATCAAAAATTATGTACTATTTTCTTTGACGATATAATTGATGACCAATTATGCATCGAGGATGGATTATTCCCAAATAGTGAGGGTGGCAATTTTGATAATATTGACTATGGAGACTGCCGGTCATTAATTGAACTTCAACTTCAGCATTTTACAAATGTAATCAATGGTTTTGAAAACGAATACCTGGAGTTTTCAGATACAACAGGTTATGGATTCTTCCCAATTATTTTGGTTGAAGATGTTATCGGTGGTGTCGATATTGGTGATGAGATTGGTTTATTCGATTACAATGGACAGGAAAATACCGGTGATTGTGATGACAATTATGGTGAGATACTTGTAGGTGCTGGCGTTTGGCAGGGTGGCCCACTCCATATCACTGCTTACGGAGCGATGGAATTTTGTGATGATGAGGATGAAGATTATGGTCAATTCTCTGGATGGATCAATGGCAACCCGATGGTTATTCGTGTTTGGCGCGCATCTGAAAATCACGAATATGAGGTGATAGTCGGCAATGGTAATGATCTTGTCTGGAGTGAGGAAAATATCAATATCCCACATCTCATGGCAGTGACAAGGCTGCCATATGACATGAATAGTGATTATGCCACAGATGCAATAGATATTGAATTGGCGATTAATTATCTGTTTGACGTCTATCCACTTCCTGATCAGGTATTGTCAAGAATTGACTTTAATTTTGATGGCATTTTAAATATTTTTGATCTTGTTAATATGATAAACCAGATTATGGAATATGAGTTATATATTCCGGAAATCCCTCGCAATGCATCAATATTGATAAATGAAAATTTCGTGTTTCTTGATTCTGATTTTGACGTTGCCGGTATTCAGCTAAATGTTGGAATGGGACTTAATCTATCAAGATTAGTAGATGAGAGTATAAATTTTGAATATAATGAAGGAACCATCATCATATACTCCATCGAGGAATCATCATTAATCGGTCGAAATCCTCTCTTCCAATACGATGGAAATCTTGTAATTTCAGAAGTGCTTATTTCAGATAAAAGTGGAAATACTGTTGAAGCTGGAGCTTCACTTCTTCCCACAGAATTTAGGATTGAAGGGATATATCCAAATCCATTTAACACAAATACAACCATAAAATTTGATATCAAAAGTGATACAATTTTTCCTTAAAAATTTATGACTTGCTTGGTCGTGAAGTTGAAGTTTTATTAAATGATCAATTTTATTATTCTGGAGAATACCAGGTAAGTTGGAATCCAATTCAAATGGCATCAGGTATCTATTTTGCCAGGCTTTCTAAAATTGGGGAATCAGACATGGTGAAAATAATGCTGTTAAAGTAATAACTATAAAAAGTTAAAAAATGAAAATGTCTATTACCGATAAAATTAAAGATTCAATACATACAAATGGTTTCACAAAATTGGGAATTACTAAACCTATTCAATTGGAATCTGATAAAGTCAATCTAAAAAATTGGTTTGACAAAGGCTATCATGGATCAATGGCTTGGATTGAAAGAAGAAAAGAAGAAAGATTAAACTTATTATCATATTTTCCAGAGGTAAAATCCGTTATATCAGTTGCCGTTAATTATTTTCCCCAGGAGGCACCGGATTCAAATGATATTGGCAAAATTTCAAATTATGCCTGGGGTGAAGATTATCATTCAATACTCAAACAAAAATTATTTGAATTACTGGCTTTAATACAGCAAGATTATCCAGAGGTGTTATATCGAGTTTGTGTCGATACTTCACCGGTAATGGATAAAATCTGGGCCAGACAGGCAGGATTGGGTTGGATTGGCAAGCACACAAATATTATCACAAGGGATTTTGGCTCCTGGGTATTTTTAGGTGAGTTGATGCTGGATATTGAATTGGATTATGATTCGCCATTTGAAGCAGACCATTGTGGATCCTGCACCGCCTGTCTGGATGCCTGCCCCACTGATGCTTTTCCATCTCCATATGTACTTGATGCAAATAAATGTATTTCATATTTGACCATTGAGCATCGCGGATCAATTGCATCAGAATTAGAAGCTGGAATGGATGACTGGATTTATGGCTGTGATATCTGTCAGCAGGTATGCCCATGGAATATTAAGTTTCAAAAAATTACCAATGAAGAAGGGTTCTTGCCCCGTCATGATATCCATAATAAGGATTTAGAGAAATGGGGAGACTTAACACCTGAAGAATTTAAAATACTATTTAAGGGAAGTCCTGTAAAGAGAACCAAATTTGAAGGACTAAAACGGAATATTAATATTGCAATTAAAAATGTTAAATGCCAGTAAGTATCCAGGCATTTAGATTTATTATATACTTATGTTATACTGGCTGCCTGTTGATTTTCTGCTTTTTGTATACTCGATGTAATATACTGGGTAGCAACAAGAGATATTAAACTCATTCCAGCGCCAAAGTAAAATGGAATTCGATAATCGATGATCCATGCAAGTCCGCCTAATGCTGGTATAACAACGGCGGCGATATGATTGATAGTAAATCCTACAGCCATACTTGGTGCTATATGATTTAGCGCTCCAATCTTCTGAAAATAGGTCCTGATCCCAATTGAGAAATTAAAGAAAATATGATCCAGGATATACAATACTGCGATAATCATCTTTGATTCTGTTGTGGCATACCCTATAAAGACCATAATCAAGCTGAAATATTCAAGGGATAAAACCTTTTGCTCTCCAAGCCTGATAATTGCTTTTCCGATAAGTGGACTGAGAAAATAATTAATGATATTGTTGATGACAAACAGAATGGTAATTTCCTGGATACTAAATTCAAATTTCCACACCAGGAGAAAAACTGCAAATGTGACAAATACCTGTCTTCTGGCTCCAGCCATAAAGGTGAGAAAATAATAGAGACTGTATCTTTTTTTGAAAATCATCTTCTTGTGCTGCGGTGTTAAATCCCGACGAGTAGGATTTTGTTTTAGAGCCCAGGCTCCAACCAGCAAAACTAATAATCCAAAAATAAGATAGATAGTTTGATAATTGAGAATCATTGTGGAGCCAAAAATGAGTACTCCGACGATTATATTTGTAGCAGCAGAATAACTGCGGAATTTCCCGAATACCCATGGTGAGGTAGATTTATCAAAATATTGTAGAGTTAGGGATTGATTGGTTGTTTCATAATAGTGAAAACCAAAGCTCATCACTATTGTGGTAAATATCAGTCCCGGATAAGATGGGAAAAAACCTGTCAGAGCCACACCAAGACCGAGAGTCATAACTGACAGGGCGGATACTCTATGTTCTTTTATGATTAGAAATAGAAATATAGCAAGCAATGCCAGAAAACCGGGGATCTCCCTAACAGACTGGATGACTCCAACATGATATCCTTCCAGATTAACAACTTCAACTGAAAAGTTATTAAATAATGTTCTCCAAGCCTGAAAACCAACACCGGTTGCAATAGTGGTGAGGGTGAGAAATCTGAACATAGGATCTTTAAGAATATTTTTTTTCACTCTGAAGCCATTTTTTTAATTATGAGATGTTGAGTCCTGTTGAAGGGATAGTAAAAATCCTATGATCAAAATGATCAGAAGAGCAAGGACAAGGGGATATGGTGTCAGCACACCGCTTACTGAGTTTAATGATTTGGTCAATAAAAATAGAGGGGTAATTCCAGCAATGCCAACAGCCGCTAATGTCCATTTTGCCCATTGTTCATTTTTTCTGAATGGAATTAATGCAATTACCAGCATAAGTATACCTGTGGAAAAGGCTCCAATACCACCCCCTTTTTGAAATGATAAAATCAAATGCTGTGAGTTTGCTGACAAGTAATCCCAATCAGTATCGAGAATAATCATGTGGTAGGTCATAAGTTGATCAGAGAAATAATAGACCAATCCTTGGACTATAAATACAGCAGAAACGATGACATAACAGATTAATGCAAATGAATGACGTGAAAATACTCTCAAGATGTAATTATACTAAAAATGGTAAACTGAAGCGCCAACCGTTATCCCGGCACCAACGGTTAGGAAGATAGCCGTTTGTCCCGGTTTTATAATTTTCTTTTCCATCAGATGCCTTAAGGAAAGGAATATAGAGGTTGTGAGTGTATCGCTGTATTTATGGGTCAGGTTAATGATTTTTTCTGCATTAAAATTAATATTCTCAGGGAGCTTTTTCAAAAAGTAATCACTGATTTGTGATGGAATAATAAAATCAATATCTTTTGCCGTGAGGTTTTCCAAATCAAGCAATTCTTTAATAACAGATTGCACACATTCAAGATAGGCATCCTCAAGTTCATTTTTTTTCTTAATAAAGAGACGGCCATATTTTTGGGTCAAATTGACAAACGAACTATAGAGGTGAATATATTTATCAAATGACTTGAAAACAAAATTTCCAAAACCAATTTGAGAAATTGGCGAGAGGTCCAATATTAATGCTGCACCGCTATTGGCATAATGATAATTTGGGTCGGGTTTTTTATCCGTATTCGCCTCACTGGAGATGACCATGCCAGTATTTATCCTACCAGTTGAAATTAAATTTGATAGTATATGAATACCGTTTAGCATGCCGCTGGCACCGTTTTGCAAATCAAAAGATAATGTTCTACGACCTTGAAAATCCGAATTTATACCAAGCTTCTTTTGTATAAAAGTCGAAAAAGCTGGTTCGGCATAATGTTCATCACGGTAAATACCAGAGTTAATGAGTACTTCCACATCCATAGGGTTATAATGAGAGTTTTTTAGGCATCTCGAACCGGCATGGACGGCATGGGCCAGCGATCCTTTTTCCCAAAACCTTTTTCTGGGATAACTCATGCCCATACTTTCAATTCTGATTCTCATCATAGTTTAGGCAGTCCCAAATGTGCTAACATAGCGCTGGGGAAGATCGTCCATTGTGTATGTGGCGTGGGTAATGACAATCCCAGATGCACCGCTGACAAAAAGTAAATTATGGTCTTTACTCACTGTATTATTCAGGAGGAATTCATGCAGGACAATAAAATGACTGGTGGATGTAGTATTACCAAATTTTTCCACATTGTGCAAAAAGGGGAATTTAATTTTTTCCCCTAAAAATTTATTAAGAACTTTTACGCCTTTTTTTATACCACCTACAGAAACCTGGTGAGCAATACCATAATCGATATCATCCATTGTCCAGCCGCTATTGTCGACGGTTTTCTTTAGATAAAAAGGAAAATGTTCTGCTCCCTTTCTTTGCAGTCCCCGGGCTTTTGTCATGAGTGTTGCCCCGGATCCATGTGTAGAAGGTTTAGAATAACAAAAATGATTATGCTTTGCGCCTGTAATTAAATCCAATTGGTGCAAACCATATTTGTCATTATCGGCTGAATCCAAAATTATGGCGGCACCGCCATCACCTAGTGTCAAAGTGGCCAGTTGTCTGTCGAAACTATGTTTTATCTCTTTTGTGGAAGTATCAACTAAGGGCATATTATACTCACCGCTAACTACCATGCCTCGTTTTATAGCTCCAGATTTAATAAAACTCTCCATAATATAAATCCCATTAAACATACCGGCGCAGGCGTTGGTGATATCAAATGTAATTGCATTAACAGCGCCAATTTTTTCTCTGATCATCATACTCGTACTAGGTTCAAAACTTACCTTATCCTGATCATGATATTTTGATATACTGGTGCAGATTATCATGTCTAAATCTTCAACTGAATATTGTGACATCTTTAAAGCATTTTCAGTAGATTTTACGGCTAAATCCAAGGCAAACTCACCATCTGCCACCCTTCGTTCATGGATTCCAGTAATCTTTTCAAGATCACAGGATGGCAAATGTCGGCATTGACTCATCAATTGGCTTGTTGACAAAACGGTTTCGGGTAAATAAATACCCAGACTTTCAATTTTAATATTATTTTGACTTGTCATAAGTTCAATTCATAAAAAAGGTGCGGTTTTTGAAGCATCAAAAGTAGAAACTATTTAAATGACTGACAAGAATCAACTGACAAATACAATATTTATTTTATAAGATATTTTTGGCTGGTTACTAATTGATTTAATGCAAAGAAATCTATAATTCAATTTATTCCAATACTAGGTTAATGATTATTTATTGTAAAATTCCATCACATATAGGGGAGAAAAACTTGAAAATATATAAAGCAATTACTGGATTAAGTTTTTTAATAACACTTGCATTGGCACAGGTTACACCATTCGAACCGCCGCTTGGACAAATAAACCAAATTGGTGGAGTTCAAATTCTGTCCTTTGGAAATCAACCAACATTGCATAAAGAAGTGTTGTTTTCAAATGGTATGTGGTTAGAATATGATAATCAATTTGTCTGGCAGATGTATTTTCAATTCGATGATACCTACTCTATTGAAGTATCCCTGGATGATACACAATTGGAAAATCTATCTA
>Ga0233431_1001992_pt1 | contig 31229 bp, 29 predicted proteins | sample SI_118_April2016_FD_179867 | JGI IMG/M metagenome (GOLD analysis project Ga0233431, IMG submission 179867) | Seawater microbial communities from Saanich Inlet, British Columbia, Canada - SI_118_April2016_200_MG | ecosystem: Environmental > Aquatic > Marine > Inlet | place: Canada: British...
GTTGAAGAAACTGTTAAAAAGCAAGATGATGTTAAAGAAATTGTTGAAGAAACTGTTAAAGAACAAGATGATGTTAAAGAAACTGTTGAAGAACACAATAATGTTAAAAAACAAGATAATGTTAAAGAAAGTGTTAAATTAAAAAATGATGTTATTAATTCAAATAATAAAAAAAAGTCATTTATTGATATGTGTATAATAGTGTGAAATTATTCAATTTTGATTTTACTATGAAAATTTAATAATTAAAAATACTTATTCAGTAATAATTTTAGGAAAATCATCCATATTTTTTTTAATATATTCTTTCAAATTTTGTTTAATATTAATAACTTTATCTTTATAAATTAAATCCAATAATGTTTCTTTTATTTTATTAATTTCTAATACTGAAAAACCCATTTCAATAATATCATCACCCTTTAATTCAATATCATTTATTGAAAATGGATAATTATAACATTCTTTAATCAAACTATAATATTTATTTTTATCTATTTCTTCTCTTTTAATCATATAATGATATCTAAAAAATAAACTTGATAATCCAGAATATATATCATCAAAACTAATGCTACGATAAAAATAATTAACATTATTTAATTTATTTATAAAACATAACATTTCATATTTATTTGATAAACTTAAAAATGATTTATAAAATTGAATAATAATAATTATATCCTGATATGATTTTGTAATGCGATTGGCATTATAAATATACGATTTTTTGGTCCAAGATACAATATCATCAATTTCATTTAAACCTAACATAATATACATATTTTCATCTTCATTATATTTGTTTTTGATAAGTTTATTTAAAAGATTATCAATATTACTATAATGCATATCAAGAATTTTTAATATTTCTAAATCATACAAATACTTGATATATTTATCACAATTTTCATATGATAATATTTTATGAAGTTCATTAAATAGTGTTGGCTTTTTATATGAAATAAAACCATTTTTAATACTATTTTCAATATTCTTAATTGTTTTATCTTCAATTTTTAATGAAAATTCGGCTGACAATGAAAAACATCTCATAATATTTTCTAATGATTGAAAATATTCCTTTTCATTACTATTACACCATCTTAATTTAATAATATCATTAATTTTATTCCAATCTTTTTTATCAATTTTATTAATATAAAAATTATCAATATCATCTAAAGTGTTTAATTTATATCTCATTGAATTAATAGTTGCTCCATAATCAAAATTATTAGAAAATTCATATTTAATATCTTTATAATGTAATATCAATCTCATATTATTAATATTATTACTTCCATATACATATACATAACCATAATTTTTTAAAATTGTATAAGTCTCAAAAATATTCATTTTAGGAATATATATATCTCTATCAACTATCTTTTTTTTATCATCAATAACTAATGATGTCAAAGCATTTCCAGTTAAATAACATTCTATATTATTTTCATTTAATTTTTGAATGAAATCTTTGCTAAATAGATTATCTAAAAACTTGAATAAATTTAAATTCATTTTATTTATATAATATACTAATAATTAAAAATTTAATTTATTTTAATATTCATAAAAAATTGATTTATATATTACAATTAAATAATAATTATTAAATTAAATTATGCATCATAAATCCTGGAATAAATTTTTTGATAATAATCCTATTGATTTAGATAAATTTTATAATAATGAAGTAAATGTTTATCCACCAAAAGAATTAGTTTTTAAAGTATTTGAAATGAATGTTAAAAAAATTAAAATAATTTTTCTTGGTCAAGATACATTCCATGGTAAAAATCAAGCGAATGGATTAGCTTTTTCAGTTAATAAAGATATTAAAATACCACCATCTTTAAGAAATATATTCAAAGAAATTAAAAATAATTTCCCTGATAGAAATTATGAATTTGAACATGGTGATTTATCAAGATGGTTTAAAAAAGAAAAAATATTTTTGTTAAATACATCATTAACTGTTGAAGAAAAAACACCCGGAAGTCATATTTTTTATTGGAAAAATTTTACAGATAATGTAATTAAATATATTTGCAAAAAAAATAAAGATTGTATTTTTCTACTTTTAGGAAAACATGCCCAAGGTAAAAAAGATTTAATAACCAATAATAAAATTATTGAAGCTCCTCATCCTTCACCTTTAGCAAGAGGATTTATTGGTTCAGAAGTATTTATAAAATTAGAAGAAGAATTAGGTGAAGAAATTAATTGGTCTAATTAAACAATTGAATATTTAAAATTATTATTTTTTATATAAATATTAAAAACAATTCTCATTATTTCATCATCTCTATTTATTTTTAATATTTTATCATAGAAATTTTCAACATCAAAACAAGTTTTCATTTTATATATTCTAAAATTATTATACATTAAAGCTTTTATATAATAATATTCATAAACACATATATCTCCTTTAAAATTTTGATTTTTTAAAAAATCTTCATAATCATTATAACCATTAATTCTTAATAAATTTGCTACAACATTATATGAATGTAATATTTCAATAATAATATAACCCTTTAATATTTTTTTAGTAATATTTCTATTAATTAAACTAAATAATATATTAAAATATGATGATAATAATTCAGTATAACTCTCATAAAAATCATAACTATATTCATAATTATTAAATTTATTATTATTATAAAATTTTTTAAAATTACTTAAATTACTATTACAATGATGACCGTCTAAGTTAAAATTATGTATTAATTCATGCAATAATAATTTTTCAATTTCTTCATATCTTGTAATTATTGTGGTGTTTCCAAATGTCAAACCACTTGCTGTAAAAGCTCCAAAATTTTGATTTACTTTTTTAAGAGTATCTTCTTCAATTAAATCAAATTCAAAATCTCTATTTTTATCTATTGGAACCCATAATATTGTTATTGTTTTACCTTTTTTATTATTTTGGAATTTATATAATGTTAAAGCTATTTTAAATAATTTATTAATTAACTTTTTATCTTTTTCATATTGTTTTTTGCTATTCATTAAATAATAAAATTTAATATTATCATACTCAATACTATATACTCCCTTTGTATTTTCAATAAATTTTATTAATGTTATGTAATCAAATTTATTTCTTAACATATCAATTATTCTTTGGGCGTTTTCAACTTTTATATGTTCTAATTCAATATTCTCCAATGATAAATATATTTTTTTAAAATTATTATATATATCCATTAAAATATCAACATTACTATCTATAACATCATCATTTAAATATTGAATATTTATATTATCATATAAATACATAAAATCACCTCTATTCATTAATAATATATTATAAAAAATACTTAAAACTATTTTAATTCATGAAGTTTATCATTAACTATAATATAGTCAATATTTGAAATTATTTCTTTTGTTGATAATAAAGGTGTTCTATCATAATTATTTTTATTATATGTTTTATAAACTCTTAATAATTTTGAAAAATTAACAGTTTTTTTAACCTTTTGTTTATTATTCTTAACTTTCATTTTAACAATTATTAAGTTATAAAATATATTTATTTTCAATTTTTATATTAAAAAAAAATTGAAAAAATATTACATTATTTTAATAATAATAAAAAATGAGTGAATATAATTTGGAAATCACAATAACCCATTTTATTAATATCCCAAGGGATAATAAAATGATTATATTTGGCAAAGTTAAAGAAATTATTAGATATTTTAGATTAACAATAATAAAACATGAGTTAAATAATATTCAAGATTATGAAAGTGATAATGAGAGAATAATTATACAATATAATAATAAAATATATGAAATTATTTATTATGAAAATTCAAATGAAAATTCAGTTTTAAATTATGAAAATTCAGTTTTAAATTATGAAAATATGAGAAATTATTTGGTAACTGATTTTAATTATATAAATTATGACATACCTACAGCAGTTTATATTGCTTGTGTAGGTATGGCTTCAACCACCTATTAAAAATATTTATTTATAAAAATTGAATAATAATTATTAATACTTTTTAAAAAAAAAAATATTTATTTAATCTATAAAAATTATTTTAAAAATTTTCTAAAATATATTGAACTATAGAATAAACTAAATCAAATGAAATTCTTTTTCTTGCAATATCCTTACTTTCTCTATAATTAGTTAAAAATAAAGAATTATACTTTTCACGATGATTGTTTAAATATTCATTAAATTTTTTAACTAATTTTTTTTGTTTTTTTTTATATAAAATTGGTTTTATAACTAATGTTGCATATGTTCTTGAAGATAAGTTAGGTGTTTCATCTATATATATTTTATCATCATCAACAAGTGATAATGATATTTTATTATCTTTATTATCATCAATACATTTTACTAATATATTAGTATTTTTATCTTCAATATTTTTTTTAGTTAATCTTGAAATTTTATATTTATTATTTAATTTTAATTTATAAATATCACCTCCAATTAAATAATTATTATCATTATTTAATATTGTTTCTATTTTATTTTTTGATGGATAAATAATAATATTTATTTTATTTTCTTTATTATCAGTTTTAATTTCAAATTGAAAAGAACATATTGTATAAGTAGTATCTTCAAATACTTTTTCTTCAAAAATATTTAATAAAACTACATTATATTTTTCTAAAAATAATTCTCTCAATTTAATATCATTTTTTCTTATTGAAGACCAAAAATTTAAAGGAATTATTAGTATGCCTCCTAAACATTTATTTGTTAATATTTCTTTAATAATACATTTGTATAAATCATTAACATCATATTTATTAAAAATTGATTTATCATTTGTTTTATTTCTTGCTAAATATGGTGGATTTGTTATTAAAAATTTATTATTATAATCTGGTGGATTATTTAATGTATCTTTTTCAATTATATAATCTTTTTTAGGTTTAATATCATAATATTCCACTTTATATTTTTTATTATCTCTATCAATAAAATTTTTTAAATCACCATTTCCAGCAAATGGCTCAATAATATTCAGAATTTTATTTGGTATTTTAAATCCATTTAAGATATATTCTTGATTTGTTGTATAAAATTGACCTAATTCTTTCTTTTCTTCCATAATAATTAAATTATTATTATGTTATAATAATCAATTTTTATATAAAAAATATTTTAAACAATATTAAGAGGTTTAGCAATATTAACTAATGGCTCTTCAAAATATTCACCAGTATATTGTTTAGGAATTACAGTGGTTAAATTATTGTTAATTTTTCCAAAATTTTTATTCACAAACATACTTCCAGTATCACCATTATCATAAAAATCAGTTCCAAATGGGTAATTGTTTGCTTCAGGTGTTAATTCCACATTTTCAGGCATATTAACTTGATTTCTTGGAATTCTATTCTGCATCAAAGTAGGTTGATTATATTGAAGTAAAAAATTACCATCAACCAAAGGCTTAATACCAGAACCATTTAAATACATATCTTGATTATCTTTTGCAAATAATTGTTGTATAGTTCCACCAGATAAAAATGTTTCTTTTACTTTATCAAACATAATAATACAAATAATAATTGCAAAAAGAATAATCATTAAATAAGTTGAATTCATAATAAATATTATTTATATAATTTTTTTAACACTATAATTATATGAGTTTAAATATATCAAACTGTAAAAATTTAAATATTGAAGAACAATATAAAATGGCAAAAAAATTAAATATACCAAAAGATAAAATTAACAATACAAACAATTTATGTTCTATAATAAAAAAATATTATAACAAAAAATTTCCCTGTAATAATATTATTAAAAAAGATACTACACTTAAATTAAAAACACATCAACTTTCCGTTGCTAATAAGATGACAAACACAAGAGGAATTGTTGTTTATCATGAAGTTGGAACAGGTAAAACATTAACTTCCATTATTACATCTCGTTGTTTATTATTATCTAATATTGTTAAAAATTGTATAATTATTACTCCCACATCATTACAAGAAAATGCTAAAAAAGAAATGAGAAAATACAATGATAAGTTAGATTTTACAAAATATCACTTTTATACAATAACAAGTTTAGTTAATGCTATTAAAAATAAAAATATTATTAGTCCAAAAAATTCTTTAATTATTATTGATGAAGCTCATAATTTAAGAAAACTTGATGGAACATTATATACATATATTTATCAATATTGTTTAAAAGCAGAAAAAATATTATTATTAACTGCCACACCATTAATTAATTATAAATATGATATTATTAATCTTATTTCATTAGTTAAAGGAGAACCACCAATATCCAAACAAGAATTTTATGAAATTGAAAAAAGTCCCCCAAAGTTAAAAAAATATTTAAAAGATGTATTTAATATATATGAAAAAACCGTTGATACACATTTCCCAAATAAAACAGTTTATGAAGTTTTTTTACCAATGACTAAAGGTTATTATGAATTATATGATAAAGTTGAAAGAGGAGAAATAAAAAAATTTCCTGATTTTAAAGATAATCAAAATATTTACGCATTTTATAATGGTGTTCGCCGTTCCGCTAATATTATTGGTGATAAATCTATTAAAATTAATTGGGTGTATAACAAAATATTAGAAAATCCCAGATCTAAATTTGTTATTTACAGCAATTATATTGATATGGGTATGAAACCTATAATGAATAGGTTAGACAAGAAAAAAATCAAATATTCATATATAACCGGAGAAATGTCAATCAGCAAAAGAAAAGAAGCCGTTGATAATTATAACTCTGGAAATATTAAAATACTTTTCATCAGTAAATCTGGAGCTGAAGGTTTAGATTTAAAAAATACTAATTATATGATTATTTTGGAACCCACATGGAATGATAATTTATTAAATCAAATTATTGGTAGAGTTGTAAGATATAAATCACATTCTGATTTAAAAAAATCTAAACAAAAAGTTTCTATATACCGTTTATTCTTAGTAAAACCTAAAGAATATAATAATATTGATGAAATAACAAAAAATTTAATGTTAGACTACAAAAATAATATTCTATCCATAGATTTATACCTTAAAAACTTTTCATCCATTAAACAAATTGAAATTGATAGTTTTTATAATACCATCAAAAAATTATCTAATTAAATAAAAATTGAAAAATATTTTTTCTGGGTGTTATTAATAATAAAAATTAATAATTTAGTGATACTGAAATTACTGTTTTGCAAGATGTATGTGTTTTTTTCTCTTATTGTTTCTTTCTTTATCCTTAAGAAGATTATTTTCTTTTGGATTACAAAGTCTTTGAACCCTGGTGATGATGCTGTTTCAGCTTGTTTTCTTCCTTTGAAAAATATTCTTTCAGGTGATAAGCGATTGGCATTTAACCACTACAACCAACTACTCAAGGGATTGCAGTCATCTGTTGGCTTTATTCCCAATCATATGAAGGAAAAATTGCATGTTCTCTCTAATTTGGCTTCTCATTATATCTATTTGTTGAAAATGGAAATTAATGAAGTTATTGATGAGAAAAATTCTTCTGGAGAAAATTTTTTGAGATTTGATAATCTTTATCAACAATTCAATGTTGATATTTATAAAGATTATTCATTTTTTGAAAAATTTACAACTCCACATCCTGATGATATTGATGGTTGCACTAATCAATGGTGTTTAAAGGAAGGTAATCAAATGGAAACTCCTCAAAAAGCTGTTGATGTTGTATTAACAATTAAATACTTTGGAGAAACTTATCTTTTGGTTATTACCAGAATGTTTGCTCCAGGAAAGAATTGTTATGCATTGGTTGGTGGATTTGTTGATGAAGGTGAAACCTTTGAGGAAGCATCCTATCGTGAATTGGAAGAAGAAGTTGGTAAGAAGTTAGGTTTTTGGATGAAATTTTTAAAGCCTTTTTCAAATATTGGATTAATTGAGCCTTATGTTACTACCACACACGATCCAAGACCAAAATTTATTGGCGGAATGGAACTTGGTGGTATTGGGTTTAATATCAATCTTGATATGTTGGATTTCGTCTTTTGTGTTTGTGTTTTATTGTCTTTATTTTTGAAATAGATATACCGCGTTGTTAGTGGTTGAGTTTCAAAAGTTAGTTTAACAAATATTACCACGTTGTTAGTGGTTGAGTTAATCTAACATAAGATGTTTTATAATTTTTATATTGTATTACATCTTTAACTAAAAAATTTATTTATTTTGATACATTGTTTATTACTATCAACATATTTATATATATCCATCCAACTATCCGTTTTTTTAATAAGTTTCTCTAATTCATTTGATGATATATCATTTATTGTTCCATATTCCACAATTTTATAATCATAATTTTTAACAAGAAAATGTAAATAGTCAGTATTATGAAAAGCTCCAGTATATACTATTGAATTTTTAATATAATCTTTATCTAATAATCTTCTTAAAAAATAACAATCCATTATATAAAGTCCAATATCACGAATTTGTGTTTCTATTTTATTAACAGTAATAAAAACATCATTTTTAATTTTTTTATATTCATCAGTTTCAGTAAAAAATTCATTTAAAAAATATTGTTTATAAAGTTCTTTATTACTATTCATATGTTTTCTTTCAAATTTATTTATATTATTATCAAATATTTTTTGATATTTATTACAATCAGTAATAAATTTTTTAATTTCATCTATTATGTATTTCATTCTTTCATAACACATTACTTTAAAAAATTTATTTATTTTAATTTTATTTTCTTTATTATTGTATTTTGTAATTATTTTATTAAATAATATATCATTATAATTTTCTTTATCTACATTACTTTTTTCATCTTTATAATATTTATCTATAATATTTATATTATTATTATAAACATCTAAATAATAATTAAGAGTATTTAAAATATAATTGAAATCATATAATCCATTTTTTAAAATATATTCTCTTATAAAATTTTGAAAATAGTAAGGTTCAGTAACATAAGTATTATTTATAAATCTTTGTCTTGTATCAATATAATGAACTTTTAAATACTTATAATAAGGATTTTTATCATATAATTCTTGAAATACTTTTCTTAATTTAAATAAATATTTATAATTATAGTTTTTATCATAATATTCATTTGGTGTCATATATGTTTCAAGCATAAAATCAATATTTTTTGTATTATGTTTAAAAAAGTATTTTAGATATTTATCAAAATTAAAACTGTCTAATTCATCACATTCTCCTTGATTTTCAATATTATTATGATGGTCACCAAATAAATAAACTTCTTTATCACCATTTTTTAATTTAAAAAAATTTACTGGTCCATTTAGATATAAAATATCTTTATCCATATAATATTCCTTATATATTTAATTAAATAACTTATTTATCTTGATACATTGTTTAAATGATTGTTTAGATAAAAGAATATTAATAACATCATAAATTGAATTATTATTTTTTATAATATTATTTAATTCTTTAATAGTATAAGAATTTTTATCACACATTTCAATAATTTTAAAGTCACAGTGTTTCACTAAGAAATATAAATATTCAATTGTATGAATAAAACCTGTATAAACAATATTTTTTGTTATGTAATTTTTGTCTAAAAATCTTCTTAAAAAATAACAATCCATAATTGTTAATTTAATAATATCAACTTGTTCTTTAATTTCATTACATTTATTATTTATTTCATATTTAATATCATAATATTCTTTTGTGTTATAAAATGAGTATTCATAAATATATTTTTCATAATCTTTTTTGTTTTTATTACAAACAACATATTTATCTTTTTTATTACTATTATTAACATTTATTGAAAAATTATTTAATTTAATTTTTAAATTATTAATTAATTCATTTGTATATTTTATTTTTTTATAAAAGTTAGTTTCTAAAAATTTATTAATTTTTTGTTTATTATCAATATTGTTATATTTATTCATAATTTTATCTAATAAATTTTCAAAAATATTTTCTTTATCCGCATTATAACTTTTATCTAAATTGTTTAAATAATAATCCATAATTTTATTAAGATAAAACTTAATTGTATCTAATTTTTCATTAATTGTTTTAAATTTATATATATTATTACTTTTAAGATAATCAATTAAATAATAAGAATTTTGATGTATTTGTTCTAAATATTTATAATTTCTGATGTCTAAATAATGAATTCTTAAATTTTCATAATAGGGATTTTTTTTATAAAAAGAATTAAACATTTTTCTTAATTTAACTAAATAAATTTGCCCTTCACAATTATTTTGATGATCTTTATATGTTTCAAGCATAAAATCAACTTGTTTTTTATTATTTTTGAAAAAGTTTAAAAAAAATTTATCAATATTAATACTATTAATTTCATCACATTCAGTTTGATTATTAAAATCTTTATGAATATCTGAAAACAAATAAATATCTTTATTATTATTTTTTAATCTAAAAAAGTTTATTGGTCCATTAATATATATTTGAGATTTATTTAAATCCATATAATTATAATTATATAATATTTAAATTTTTAACATTCAATATATCCACATTTTTTACAAACTAATAATGTTTTATCATAATTTTGTGTCTCATATTCCATAATATGCTTACATTGTTTTTTGTATTCATTATTTATATCTGTTTTAAACTTATTAACTTCATAATTTAAATAATTTATTTTTCTTATTAAAATATCTATTAATTCATTTTTTCTTTCAATATCATAGGTTTCATTTATTTGTTTATTTAAATTATTTAACTCTTTGAAAGAAATATCTAACATTTCCATTTATTATATAAATTATTAATTTATTTTTTCAATTTTTATTTAAATTAACAATTCTATATTGTTATATAAATGTCATTACTACTTGAACCAATAATAATTGGAGAACCTGTAATTATTAATTTAGAAAATAAAAATTACACTAATTATAAAAAATATTTTAATATTCCCAATGTTAAAGGATATATTGAAATAAATGATACTGATGATGATGATATTAAATTACTTCATATTATAAATAAATCATTACATTTTTATTCTAAAAATGTTGTTATTAATAAAATAAATAATTCTGTTGATGTATATTTAATGTGTGTTCCTCCAGAACCTTCAACCAATATAGTAGAAAAATTACCATATATAAATCATAAAAGAGTTAAATTTAATATTAATAATTATGAAAAAATTGTATTATTACATCAAGAATTTTATGGTTATTATAATTATATTGAAACCGAACAAGAAAAAAAAGATAGACTTAAATATGAAAGAAGTTTATTAAAAGAAAAACTACATAATGAAAAAATAAAAAAACTTAAAAAAGAAAAAAATAAAAAAAGAAGAGAAGATAATTTAATACTGATGAATAAAGCTAAAAATCAAGAAGAAATAATATCTTCAGATATTAGTATAAATAATTTATATTATGGAGTAGAAAATTTTTGTATTAATGATTTGGAAAATGTTAATAATATTATCAATGATACTAATTAGTATATCAATTGTTTTATTTTATTTTTATAATATAAATTATCTAAATGTATTTCTAATTTATTATATGTTTCATCACTTAATTCGTGAATATACATAAAAATACCATATCTATTTTCCATATAACCTTTTTTGTCATTATTAATAATGGTAAAAATTTCTGCCAAATATTCTTTATTTTTAATTTTTTCAATTCTATTTTTGAGGTTAATCTTAAATTCATAATCATATTTGTTATTTTTTATACAAATAACATTTTCTTCAGACACCTCATTAATATTATATGTATTCATATATTATTTATATAATAAAAAAAATATTATAAAAAATCACATATATAATAATTATACTAAATACATATTATTTTTGTAATATTAAGAACTAATTATTTGATATAATTATCCATATTATGCAAATAATGAAATACGAGCAATTAAATTTAATCAAAAACAATATGAAGAAAAATATAATAATGAAGAAGTTTGGATATGTGTATCATTTCATCCAAATATAATTGATAATTTTACAAAAATATTAACAAAAAATTTATCATTATTCTAAATAAAATTTATAATATATTAAAATTAAATTACATATAATTGTCATAAACTTTATAAAAATCACATATATAAAAATTGATAATTAATTATTATTATACATATAAACAAAGATGTCTATCCAATTGCATAATTTAGTAGAATATACGTTAAATTGTTATAGAGATGATAATAAACACGGTCCTAATAAAGATATAAGAAAGAATTTGGATAAATTTAAAAATAATGAAATATTTAATTATAATTTTTGTGAATTAAATTTATTCATAGATAAAAATAATGACAATATAACTTTAAATGATATGGTATTAATAAGTCCTATTTATAATGAAGAATATTTTTATCAATGTATTAATTGTTTATTATTAATTGATAATGATGACTATATTAATAAAAATAATTTTGAAAAACTGTATAAAATTAAAGAAATTTATAACACTTTAAATTATAAAGATTTTGATTATGAAAATATTAATACATTATTTAATAATTATGATTATAATTTGATTGTTATAAATGATGGAGTAAAAATATATTCAAATCATTATGAAAAATATATAATTATTATAAAAATTGATAATGAATATTTTCCACTTTATAATATAAATAATAAATATTTTAATAATAATAATTTAATAATTAAAGAAATTAATAATAATTATAGTGTTAAAGAAGATGATAAAATTGAATGTATTGATTTACAAACATATGATGATTTTAAATTAGAAATTTCTGAAATTGAAGAAAAAGAACAAAAATATAAAGTTTCAGATACTATATTTATTTGTGAAGAAGATACAAAAGAAATTACAGAAACCGAAATATTTAATAAAACTTGTAGTTTAACAAAAGATGATAAACTACAATTAATTTCTTTAATTAAAAAATCACATTCATTAGAAAAAATTCAAGAAATCGCTATTAAACTAGATATACCTATTATTTCTGGAATACAAAAAAATGGAAAACCAAAAAATAGAAAAAAAGATAGTATATATAATGATATTAAAGATTACAAAATATAATAATTTAAAATGAAAACAATTATCTTTAAAAAACAAGATTTAAAAAATATACACAATATTAAAAAAGAAAATATTAAATGTTTTGAAAATAAAATTATTGAAAATTTATATAATGAATATTATAATAAAGAAATTATTGATTATAGAATTTATGAATGTTATAAAGAAGAATATTTTTATTTAGATTTATCTGATATGAAACTGGATAATAATAAATTATATTCTATTTTGAATGATGAAAATATTAAAATTTTATTAAATAAAATAGAAATGTTAGATTTATCAAATAATAATATTGATAAATTTCCAAATTATATTAATAAATACAGTAATATTAAATATCTGAATATTAGTAATAATAATATTAATGGAATAATTGAAGTTAATAATATTATTGAATTGGAATGCAGTAATAATATTATTGAGGGAATATTATCAATATCTCTCAATGTATTAAATTGTGAAAATAATAATATTAATAATATTTATTGTCCCAATATTAATATTCTTGAAATCAATGATAATGATATAAATGAACTTCCAATATTTTTTAATATAGAACAATTAAATATTGTTAATACAAAAATAAAAAAAATAGATTACATTAAATCTTTAAAAGAATTAAAATGTTCTACAAAAATTATTTCAAAAGATTATAGAATTAAAAATATTTCATTTGTAAATAGTATTTATTATATTGAATTTATTTAAAATTAATTAAAAATAAAAATTTAAAGTAATATTATGTCTGAAACATACAATCCTGAACCTGTAGCAAATATTGCTGATGATTTTATTGCTGTTATGGAAACTTGTTTAGAAAATAAAGAAATTTATCAAAGTAATAAAGAAGAAATGTTAGGTATTGTTAGAACAAAACATCCTATTTTTTATAGTAATTATTTTAGATTATGTAAATCAGCTGTTGATTCTGATATTGGACCTTTAATTGCCCAAATGAAAGCGTTTTATAAGGTTCAAATGGGTCAATTGGATTTTGAAAAGGCTGGTGAAATTTTAACTGAAGCTACTAATAATACATATGTTAATCCTGTTTTAAATTCTGATAAATTAAAACAAGAGAGAGCTAAACAAAAGTAAAATATTTTTTGTTTATATTATTAATTTTTAATAATATCTATTATTTTTAAACCATTTTAAAATATTTATATAACATTAAGTAAAAAAATTTATTTGATTTTATTGAATATAAAATATAATTAAAAAAAATTAAATAACTGTATCAAAATACAAAAAACACTTTTATATTATTTTTATTTTATTATGCTCATTTTGTATAATAAACTACTCACAAAAATAAATTATAATCTTATTATATCTAAATAATATTTTTTTTATCATCTTTTAATTCAACAATTTTATTTTTATTATTAATTTTGTCATTCTTTAATTTTTTAACATCATCTTCTATTGATATTATTTTTTTATTTATATTATTATCATTAACTACACTTTTATTTATCATATTTTTTCCATTGTAAATAGCTGTATTCATAATATTCAATATTGAATTATATAATCCTTTAAATTGAATTTTTCCTTCATCATCTACCAACGAAAAACAACTTCTTAAATATAATAAATCAATAGAATTATCACTTGTATTTTTCCATATATCATTTACTAATTCAAGTTCTTCTTCATCATCTTTATCAATATTTAAAATTTGAATTATACAATTTCTCATTACTTGACGCATTATTCTTTTTTTATCTCCATCCATCCATTTATTACCATCATAATATTTTATTTTATTTCTATTCATATCATTTATATATAATAAATGATTTTCAGGTTTTTTTTCATTAACATAATATGTTTTCATAAATTCTTCAACAACTAATTCATAAATATTTAAATTACTTTTTAAATATTTTATTCTATCTTTCTTTGATATTTGTATTTTATCATATACATTTTTATTTTTATTCTCTTTTTCTTCTTTAATTGATTTTTTTAATACTTTTACATCCTTAGAAATTTTCTTATTTTTATTTTTTAATATCTCTATTTCTTTTTTAAGTTCTTCAATCTTATCATTTTGTTCTTTATTTATATCATTTATTTTTTCTATTTTATTATTTTGTTCTTCAATTTTATCACTTAATTCTTCAATTTTATCATCTTGCAAGTTATTTTTATTTTCAATTTCTTTAATTTTATTATTTAATTTTTTAAGTTCTTTATGATTATGTTTTCTTTCTTGTTTAAGTTCATATTCATTATACACTTTACAATTTTTTAAATGTATTGACATTTTTGTTTTTTTTGATAATTCTTTATTACAATGAACACATTTATTACTTGCAATGACCTTATCACAAGGAATTTTTTTATTTTGGTGATATGTTAAAAGCCATTTTTTTTTAAAATTTTTATTGCATTTATTGCAAATAAAATTATTATCCATTGATATATATATATTTTATATAATTTTATATTTTTATATAATTTCTCTTAAAAAAACATATATATTAATTTTTAAATTAAAATATTTGATAATCTTAAAAATTCTTTTTTAAAAAATTTTTTTTGTTTCATTTTAAAAAGTATGTTGGGTTTATTTTTATTATATCTCTCTATTTGTTTTTTTATATATTCTTCTTTATTATCATTATATAATTTTTTATGATATTCAACACCTTTATTTTGATAATATTTTTTATTATATTTTTTAACATCATATTTCTTATTCTCATCACTCATTTAATATTATTTATTATATAAAATTTAATTATCTTAAAATAAACCATTTTTATGAAATTTGTTAATATTTAAACAACTAAAATTAATTTTTCTGTTTTCAACACAAATTTCATAAAAATGGTTTCTTTTTTTTTGAGAAACCATTTTTATGAAATTTGTTAATATTTTAATAACTAAAAATAATTTTTCTGTTTTCAACACAAATTTCATAAAAATGGTTTCTTTTTTTTTGAGAAACCATTTTTATGAAATTTGTTAATATTTTAATAACTAAAATTAATTTTTCTGTTTTCAACACAAATTTCATAAAAATGGTTTCTTTTTTTTTGAGAAACCATTTTTATGAAATTTGTTAATATTTAAACAACTAAAAATAATTTTTCTGTTTTCAACACAAATTTCATAAAAATGGTTTCTTTTTTTTTGAGAAACCATTTTTATGAAATTTGTTAATATTTTAATAACTAAAAATAATTTTTCTGTTTTCAACACAAATTTCATAAAAATGGTTTCTTTTTTTTTGAGAAACCATTTTTATGAAATTTGTTAATATTTTAATAACTAAAAATAATTTTTCTGTTTTCAACACAAATTTCATAAAAATGGTTTCTTTTTTTTTGAGAAACCATTTTTATGAAATTTGTTAATATTTAAATTATTCATTTTAAAACAACTAAAAATATTTTTTCTGTTTTCAACACAAATTTTATAAAAATGGTTTCACAAAAAAAAAAGAAACCATTTTTATGAAATTTGTTAATATTTAAATTATTTATTTTAAAACAACTAAAAATATTTTTTCTGAAATTTGTTAATATTTAAATTATTTATTTTAAAACAACTAAAAATATTTTTTCTGTTTTCAACACAAATTTCATAAAAAAGGTTCTTTAAATAAAATAAAGAACCTTTTTTATGAAATTTGTTAATATTTAAACAACCAAAAATAATTTTTCTGATTTCAACACAAATTTTATAAAAATGGTTCTTTTTTTTTGAAGAACCATTTTTATAAAATTTGTTGATATTTAAATTATTTATTTTAAAACAACTAAAAATATTTTTTATGAAATTTGTTAATACATTGAATTTTTATACTAATAAAAGCTATAAACTAATAAACTTGTAAATAAAAATTTTAAAAAAATTAAACAAAAATATTATTTAATTAATGAAATATTCTATAATAAACAATATTATACTTAATAAATTAAAATAAGAGAGAGTTTAAAAAAAATGAAATATTTTTATTTAAAATAAATTAACAAATTTTTGACTTATAAATAATCATTGATTTTTCATTATTAGTAATATTATTTAAATGATTAATAATATCTTCATATTTTAAATTTTTTAATATTTTTAATTCAATTTCTTTATAATTAAAATTATCAGAACCATAAATAATATTATTTTTATAAAATGTCATTTGTTGTTTAATACTTGAAAAATTTTTTTTTTCATATTCTTTTAATTTTATATCTTTGATACTATCAAATTTATTTTTAATACTACCTCTTTCAATTAACTCTTTTAAGTGAATATTAAATTCTTCAACACATTTTCTAATATATTCAACATCTTTGGATGATTGAATTAAATAATTAATAATCATAATGTTATTATTATTAGTTTGATAGTTAATAAATAAACACTTTACAATATAACCAAGTTTTTTTTCTGTTCTTAATTTATCAAAAATAATTTCATTAACAATAGTTGATAGTAAAGAATATATTAATCTATTTTTAATAATATCATTTTCATATTGTTCTTTAATAATAATTTTGTCATTATTATGAACTAAAATAATATTATTAACAATATTACAAAAACAGATACAATTATTTTTTTCAGTATCAATTATTTCATTATCGGGAAAAATAAAATTAAATTTGGTTATTGGATTAACTATAACTTCATTTGTATTACAAATATTATCATATTGAGATAATTTATTAATTAAATCTTGATTATTTATATTTCCAATTGAAATAAATGTTTCGCTTTCAAAACAGAATATTTTTTCATAATTTTCAATTAATTTTTCAAATGTTAAATTTTTAAGAAAATTAATTTTATCAATATTTAACATATTATTCAATATAATATCTTCTATTTTATTTAATGATAAATTATAAGGCATATCAAATTTATCATTTTCTAAATTTTTAATATATGATTTAATAATATTATCAAAATACTTTTTAATTTTATTAATAATATTTGGTTGCAATATTTCATTCTTTTGAAAATTTTTAAAAATATGCAAGATATAATTTTCCAATAAAACATTAAAACCATAAAAGTTAAATGATACATAATTATTTGTTATAGTAACACCAAATTTCATATCAAAATCATTTAATGGATCTAAATAATATTTAAATCTTTGATATATTAAACTGACATAAACATTTAACATTAATAATGTTTCATTATTAAATAAATTATTATTTTTTCGTATTATTGTAAATCCTGTAAAATCATTATTAAATATATTTGTTGTATAATATAACTTCTTATTATCACTAATATTTATTATATTAACTATTTTTGCTTCAGTTCCACCAATTAATGGTGACATATCATTAAAAATAATAAAATTAGTTAATGAAAAATCATATTTATCCTTTTTAATTTTAATATTTGTTAAATAATAATATACTTTGTAATATTTATCTTTTTTGATTTTATTTTTATTTGTATCTTTTATTTTAATATTTGTTATTATTTTTATTTCACAAGAATTAATAATATTTTTATATTTATTAAATATTTCATTTGAATATGGACTGAAAAAGTATTTTTTATTTACACAATAATTATTATCATATCTCATTAAATTTTCCACTATATCTAAAACTAAATCATCTGTATTAGGTTTTTTACTATATTTAGCTTTTAATAATTTTATATTTCTATAATTATTGTAAAAATTTTGAAAATCAATTTCTGGTATATTTTGTAAGTAATTTATAAAACTTTTTACACACTCAATAATCATAAAAATATTATTTTTATTATCAGTTAATGGCATTATACAAATATTAATAACCATTTGTTTGTCATAATTTTCATCAATACTACAATTAATATCAAAACATAAATTTTCTTCTAATAAATAATATGCTAAAGATTTTTCATATTTTGATTTAATTATTTTACTAATTAAATGTCTTGTTATTTGGGAATTATCATAATCTTTTTCATCACAATTAAATACTAAAAATATATTTAAAATATTAAGATTTGAAACTGAATTATAAATAATTAAATTTTTATCTTTTAAACAAAAGAAATCATCAAAAGCTTTATTTTCAAGTTTAGTTGATGGTATAGTATTAAATATTGGTAAATATTGATAAACCATATCTTGAAGACTTTTTGAATCAGCAATACATACAAAAATATTATCAGATCTATAATACTTATCAAAAAATCTTTTAATATAATCTTTTGTAATACCCTTTAATGAAGAATTATTTCCTGTTCCAAAATTTTTGTAATTTGATTTTTTCATAAACTTTTTAAATAATGATGTGATTATCCAATTATCCGAGTTAATATTTTTATTATGTTCTGAATTTATTATGTTTTTTTCGGAATCAATATATTTTTCATCTAAAAGAGGTTCTTTAAAAAACCAAACTAATTTATCAATTGCTTCTTTCATTTTATGTGTATTAATATTAAAAAAATAACAAGTGGATGTTTGTGTTGTATATGCATTATCATAACCACCCGAATTTTGAATAAATGAATGAAAATCATTTTTATCAGGATTTTTTTTATTTCCTAAAAATAATAAATGCTCTAAAAAATGAGCGGTTCCTCCAAATTCATCATCTGAATATCCTGTATGAACTCCAACACAACAACTTGATTTACTTAATTTTTTATCACTTATTAACACAGCGGTTATATTATTGTCTAATTTAAATCCTTTTATTTCTCTTTTATCATTTTGGGTTTGTAAAATATCAAAAGACTTATATGCCATAATCTAATATATTAAATATATAAAAAATATTATAAAAAATGTATAAAAATTTTAAAATAAAATTGAAATCTATTTTATATATAAATTATAAATTGATAATGTCCTTTGATTACATAACCGAAACAAATAATACTATTAATGATATTGTTAAATTAGAATTTAATAGTAATGAAAAATATTATAAAAGTGTTCTTAAACTACTTAATAAAATTTTTGATAATGAAAGTAAAACAATTTTAAGCATTAAAACAAATAAAGCGGTTATTACTCCACAAATATTAAAATTTTATAATAAAATTGTTGATAAATTTAATTTAAATAAACCCCTATTTGACATTGACAATTTTGATGTTGAATATATTTTTACTGAAAATGATATTGAATATATTGTGGAACGAATTTGTAATAATTTATTAAATAAAATTGACTATAAATTATCTTCATACAAATATAACAATAAAAAAAAACATAAAATTATATCAATATAATTATTTTTATGTAAAAAAAATTGAAAATAATATTTAAATAATATTATTATCAAAATAATGTTCTTAATATATAATTTTTCTATTTCTGGAAATTATTATGATTATAATATTTCTAAAGAAGTTTCAAGAAATAATATAAATTTTGATGATTTAATTAAACATCCAAAAATATTAAAAAATAATAATGTTTATGAAAAATATAAAGAATTAAATAAATATTGTCCGAATATTAATATTATTAATGATGACCTTAAAAAAGAATATAATATAAAGTATAATGTATTTGAAATTTATTATATTAATTATTTTGAAGAAGAGTTTGAAATTTCATCTTTATTTTTTCATATTAATAATATTGAATTAATTGATAATGATAAAATTGAAAATATTGTTGAATATCCAGAATATAATTTTTTAAGAACTTCATTTGATAGAACAATTAAAATACAAAATAATTTATTAGATGAATATGATAAAAATTTTAATATTGAATTTATTAAATTTAAACAATTAATAGAACAAAAACCTAAATATAAATTAAAAACAATAAAATTAGATTTATTGAACACAAAATTATATAATTATCAAATAAATAATTTAAATTGGATGATTGATATGGAAAAAAATCCTTTAAAACATCATATAACTAATGATAAATTATTATTTTTATCTGATAACCGTATTTATAATTTAAATAACAATAAAATTATTTATAAAAATCAAATTCAAAAAACAATAATTAAAGGTGGAATAATTTCGGATGAACCTGGACTTGGTAAAACCTTACAATTATTAACATTATGTGCTCATAATTTAAATATAAAAACATTAATATTAGCTCCAGAACATTTAATTGATTACTGGAAAGAACAAATTAAATTACATTTTAATAATAAATTAGAAAATATTAAGATTATAGATTTTAATACATTTAAATATTCAATTGATGAATTTAAAAATTATAAAGTTGATAGATTAATTATTGATGAAATACATGAATTATTACCATATATTGTTAATGAAGCTGATGAAGTATATGAAAATGAAAAAATTTTTGAAGTGTTAATTAAAATGAATTGTAAATATAAATGGGGTATTACTGCAACACCATTTATTAATAATAAATCACTATTCTATTTTATGCAATATTTAACTAATTATGAATTGTCATACGAAAATATTTATAGATGTTCTTATATTTGGGATTTGTTTCCTAAAATATTTAAAAAAAATATGTATAACAATGTATCAGATGAAATTATTTTACCTAAAATTAATATACATAATATATTTTCACAATTAAATATTAATGAAAAATTAATTTATGATTCTGAATTATCATTAAAAAAATATGTTAATGAAGATATTTTGAGACAAATATGTTGTGATTTAACTATGGATTATACAGATGAAAAATATATGAATATTAATGATTTTAAAAGAATAATAGTAAATAAGTTTGAAGAAAATTATGAATATGAAAAAAATAAATTAAAATATTACAACTTAATAAATTCTAACTTATTAAAAAGTAATAGTTATGAACGTTTTTTAAAAAAATTTGTTTGTAATAATAAAAAAATAATAAAACTTAATTCATTTAATAATAAAAAAGAAGCATTACAATATTTAACTGAATTAATGGAAGAACAAAAAAATATAACTAATAATCAAAATAGAAGATTAAATTTTATTAAAAATCAAATTAATGATGAAAAAATATGTCCCACTTGTTTAGATATTATTAATGAAGATGAAGAAAATTATTGTATATTACCTTGTGGTCATATATTTTGTAAAATATGTAATGAAATATTAATAACACAAAAAAAAAGTAATTTTAATTGCTCAATATGTCGTAAAAACACTAATATTAATAACATATATACAATAACTAAAAATAATGAACTTAAACATAATTACAGTTCTAAAATTAATAAATTAATTGAAATTATTAATCAATTAGATGATAAAGTTATTATTTATTCACAATATGATAAAATATTGCTAAAATTAAATAATATATTACAAATTGAAAATATTGATAATATTCTTTTTAAAGACAGTTATGATATTGAAAGATTTAAAATTAATAGTAAGGTTTTATTATTAAGTTCTAATAAAAATTCTTCTGGAATTGATTTATCTTTTGTTAAAAATTTAATTATTTTTGAACCTATTAAAGGCTCTTCTAACTTTATGAAAGATATTAAAAAACAAATTATTGGAAGAATTTATAGAATAGGACAATTAAATGAAATTAATATTTATTTTTTAATCACTCAAAATACTATTGAAGAAACTGATTATAAATAATAAATTTATTTATCAGTAATTATAATAATAAAAATAAAAATTTATAATATTTGAAACATTAAATAAATCAATAATTGAATTATTGAAAAAAAAGATAAATATTTAATAATTGTAATAAATTAATTTATTTTTACTATTTCATTTAAAAAAATATTATCATTTTTATTTGAGTAACCGTTACACAAACTTTTTATTTATGTAAATAAATATCAAGTTTGTGTAACGGTATAATAATATAAATAAAGAGAATAGAATTTACATTAAAAATACATTTTATCAAGGTTTAAGAATTTTAGATAGATTAAGAGAAGTAAGACAATAATTTAATGAAATATTTATCTTTGATATTTTTTTCAGAGTAAATAATTTTCGTTAATTATTTCTTTAGTTAAATCTGTATCTTGAATTTTATTGTTTCAGAAATTGCCAAAATTAGAAATAATATTGTTTTTATAGGATTATACAGTGAATTATTATTATAAAAGTTAATTATATTATTTGTCAAAATATAATTAAAAATTGAAAATAATTACTAATAATAAAATATAATACTAATTAAAATGGATGAAAATGATTTAGAATATCATTTGACAGATATTGATAATTTTAATAAAGATTATATTGATATTAATAAAGATAGTATAACAAAGGATAAAACTATTAATAATATTTATAATAATCAGATTGATGAACCATTTCATAATTTTTGGTTTTTAATAAATCATTGTAAATTTATTAAAGAATATAATGATTTCAATACTTTATATTTTGCTTTAAATAATAAAAACAAAGAACATAAAAAAATATTGGATTATTTAAAAAAAATATTAGAATATATAAAAGAAAATTATAAAATAAAATTTAAAACTGAAAAATTTACATATAAATTATTGAAAGAAAAGGATTATAATTATCCCATTGTTTTATCTTTTAATAAAAATGACAATTCAAATATAACAAATAATGATGGTGATGAAATTGATTTTTTTGATATAAAAAATAATAATTTAATAAATTATAGTATTTTATTTGAAACTAATTATTTCTATGTAAAAGATAATACTATATATTTAAATTTAAGTATAATTACGCTTCAAAGTAAAGAAACCGATAAAAAAAAATTTGGCAATTTAAATATTAAAAAAAAAATTATTCCAAATATTAAACCACAAATTATTTCTTATAAAAATGATAATATTAAACCTCCAGAAACATTAAGTGATAAAAAAAGTATATTTCAAATTGATTCAAATATTCTTATGAAAAAAATAGGTAATCTTAAAAAATCTCAAAATGATGAAACTAAAAAAGAAATTGAAGAAAAATCCAATCCAGGTGATTCTTATTTAGAACAAAAAAAGTTATTAAAAACATTTACTGTTAATATTCCACCAGAAAGTATTAAAAAAAAAGAGAAAAAAGAGAAAAAAGAGAAAAAAGAGAAAAAAAATAAAAAAGATAATAAATAAAACAGTATATTTTGATTTATATATAATAAATAAGAGTTTTTGCATTTTAATATTTAACATAAAATATTTCTAATATTATTTAATAATATCCATAATTGAAATTCTTCATTGCATCCACCATTAATATTATTTTCAGTATTTGTCAAATCAAATAATATTTTAGATTTAATTTTATCATCTATTTTTTGTTTAACTATAAATTTAACATAGCATTCTAATATTGAATTGAATAAATAACCTTTATTATTTAATTTGCTTGATAAATTAATAACATCATCACAATTTTTAATATTTAAAATATATTTATTAAATTTTTTATATGTAATATATCTATTATTTTTATAAATATTTTTTTTATTTAACTTAATATTCATATATTTTAAATTTTGTAAAAATAAAATACATTTTCGCATGTCTCCTGAGGATAATTTAATTAAAGCATTAATTCCTGATTTTTTAATATCTATTTTTTCATTATTTGAAATTTCTAATATTTTTTCTTTAATATTATTGCAAGGTATTTCTTTAAATTTAAATTTCATACATCTACTTTGTATTGGTTCAATAATATTATGAATATTATTACATATAAATATAAATCTTGTAATATATGAATAAGTTTCCATTACTTTTCTTAATGCAGTTTGAGCGTCTTTTGTCATTGATTCAGCTTCATCAAGTATTATTATTTTAAATGGAGGAGATGGATAATTTGGGTCTTCTGTTGTTGTTTTTAATTTTGTAAAATTAATAATTTTATTTCTTACAACACCAATACCTCTTTCATCTGATGCATTTAATTCTAAAATATTTTGTTCTAATCTTTTAAAACCATATAATTCATAACATAATGATAAAGCTGAACTTGTTTTACCTACACCTGGAGAACCCCATAATAATAAATTAGGCATTTCAAGTGTTTTTGTTATATTAATCATAAAATTTATTATTTCATCTTGTCCAATAATATCTTTTAATTTAATTATTCTATATTTTTCAATCCAAGATGTTTTATCATTTTTAAATGCATATTTTTCATTATTCATATTAAGTTATAATAATATTTTATTATTTAAATTCAATTTTTATATATAAATATATTTAAGCGTTTTATTATATTATTATTTATAAATAATATTTAATATGAATGCTGTAAATTTAGTAAATAAAACTTGCAATGAAATTACTAATAAATTATTTAATTCATTAGCAGACAATTCCGATAATATTACACCAAGTGATAATATTGTTTCAACTAATTTTCTTATTTTTGGATATGAATTATCACTTTTTAGTATTTTCATAATTGTTATTGTATTAATTATTGTTCTTAAATTTCTTTATTCTTGGTTTTTTAGTTCTAAAAGTGAAGAAATTGTTAATATTACAAAAACAAATAATGAAACTTTAAATGATAGTGATGATGAAGATGATATTACAACAAGTAATAATGATTAAATTATTACTATTAAAAAAATTATTTTAATTATCTATTATCAACAGTATTCATAATTTTAATTTTAAATTTTGTTGAAATACTTTTACCATATAATTTTGGAAGAGTTTTTAATAATTCTATCATATTATTAATAATAAATTCTATTTTTTCATCAATTGTTATTTCATCTAATAAATAACAAGACATGTCAATCTTATTTTCAACATTTTCTTTATTAAATGTTTCTTCATTATATTCAATTTCCTTTTTTAAATCAGTGATAATTATATTAATTATATTTAAATTAAAAAATGATGATTGATATAAATATACAATTGCCGATAATATTTTATGTGATTTGTCCTGCTCGTATTCTTTCATAATATTATCATATTCAAATTTTGTATATTCTCTTAATAAATTTTCAAATGTTTTTTTATCATTATTTTCATCAATAAAATACATATTTTTAATACTATAACATAATCTTGCAATAAAAATTTTATTAGCTTTAATTGTTGATTTTAATTTATTAAACACTAATACAACAAGTTCTTTAAATTCTTCAATATTATTAAATGTTAAACTCTTAATATTATTAACTGAATTATCAAAATTATTATTATTAAGAGTATTTAATGCTTCCATTATTACAGATTTATTAACATTATCTTTTATAGATTTTTTCAATACGCCATTATTCTTATTCTTCTTCTCTTGCATCAATTCCCAAGTATTATTATCCAAATAATTTGTAATAATCTCATTAGTTGTTTCAACCATATCAATGGTCTTTAACAATTCATTACTATCAAATACTTCCATTATCAATATACTATTATTAAATTAATATTTTTAAATAAATTTCAATTTTTATTTTCTTGTATAAATTGTGCTCTTCTTTCCAAAATATTTATCCTTAACTTCCTTCAAATTACCCTCATCCTTTTTAAATACATAATACCTATACAAGAATGAAATATCCTTATATATCTTATTAATATCACTATCGTCAGTATAAAATAAATATGCTTTTTTAGCAAAATTCATATTTCCTAATTTATTTCCCTTAGTTTCATTATTTACAACATCTCTTATATAATTTTTACTATCATCATAAATTGTTTTAAAATTTTCACTTTCAATTAATCTCATATTACATTTTTCTTTAAATGATTTAATTATAAAATCATAATCTACAATATATTCAGAAACAAATTGCTCATCATCAAAAATCCAATTTAAATGGACGTCTATTGTATCTCCTAAATGTGTTTTATTATTATCATCATATTTCTTTTTTAAACCAAATATCATTTTTTTATTTCCATTTTCATCTGTATGATTTAAAATATATTCATTATTATTCTTTAATAATTTTTTTACTTTTTCACCATCTAATACTTCAAATATTAAATAACCACCTGGTCTTAAATAATCATTTAAATTTTGACAAAAATTACTCCAAGAATTTTCATTCTTCAAATAATAATGTAATGACATACTTGAATTTGCTCTATCAAAATATGTTTTATTATTTTCTCCAAAAAATTTATTAAATAATTTTATCTGTTCTTCATCCATTCTTTGTATTTCTGGGGATCTTAATTGATCTTCATATGTTAATAAACAAGTTGCATCACCTTGAATAAATGACATTGGAGGAAAATTAGCATATTTAACTTTATTTTTTTTCATTTTTGTATATCTACTTAATGCTTTATCATAACCATAAATATTATTCTTAATAGGTTCAATACCAACATAATCTTTTACAGATGTATAATAAAATTTTAGTATATCTCCTCCTTGACCACTTCCAAAATCGATTACCTTATATTGCATATCATTATAATATAAATTTACATAAGTATAAATAAGTTGTGATTTTACCACATTTTGAAATTGGTTAAATGGATCATATTTTTCTTTATCTTTATAATAATCTTCATCTTTAATAAAACTTTTTGGTCCTTCATCAATTTTACTTCTCATTTCTTTTATATATTTATCATACTTTGAATTATCTTTTAATTCCATAAAGTCATTATCCGTTACTGGTGACATTATTGTTTTCCAAATTTTATGTGCAACAGATAAACTATTACCATAATTTGTTTTATATTTTTTAACATTTTCAGTTTTATCATATCTTGTTCTCATAGGGGTCCATCTCATATAATCATTTAATTCTGTAATTCTATCATAATAAAATTCCACAACTGTTTTATCATTAATTATTTTACCATCATTTGACCTTACATTTCCATCTTCATTTATTAATAAATAACATCTACTCTCTTTTTTATTCATTGAAAAAAGTTCTGGTTTTTCTTGACCTCCTATTTTATTTCCAGCATATAAATTACATATATAATAATAACTTCTTTCATCATTTGTATTTTCTTCAACTTCATCATCTTCATTATATGTTTTAATTGTGTCGTCAAATACAACTAAAATTTTATTAGTTTTTGGGTCTTTTTCAAATTCAATATAAAAGTCAATTGAATTCATATTTTCTGGTTTCCATTTTAAATCAGATAATTTTGACTTTTTTGCATTTATTTCATATTTTTGTTCTAAAGGTTGATAAATTAAACCATCTAATTCGTAAGGACAATTCATATCTTTATCTTTTGTAAATGTATTCCACAATAAATCAGAATAATAAAATATTTCATTGTCTTTTAAACCATAAACATCTACAAAATATTTTTTTCTTACAATTACATTTTTCTTTGACTTTTTTAAATTATCCATAATATCATCATACATTGAATACAAATTATTTTTATGAACATCCAATATTTTATCTATATTATCTATTTCATCTGTTTTAATTTTTTCAAATTTTACATTTATTTTATTAATATTATTTATTAATTCATCCATTACAGATAATCTTTTCATTAATCTTACTTCATTTCTATAATCAACACCTGATAATACTAGACAATCAAATACCATATACAAATACTTATTATATTCCTGTATAAATATATATTCTCCATCCAATATACTATTATTAAATTTACTATTAATATCAATTCCAGTATCCTTCACATTTAAATTATTTGATATTAAATAACATCTTTTATCTTTAACTATTAACATATATCTTTCACCATCTGACTTATCAGTCACAGCATAATTATTTGGTAAATTATCAACTGTTTGTTCTAAATCTAATGAAACAGGTTGTCTCCCTAATAATTTAGTTATTGTCTCATTACTTCCTAATAAGTTTTTATACAAATCAATTATTTCAGTATTTTCTTCTACACTCATAATATTATTTGTTTGTTGAACTATCTTAATAATATTTTCACTTAATGAAAACATTTCCTCCATTGCAACCTTTTTATCACTTAATAAACATTCTAATTCTACTTCATTTTTTGATATAGCATCTTCTATGTTATTAATATTATTTGCTTGTTTTACAGATGTTAAATCAAATCTAAATACATTTTTATTCTTTGTAATAAAATAACTATTTCTACTTTTAAAACGATAAACTATATTATATTCACCTTTTTCAAAGTTTTTATTTACATTTGATAATTTACTCTTTTCTTCCTTTGTTAATTCTAATTCTTCATCCAATTTTACTTTAATATAATAATTTAATATTGTTATATAGTTATTAACATCCTTCACCTTTTTAATAACCTTTAAATTATCATTATTTTTTTTACCAATAGCAAGTTTTAATAATGTGCTAAAAATTAATTCATTTCTCTTCTTACTAAACATTTTAATATAATCATTTATAGTATCAATATTATCTATAGTTATTCTATAATTCTCTAATACATTTTCTTTCTTATCTTTCTTATCTTTCTTATCTTTCTCTAATACATTCTCTTTTGTTTTACAACTTAAGATTATATCTAATTGTGTGGAATTACTGAATTTATATTTATCATTTTTAGATGTTATTATATTTAATACACTATTTAAATTATTAAATCTCTCTAATGTTAATAAATCTGTTTTTTGAAATAATGATAATTCCAATTCATTCTTACTTTTATCATATTTATCTATAAATTTTTTAATTTTATTAATTACTTCTTTGTCTAAAGTATTTAATATAACCATATTCTTTATAATATATATAGTTATATATTAAAATCAATTTTTATATTTTATATCTATAATATCTCAAAAAAAAAATTGAAAAAATAAATATCTGGAGATTTTAACATATCAGAGTTAATTTATTAGTTCTCTATTGTTGTTTATTTGAGAAAATGCCCGGACCTAACTTTGTCTCAACTGTTTTCACCGTGAATGGTGATCACGTGACGCTTAACGCTGTTTCCAAAGGAAATTCATCTTATATGTTGGATTTCAACTGTAAGGGATACAAATCTCTCAAAAGCTCTGATGAAATCAATCGTGATGGAAAGAGTTTTTATCTTTCCAGAAACTTTCTCAATGAGAAAAAAGAGAGTTCTCCTTCCAACAAAGGAAAAATTCCTTTTGAAGAGAAGAAATTCTCATTGAATGGAGCCGAAGTTTTGATTTCATGTGTTCTGACAGACACTGGATCTTATATGTGTAATACATATTCATCTACTTTTGGATTATTAAAATCCGCTGAAACCATTGAGGCAAACGGAAAGACTTATCGTCTTCAAGAAAAGTATCTCAATGTCACTGATTTCAAGAGAATTGAAGTTTCAGCTCTCTTTGACAGAGAAGATGGATTTCAAGGCTCAGTCAGATTGACAATCCAAGGAAAGGATACTTCTTCTGGTGGTTTGATTATCAATCCAGAAATTTTTGAAGAGAAAACTTTTCCTGTGATTGGTTTTGTTTGTTTGATTGACAATAGACCTTGGAGAATTACTCAAAATTCTCATGGCATTTGGTCTAATCCAATTTCTTCTGGTGAAGTATTTGAAGTTTTTAGAGCTTCGAGACTCCCAAGAGATGATGAAAAGGCTTAATTGTCTCACGCTTAATGGAGGGATATTGCTTTTAGCTGGGACCCTACCAGTTGTATCAACAAAGTGTTGATTTGAGAGTTCTCTGAATGACTTTTAAGATAATTACTGTTTTCACCGCTTAATATGTTATAAGAATATATCGTTGTATGATAGTTCTTGACATTTTAAAGTGAATACTTTAACAATTTTGAAATGATAAGATGAATTTCTTAATAATATACTTTTATTTATTACCCTATTTTATATACAACCCCCATAAAAATTATTTTTTTAATAATATTTAGGTCTTGTTTTTATAATTTAATTCAATTTATATATATATATTAAAAAATTGAATTAAATTTTATATATTTATTAATTATAATAATGTCAATTTTCAATACATTTAAGCCATTAATTTTTAAATTAAATGAAAGCACATTTAATATAAAAGATATAGATTATAATATTGAATTCAGTAATGATAATTCATATCCATTACTTAAGTTAGGTTATAATCATTTTATCTTACAAAATTTACATAAATATAATACTGATGGATTAAAAAAGAATGAAAATAGAAGTAATTTAAAATATATTACAGAACCATTTACAATTAAAGAATTCACATCAAGAGAAGAAAAAAAAACTTCAATAATAGATAATGTAAATAATTTAATTAATTCAATTGATAAGAATATTCCTAAAGTGGATAATAATTATTTTACTCAATTATGGGAAATGATTTTATATTTTGATTTACTTT
>Ga0233431_1001995_pt1 | contig 31199 bp, 37 predicted proteins | sample SI_118_April2016_FD_179867 | JGI IMG/M metagenome (GOLD analysis project Ga0233431, IMG submission 179867) | Seawater microbial communities from Saanich Inlet, British Columbia, Canada - SI_118_April2016_200_MG | ecosystem: Environmental > Aquatic > Marine > Inlet | place: Canada: British...
CAACTAGTGTTGATGATGAATTTTCAAAAGAAGATGCAATAAATATCCTAAAAGAAGCTATAAGGATAATGAAGCTAGAGGATTAATACAAGTAATCCAGCTGATCTGATGTTACTGTGATTTCTCTTTTATTATCTTGTTTTGTTTTATAACTTTTTTTCTTATCATGATTATCTTTAGATTCACTTTTAACCTTTTGTTTATCTTTTAATTGTGGATTCATCTCCATAGCTTTCTTAAAATTGATATTCCCACAATCCATGCAAACAAAATAAGGCCCCCATTTACCCTCTCTAACATCAAGAAGTTCACCACAAACACATCTTATGTTATCAAGGTAATCATCTTTATGATCTTGACAGACAGGAACTCCTTGCTTGTTCTTGGTTGTGCATTGCTTTCCGCAAAAAGGACAATTGTCTATCCTTGACTGACCATATCTTTTTGGTATTCTCATTTTATCAGTTAATTCTAAGAAATATTAAGTATAATCCTAGTTTTTCTTTCACGGAAAAAAGAAGAAACTTTTTTCCTAAGATGGTAAATTATTTCATAATTTATCTCTCATCAACAATAATCTTACGTGGACAAGCACTAACACATTTGCCACACATTACACATTTAGAATAATCTATCTCTGCAATATTATCATTTACATGGATTGCTGAATCAGGTATGGGGCATGCTCTTTCACAGGCTTTACATGCAATACATCCAATTTTGCATGCACTGATAACATCTTTTACAATCTCTTTAGAAGAACAAAGAACATGTATCTTTTTATCTTTTGGAACTAATTTATATAATATCTTGGGGCAGGCTTTAACACACTTACCACATCCGATGCATTTTTCTTTATCAACAATAGGTAATTTATTATCTCTCATGCTTATAGCACCAACAGGGCATACAGGGATGCAATCACCATAACCTATACAGCCATGTGAACATGATTTAGGACCATTATTGATTAAAGAAGCAGCTTTACATGTTTTGATCCCTTTATATTCAAATTTATCCGTTGTTTCTGCTTTTCCACCATTGCATTTAAGCTGAGCAACTAACTTAATCTTCTCACCGGTAGAATCTCTTTCTAGTATATTTGCAATCTTATCTGCAACTTCTTTTTGTCCAGGTATGCATAAATCGATAGGAACTTCTTTATTGGCTACAACAGCTTCTGCATAAGCAGAACATCCAGCATAACCACAAGCACCACAATTGATACTTGGTAATGCATCTGTTACTTTGTCTACATGGGGGTTAACATCCACGTGAAACTTTTTAGAGGCAAAAGCTAAGAATATTCCAAAAGCTAATCCTAAGCTTCCTAAAACAATTATTGATTCTGTTATCATTTTTATATCATCCCACTAAAAGCTAAAAAAGCCATAGACATAATTGCAGCAACAATAAAAGCTATAGGGATTCCGTCAAATGCCTTTGGAACATCTGAGAGTTCTAATCTTTCTCTTATGCCTGACATAAGCATCAAAGCTAATGTAAAACCAACTCCAGCTGAAATTCCAAATACTGAAGCTTCAATAAATGAGTAGTTCTCCTGGACATTAAGCAAAGCAACTCCCATCACTGCACAATTTGTTGTAATGAGTGGTAGATAGATACCTAATGCTTTATACAAGATAGGATTTGTTTTTCTCAGGAAAAGCTCAACAAACTGGACTAATGTGGCGATCACCAAGATAAATACGATGATCTGGAGATATTCCAGACCTAATGGTATTAGTATAAATGTGTAAGCCAACCATGTTACCATCGAGGCAAGAGTCATGACAAATACTACTGCTAATCCCATACCTAATGCAGGTTTTGTTTTTTTAGAAACTCCAATGAATGGACATAATCCTAAAAATCTTGTCAATATGAAGTTATTTACAAAGATCGCTCCGATTATGATTGCAAATAGGCTGTTCATTCTTTAACCTCACAACAAGTAACTTCATACTTTTTATTTCTTATATGTGCAAACAATCCTAATAATAAGCCCATAACCAATAAAGCGCCTGGCGCTAATATAAATACCATTGCAGGTTCTATCGGGATACTGAATAATGTAGTTCCGAAAAACTTCAATGCACCAGTTCCTAATATCTCTCTTATTATACTTATCAAACTGAGAGATAAGGTAAATCCAATACCCATGCCTAATCCATCTAATAATGAATCCAGAACATTATTTTTACAGGCAAAAGCTTCTGCTCTGCCTAATATTATACAGTTCACAACAATCAATGGGACATAAATCCCTAACGATTTGTTCAAAGCTGGTAAGTAAGCCTGCATAATCAATGAAGCAATTGTAACAAATGAAGCAATGACTACAATAAATATTGGAATTCTTATTTTTGTTGGAACCTTATTTCTTATTATTGATATTATAAAATTAGAACATAGTAAGACAAAAGTAGATGCAGCACCCATTCCGATTGCGTTATCTATGGAAGTTGAGACTGCCAAAGCAGGACATAGGCCTAAAACTAGACAAAACACAGGATTTTCCTTAAACAATCCTTTTGCTAGCTCCCAAAAACTGCCTTTTTCCATCTTATTCTATTGGTAATGCTTCTATCACAGCATCAATATCCTCTAATTCATCAATATTTTTATCTTCTGATTCAAGTTCATCAATATTCTCATCCAATTCTTCTAATTCATTATCTAAATTATCTGCTTCTTCTAATCCTTCATGTTTTGAATGGGAAGCACTAGTGATAGCATCGCCATAAAACTCTTCAATTTTATCTTTTATACTTTTTGTTATCGCTCTTGAGCTAATTGTAGCTCCAGTAATGGCATCTATCTCTCCACCATCTTTCTTTATCATCAGGCTATCTTTTGTTTTGCCTATAAACTGTGAAATGAAACTTTCTTTTTCGATATTAGCTCCTAATCCTGGAGTTTCCTGCTGTTCTATAACATCTACCCCTGTTATTTTATTATCTTTATCTAATCCGACTAATGCGATTATGGTGGAGGAATAACCTTGAGCTTCAATCCTTGAAACCTTGCCCACTAATTCACTTTCTTTGTAGGCTTCATAATAATCTTCAACTTCTTCAAAAGAATCTGCATCTATGACTTTATTCAATGCTTCATTTATTGCTGATTCTTTTTGTATCTTGATTTGAGGAGCAGTATAATGATTTGTCAAGGCTAGTCCTGCACCAGCTATCAAAGTTACAATCATCAATGTTAATCCTAATTTGATCATATCATTCATTTTTAGGTTTACTTATTTCCTCTTTTTCTTCAACAGTTTCATGTTCTTTCACTTCTACAATAGATTCTTCTTTATTATCTTGTATTTTTGGAGTTTCTTTAATCTCTTCTTTTATAATTGGTTCTTCTTCATTTCCTTTAGGCGTGGTTTCTTCATTAGTATCTTCTTTTTCTTCAGTCTTTACTTTTTCTACATCTGTTTTTTCTTCTTTTAATTCTTCTTTCTTTTCTATGATTGGTTCTTCCTTTTTTTCTTCTGCTTTTGGAACTTCTTCTTTTATTTCTTCCTTTTTCTTTTCTTCTGCTTTTTCTTCTTTTTTCTCTGTTGGTTTTTCTTTCTTTGCTTTTCTAAATCCAAAAGGTTTTGGTCGTGTAAATCTTTCGATTAAAGGATTAGCGGCATTCATCAATAATATTGAGAACATCACACCTTCAGGATAACCAGAAAATAATCTTAAGATTATAGTTAAAAAGCCACACCCAAAACCAAATATTAATTTTCCTTTTTTAGTTATCGGTGAGGTGACGTAATCAGTAGCCATAAAGAATGCACCAATCAATAAACCTCCCGCTAATATGTGAAAAACAGGATCTTGTCTGAATATCAATGCAAGGATTGCTACGGTTCCGATATAAGCTACAGGAATCCTCCAGTCAATTATCTTTTTGTATAATAAGAAGCCCCCTCCGATCAATAATGCAAGGGCAGATGTTTCTCCGATACATCCACCTATATTTCCTAAGAGGACTGACATGTATCCTGTTGTAATGCCCTCTAACTTCAATAATCCTAATGGGGTTGCACCAGTTGTTCCATCAACCAATAACCATCTTGTCATCAATGCTGGCCATGAGGCTACTAAAAAAGCCCTACCTACTAAAGCAGGATTAAATATATTATGGCCTAGCCCGCCGAATATCATTTTACCTATCGCTATTGCAAATATCCCGCCAATCACAGCAATCCACCATGGAACTAATGGGGATAAGATTAAAGCCAGCAATAATCCTGTCAAGACAGCAGAACCATCTTTTATCGTAATCTTTTTGCCAGTCAACTTCTGGATAATAAATTCGGTCAAGACTGCTGATATAATAGATAATATGATTATGATTAGGGCTTTTACTTTAAAGAAATAAATGCCAGCTATAACAGCAGGCATCAAAGCTAGTATAACATGCCACATTATCTTATTTACACTATTCTTACTTTTAATATGTGGATTTGCAGAAACTGTTAATTTCTTCAATTCTTCTTTATTATCTTTGTTTTCCATTTTTTATTGATTTAATCTTATTATTAATTATCTTTTATTGACTTATTTAATCATTATTTTAATTTTATCAGTTATTATTATTCTTTTATTGAAATCCTTTTTTTATCTATTTTGATTTCTTATTTATCCATATTATCATTAATCATTTCTTTTTTCTTTTAACTAATTCTGATTTAGCATGTTTTATCCAATGGACTAATGGAATCTTACTTGGACAAACATAGGAACAACAGCCGCATTCATAACAATCTAATGCAAAATACTCTTTACATCTATCAAAATCGTCTTTTTTAGAGTATTGGTATATCATCGTAGGCATCAAATTCATAGGACATTTGTCAACACATTTTGAACATCTTATGCAATCTTTTTCTTCATCTGAGATAATATCTTCTTTTTGGACAAGTACACCAGAAGAACCTTTTATTATAGGTATATCATCTGTATATTGTGCAATACCCATCATCGGACCGCCAGAAATTAATTTTCCAGTAGTTCCTTCATAACCACCACAATGATTTATTATGTCCTTAACTGGGGTTCCGATCTTAACAAGTAGATTCTTTGGTTCTTTAACAGCACCAGTAACTGTAACTACTCTTTCAACAAGCGGTTTTCCTTCATAAACAGCATCATAGATCGCTTTGGCAGTCTGAACATTAGATACAACACATCCAACATCCATTGGTAGTCCACCACTATTAGGAACTTGCCTTCCAGTTATAGAATAGATTAGGTTCTTCTCAGCACCTTGGGGATAGATTGTCTTTAGTTTTACAACTTTTATCTTTTCATTCAATTCCATATCAAGCAGTTTCTCTTCAAACAAAGAAATTGCATTTTCTTTATTGTCTTCAATACCTATATAGCAATTTTCAGGACCTAATATCTTTATGATTATCAAGAATCCTTTTATCACTTTTTCAGTTTGCTCTAACATTATTCTATGATCACAAGTAAGATAAGGTTCACACTCAGCTCCATTCAAGATAACAGTATCAATCTTTTTATCTGGTGGGGGACTTAATTTAACATGTGTTGGAAAAGCAGCTCCACCTAATCCTACGATTCCTGCTTCTTTTATTATATTCTTTAGCTCATCATTATTTAGGCTATCTACATTTTCTCTTTTCTTTACAGACTCATCCCACCCTATCTGGCCTTCTGATTCAATAACAATAGAATCACACTTACCTAGTACTGGATGATGTGCTTTACCTCTACCTAAAACCTTACCAGAAATAGAAGCATGTATCGGTGCACTAACAAAACCTTTAGATTCAGCTATCTTTTGTCCTACCTTAACAATATCACCTGCTTTGACCAAAGCTTCACATGGTGCTCCAATATGCTGTTGCAAAGGCAGAATAACTCGTTTAGGCATCGGAGCTACCTCTACCTTGCTCTTTCGTGTTATCTTATTATATGTAGGATGAATCCCCCCTATAAATGAACTCATAAGGATGTTGGTTTAAGGGTATTATATAAAGATTTTGATGTTTATTGCTATATGTTAATTAAAAGTTTAAAATAAACTAATTAAAATATGACTATTAGTCAAAAATGATTTATTTAGTAAGATTTATAAAAAACAAATACTCTAGAATTTAGTATGAACAAAACAATAACTTTACTAATATCTTTACTATTGATTACAGCATGCTCTACATCAGAAAAAGTAGAGCAGACAAAAGAATTGATGGGAACTTATGTTACAATAACTATCTATGGTGAAGAAGAACAAATAGTAGAACAAGCAACAGAAGTAGCATACAAAGAAATAGAAAGGATAGAAAAACTAGTAAGTAATTATATTAACACATCTGAAGTATATATTCTAAATGAAAACCAGAAAATCAGCAATGTAAGCAATGAATTGATCTACTTATTGACAAAATCCCTAAAATATGGCGATCTGTCACAAGGGGCATTTGATATCACAGTACAGCCAATCTTAGATCTATACAAGGATTCGTTCGAAAACCTAAAAAGACCACCTACAGAAGAAGAAGTTCAAGAAACTTTAAACCAGGTGGGTTATGAATATATCTTCATAAAAAACAAGAATATGAAGTTTACAAAGCCAACTAAGATAACATTAGGTGGTATAGCAAAAGGTTATGCAATAGATAAAGCAATTGAAGTTCTAAAACAATATGATGTAGAACATGCTTTGGTAAATGCAGGCGGAGATATGCGTGCAATAGGTGCTAAGGGCGAGGAAGATTGGCAAATTGCTTTACAAAATCCCAGAGATAAAAAAGACCATATCACTATAATCCATTTAAATGATAAGGCAGTTGCAACATCTGGAGATTATGAAAGATATTATGATGATGAAAAGAAATTCCATCATATCGTTGATCCAAGAACTGGTTTTTCAGCAACAGAACTTATATCTGTGACGATTGTAACAGACAAGGCGGTTGATGCTGATGCTTTGGCAACTTCTGTTTTTGTACTTGGAAAAGAAGATGGTTTAAATCTTGTAGAGAACACTAAAAATACAGAAGCATTGATAATAACTAATGATAAAGAAATAATTAAGAGTTCTGGGTTTGATGCTTTAACTAATATCTAGTGCTTCTTAAAGTAGTTCTGGTTTTGGCAATTCTGTCATTATTGGTCTAACACTAATGAGGGATAAAGGAACTGTGAACTTCCCTTCTACTTCTAATTTGTATACATGATGTCTCACATCATCGCATACCCCCTCCCCTAGCTCATCTAATCCGTAATCAGTAGTACCCACTATTTCGTGACTTGAAAAACTACCAAAAAAAGAATGAGCATGTTGTATGTCTTCAGAAGGGTGTCCCATCCATACACTATACCCCCTATCAGGAAATCTCAATTCACCAATATACAATGGAAACTCAATTTTATTATCTTTAGTCCATTGTTTTATTCCAGACATAACAAGGGGGCATAATATTTTTGTTGGATCTACTTCTGTAGTATCTACCAGGGTTAGTTCTGGATAAGGGGTATCGATTACTAATTCAAAAGTATCACATCTCTGAGCATCAGCTGGAGGATAATTATTAGGTGATATGTCTGGCTCATAATAAAAATCGACTAATTCTCCACTCAATAAACAACCCAACTTGATATCTTGAGATCCTGAACTTGATCCTTGAATGGGGTTTGGAGAGATATCACTAATCTGGCTAATTCCTTGATTAAGTCTAACATAAACCCCTTCGCTTGTTAACACATAGTCCCTTATAGATGGAAATCTTTCGGATAATTCATCTAATGATTGTAATCTTGCATCAACATCCATTAATTGCGATTCGTTCTGTACCAATTCATTCTTTTTCAAACCTCTTTTTTTTCTGCCCATAACTAAACTAGAAAAGCAAGATAATTCTTTATCAAGTCTAGTTATGTTAGATTCGTAAGACCCCTTAAGGTTACTAAGGTGATTATACCTGGCTAAGAAAGGGATACTCTCAATTGCTGATTCTCCAAACTTCGAAACAATCTCATCTCTATTTTTTTTAGTGATAGCGCCTCGCTGCACTAAATATTCCAAATCCTGTGGTAGAGCAGTCATTACAATATTTCCTTCATCAATTTGACTAGCTGAACCACTATTCAAAACACCCTGCTGTGCCAAATTAGAAATATCCTGTATTAATGTATTGATTCTTTCTGCATCTTCTGTTAACATCTGAATCACCTTTAATAAAAGAATATGTATAATTATTTAAACTTTACTCCATTAATTATCATAATGTGATGAATAGAATATTTTCAAAAAATCATAACGATAGAACATTTAGAAAACATAGGAGCATTGATAATAACTAAAGATAAAGAAATAATTAAGAGTTCTGGGTTTAGGTATTGATTTCTAGTAGTTAGTATCCTAAATTAACTCCCCTCAATTATCAACATAGTTAAGAATATTATAAATTCTATTTAATAAAATTTAACTTACAAATTTTTCAATGATTTATATGGTGTATATACAACATATACTCAATCTTTTTATTCTCTTGTTACTATTATATATTTGTGAATGACATAGGTTATACAGAAAACAGTACTTCTCTTAGTAGTTCAAAGGATTATCTCTATGATCTATATCGGAAGGATATAGGTGAATCTGGTAGATTAGATAAACAAGAACAGATAGCACTATTCAGAAAATCACAAGAGATTACGCCAGATGGGATGGAAGCAAGACTGGCTTTGATTCGTGTAAATCAGGGTCTTGTAGTAAGGTGGGCACGCCATTACTCTGGGCTTGCCCCTTATCTTGATTTGATACAGGGAGGTAATCTTGGTTTGATAAAAGCGTTGGAGAAATATAATCCATCCAAAGGGGAGAGTTTTACTGGTTATGCAGACTGGTGGGTCAGGAAATGTATGAGTCAGGAGGTGATAAGCTACGAAAGGATGCGTATACCTTCCAGAATGAGGGTAAGGCTTACTAGATATAGGGTTCAAATTGATGAACTTGCAGGTGAACTTACTCGCAATCCAACATGTGATGAAATCTATTCAGTTCTTGGAATCTCGCCAGATGATTTAAGAAGGCTTAATCTGCTTAGGGTAATATCTCTTGAGGATGTGATTGATAGTGAGAAAACTATTGCTAATCAAAGAGTAGAAGATACTGATTCACCAACAGCATATCAAGCAAAGGTGACAAAAGATATACGGTCAATTACTGAAAATATTCTTGCACACTTAACTCCTGATGAAAGGCGTGTTATTGAAGCTTTCTTCAAAGGAACAGAAGATCTATCTCAGATTGCTAAAGAGTGGGGTTTTAAGAGAGCAACAGTATATGCTATGAAAGATCGTACACTTAAAAAAATGCAAAGATTAATCAAGGCAAAGTGGCCCTACGAACAAAGATAATATTGAAACAATCATTCATGCATTTGGTCTTGCATACAAGCTATAGGGTGCTACTTTGGGTGTTAATGTTACACCTATATCTTCTAAAGCTTTATCATTAGTTCTAAATTTTGTAGAGAATACTAAAAACATAGAAGCATTGATAATAACTAAAGATAAAGAAATAATTAAGAGTTCTGGGTTGGGGTATTGATTTTAACCTAATTTAGGTTTTAATCTATCATGGATCATTCTCATCACTGCATCATTAAGATATATTGTTCTTTCATCTCCCTGTCTTCTCCAGATTGCAAAAGCATCTTCATCACCATCATTTCCTTTTATCCCGTAACCATCTCTTCTTAAGTGTAGTCCACTACCATTACAAAAAGCACGATCTACAGTATCTACTAAAAAACCAGGGACCTTACCCCCTGTTATTCCAACTTCAAATTGACTTTCAACAGCATACTCTCCAAAGTCTATGTCTATTACTGTTGCACTTACTCTCCCAATTGGATTTTTACCCCCATTATAAAAAGTAAATCCATAAGTTACTTTAACAGGGTATCTATCATCAGGGTTAGGATTATTTTCATGTGGATCATAATCAAATCCACTTACTTCTCTAGTATCAATATCATCTATGGATGAAACTACTCCATGTACTTCAGAAACAATTGCCCTTGCAACAGTTCTTGCACTGGATTCATCATGGTGGTACTCTGGTTCTCCTCGTTTTCCAACACTAAGAAAAATAGCATCTGCATAATCCTGACTAACAAATTGTCCTAATGTAGCATAATCTTTACCTTCTCCTGGATTAGTATCTGTTTGTTTTTTCATCTTATTAAACACAAACACTTGGTCTTTTAAATAGTTTTTCTACAAATTTATGAACAAAACATTAAAAAAAACAATAAATTTATATATTCGTTCAATTTATATGGGTTATAACTGTATAAAATGAACAATAAAATAGATGATATCGACAAGAAAATAGTAAATTTATTACTTATAGATGCAGATATCACTAACAGGGAACTTGCAATAAATTGTAATATCGCCTTGGGGACTGTTAATAATAGATTAAAGCGGTTAAAAAATTCAGGAATAATAAAAAAGAAGACAGTAGTGATAGATTATGAAAAACTAGGTTATGCTGTTGAAGTTCTGATCGATATAAAGATCCAAAAAGGCGGTTTCTATGATTTGGCAAAAGAATATTCATCAAACCTTTCTGTATTCTTATTGATGGATACAACTGGTGATTATGATGCAGAGATATTGGCAAGGTTCTACACGACAAGAAAACTAGATAGTTTCCTTAAGAAATTACAACAACATGAATCAGTTATCGAAACAAGATCCAGATTAATCCTAAATATATACAGGGAGAAAGAGATAAAATAATTAAGATTTGTCAAAAGCGTATAATCTATCAAAATATTTTTTCTTAATAAAAAACTCTTTCTCCAGTTTTTTCATCTTTTCTTCAAGATCAATAACAATCAATAAATTACCTTGATTTATCGCTTCATTAACTACAACCCCCCAATCAATATTTGGATTATTTTTGCATATTTCTTCAATATCTTTAAAATCCCCTTCTCTGGATGTTATTGCTTTCAATAAGATCAAATCTTCATCACCCAGTATTCTCAGTCTTAACAGCTTTTTTCCATTAAAGTCCCTTATATCTGTAGATCTTTGCCTTATACTTTCATTTACTTTGATATTAAATATATTTTTAACAAATAAATCAAATCTTTCATCCCCCCGAGTATACATTAACGGAGCAGTTTTCATCTTGCTTTTCTCTTTTGGATAAATACTTCTTAAGTAATTAGATTCCTTATAGCCTAATTTTTTTATTGCCCTAGCAAATTCATCTCTGCTTTCTAGGTCAAAAAATACTAGATCTATATCTTTTGTAGCGTTTTTATACTGCTTATACATCATAGCAGTTCCACCAAAAGCGACACATTCGATATCTTTGGATATCTTGTCTGCAATCAATAAAAACAATTGATTTTGGTCTTCTATTATTATCATCTTGCACCTGTTATATCGAATTTATTTATATCTAAATGAATTTTTTTCTTAGACTTAGATAAATCTTTCTCAAAAAAAGCAGGCATTTTCTTAACCCTCACATTCTCTCTTGCAAGATTATATAGGATATTGAATTTGCTCTCAAGTTTATGCTCTATAATCAATTTATTTAGTTTTTTCCAGTCTCGAATATTATTTAATAAAAAGACAGCTGCTAAACTATGCCTAGAATCATTTTTTTTAAGGCAATCAACTATTGTTTGTTCAACTGTGTATTTTTTCCCATAAACAATATGCATAATAGATGGGGCAAGTTTTATTGGTGTATATTTATTGATGATGCTATACATCCCATTGTCTTCTTGTAGGGGTTTATCACTTATCTTATACAGCCTTATCTGCTTTCCCCCTCCAGAGGTTTTAACAAAACCTTTTTTCCTAAGTCTTGAAATAAGATTTATAGCAGCTTGTTTACTAATATCTCTTTCTTTCTGGATTTTTTCTAAGGTGTATATTCCTTTCATGTATGTTATCCATAAGAACTAATATATAAATCTTTCTGTTTTAGTGTTATGTTAAAAGAAATATGGTTAAAAAATTTAAGACTACTTAAGACCCTATAATCTATCAAAATATTTTTTAACAAATAAATCAATTTTTCTATTTATCAATTACATCTTAATTTAGTAAAATACCCCACTTAGAATACATTTGTTTTTTAAATCAAACTTCATTCTTCTTATATATGGGGAAAGAAGAATCAATTCCTTGGAAGCATCAGCAGTTAATAGATCAGTTTGGTGGAAAAACAGCTAGTCTATTAGTTCAGGAAAAAGCACATACAGTTGATGTCTTGCCTTTTTCTATATATACTGTTGGGCAAGAAATTCCATTATTTGATCTTGCATCACCCCCAATTGTAAGGCCATCAGGTATAGGTGACCATAATGGGTTAGTTGATATGTTAGATACACAACCCTTTTGTACGCCATATGATTTAAATGGAAAACCAGATGAGGGGTTACTTAGACAAGATATTGGGTTGGATGAATATAGGGCTCTTCTTACAAGGGGGGTTAATTTAGATAGTTTATGTTGGGAATCTGGTTTTAGTGGTCCCAGGGTTTTTGATATGATTCTTGAACGATCAAAGCGACCTGAAGTCCTAGAGTATGCTAGATGGGAAGGGCATGATGATTTTGATGGAGTTAAAAGTTTTATTGTACAATGGCAAAATAATTCCCAGTTAAGGGGGTCTGTTGTGGATCATCCTAATTTTAAAGGTTATTATGTAGTTAATTTTGTCAGTGGGACATTTCAAAATTTAAATCTAGGCAATAGAAATTGCATACTCCAATATTTAGTTGATTGTAATGGTAAAATTGTGACAAAAATTGATCTTAATGCTTGTTGGAATAATACTTATTCTGAAGAAAACTGTGAATCACTTTTGCCTCAAGTTGTTAGGTTACATCAAATGGCTCGAGAAGCAGGGTTTGTACCATCTCAATTTAGTTCGCATGTTGAATTTTGTGTTCTCTCAGATTCGACTGATATTGATTATGATTCTTACACTTTTGCTTCACCAGTTGGTGGACCTTTAATTTTTTCTCAGGAAAGAGCATTTATGCCTTTTGATCCTTGTGATTATGTTGATGTAAGTGATGGATTGCATTTTTATGGGAATATTCCAGAAGAACCTCTTGAATTAAGGGTTGTAAAAGTTGGTCCTCATGATGGATTTATGGAATTTATCTCAGACGATATTCCTTCATTATATGTATTCCATGGTGATGCACTTAAATTGCCTTTTGGATTAGATTTAGGGGAAGAATGGGTCTATGATCCCGTATCTGGAAAATATAACATGGTTGATGGAGGTGGGTGGCATCATAGTTCAGATCATAGTCACTTTGTATTGCCCATGGGTTTTAGACCAGACAATATGGCTGGATTTTACATACCTTGGGATAATGGATGTGCAAATGCGGAAAGTTTAGAGCATAATACTTTTAGGTGGGTACAAAAAGCAGGGTTATCTATTCTTAACGTATCAAGGCTTGATTTACCTAGAAATTATGATTTATGTACATCAGGTGAATATGTTACTATTAAACGAACAAACAATACCATATTATAACAAATCCATATGCATTATTAAACTTCTAAATCAACAAGAAAATTTAATAAATCCTAATCAATAGTGAAATTTTCTTTAATTTAGTAAAGTCTGAAACTAAAGTTTTATACTTATAAACAATTAAAAAATAAAATAAAAAAATAATCATAAAGAAGGCAACAGCTTCTTTATTTCATAATCAGTTACTTGCATCCTATATTCATCCCATTCCATCCTTTTGATTTCTACAAATCTGTTGAATACATGATCTCCTAGAGCTTTTTTCATCAATTCAGATCCAGCAGTTACTTCAATCGCTTCGCCTAGATTTCCAGGTAATGTTGGGATATCAAGTTCTTTCATCTCTTCTTTGCTCATCTCAAAGATGTTTTTGTTTACAGGATCACTTAATGTATAGCCTTTTTCAATACCTTCAAGGCCTGCAGCGATCATCACTGCAAACTGCAGATAAGGATTGCCGACTGGATCAGGACATCTAAGTTCCATTCTTGTAGCTTTTTCAGCACCTGGTTTAAAATTAGGTATTCTGACCATAGCTGACCTATTAGCAGTACTCCATGCAATATAAACAGGAGCTTCATACCCTGGAACTAATCTTTTATATGAATTTACAGATTGATTTGTAATTGCACAGAATTCCCTTGCATGTTTTAATATTCCTGCAATATATGATTTTCCTTCTTTTGATATATGGTATTTATCATTCTCATCAAAGAACAGATTCTTCCCATCTTTAAAAAAACTCATGTGGGTATGCATTCCAGAACCATTTTCTCCAAAGATAGGCTTTGGCATAAATGTGGCATATAGTTCGTTCTTACGTGCAATCTCTTTAACTACAGCCCTATAGGTCTGTACATTATCAGCCATTTTCAAAGCTTTACAATATCTTATATCAATTTCATGCTGTGAAGGAGCAACTTCATGATGCTCGCATTCTATCGTAAGACCCATATCTTCTAAAGCAAGTACAGTTTCTTTTCTTACTTCTGATGTTATGTCAAGATGCTCTAGATCAAAGTAACCAGCTTTTTCAACTATATCTGTTCCTTTATCATTTTTAAAATAAAAATATTCGAGCTCAGGACCAAAATAAAAAGTATAGCCCATAGCTTCTGCTCTTTCAAGCTGTTTCTTAAGTATATGTCTTGGGTCACCAGCATATGGCTTTCCGTCTGGAGTTACAATATCACAGAATATCCTTGCAACTTTCTTATCATCGTTTGATTGCCATGGCAATAACTGCAATGTTGTTGGGTCTGGCATTGCCATCATATCTGATTCTTCAATATCCCTATAACCTTCAATCGAAGAGCCGTCAAAACCAACTCCAGATTCAAGAGCATCATCAAGTTCAGACCTTGTTATAGCAAAACTCTTTAGCTTTCCTAGAATATCTGTAAACCATAATCTGATAAATTTTACATTATGTTCATCACATAGTTTTATTACATCTTCTTTTGTTTTTGCGTTTAATGCTGGCATTTTATCCCCTCCGTGATTGTTTATTCTACTATAAAACTAGCACGTTTATATACTTTTTCCATGTAATACTAAACAAATGATAACAAAAAATAGAAAGATTTAAATATATGTTTAATTATAACCTAAATAACTTAACAAAATTAAACAAATGTTTAGCTAAAATGAATATTGATGACCTCGACAAAAAGATAATAAATGTCTTAATTGTAGATTCTAAGCTCTCATATAGGGAGATTGGGAAAAGGGTTAAGGTCTCTGTTGCGACGGTCATGCACCGAGTAAAAAGATTAGAAAAAGAAGGCATAATCAAAGGATATACTACTTCTGTTGACTATGAAAAAATTGGTTATGATGTAAGTGTTATAATAAAAATGCGTATAGCAAAGGGTAAACTCTTTGAATTAGAAAAGAAAATAGCCAATGACCCAAATATTTTTGCTGTTTACGATGTAACTGGCGATTTTGATTCTATCATAATTGCAAAGTTTAAAAGCAGAAAATCAATGGACTCTTTCCTAAAAAAGACACAGGCTTATGAATTCATGGAAAGGACAGAAACAGTCCTAGTATTGAATACAATAAAAGAAAAACAAATAGGTGTAATATGAAAACAACAACTAATCTAAAAAAAGAATTGCCTTTGATCATTTTAATAATTGCAGTCTTTATAACATCAATATATCTATATCCTAAAATGCCTGATCAGATGCCAACTCACTGGAATGCAAAAGGCGAAGTAGATGATTATGGTAGCAGATTTATGGGGCTTTTTTTGATGCCTATTTTCTTAGCAGGAATATATCTTCTTTTCCAATTCTTGCCAAAAATTATGGTTTATCAAAAAAACTTTGAGCAATTCAAGGATCATTTCTATGGATTTAAGGTATTATTGGTATTGTTCTTTGTTACGATATACACAGCAACATTGCTTCCAAACTTCAATATAGATATAAACATGGGTTATGTTATGATTCCTGCTATATCTGTCTTGTTTTTCTATATAGGAATTATGCTAAAACATACAAAAAGAAATTATTTCATAGGGATTAGAACACCCTGGACATTGGCAGATGAAGGTGTTTGGGATAAGACTCATCAGTTAGGTTCAAAACTTTTTAAGATAATGGCTTTGATCATGGTTTCTTCAATATTCTTTATAGATCAGATGATGTGGTTTATCTTAGTTCCAGTTATTTCACTGGTGCTTTACTTATTTTTATATTCATTCCTAGAATACAGAAAAACCAAGAAATAGATTGGGAAAGGGCACAAACGCCAAACTAATGGTGTCCTTTTCTGAAGCGAGTCGCCAAACCCAAAAAAGCCGACAATGTGGTGAAGATACAATTGTGTCAAAACCGATTGTTGTTGGCTTTTTTGTTTTTTTAATAATAACTAAAATCAATTAAACAATGAAATAAAACTAATAAAGATAACTTAATTAAACAATAAAAACAAACTAAAAAATAAATTAATTAAATAATGAAATAAAACTAAAAACAAAACAATAAAATAATAAATAACTAATAAAAAAAATAATAAATTAATTAAACTTAATTAAATAATGAAATAAAACTAAAAGAAATAATAAATAAACTCAATAAAAAATAAAATCAATTAAACAATAAATACAACTAATAAAGATAGCTTAATTAAACAATAAAAACAAACTAATAAAAAGAAATAATAAATAAAACTAATAAAAAATAATAAATTAATTAAACAATGAAATAAAACTAATTTGAAAATGACAAGAAAATGCCCTTATTGCAGCAGAAATCTATTGGAAGATGAGCTATATTGTTTTTTTTGTGAACAAGATGTACGTAAAGTGATTGATAATGTGGTTCAGCCAAAAAGTAAACCTCAGAAGCAATCTAAGGTAATCGCTTATTGTGTCAAGTGCAAGGAGAAAGTCAATGTTAAAGATCCTGAATATTATGTTATGAAAAACAATAGGTTATCTATAAAAGGGGATTGTCCAACTTGTACAACTAAAGTTTTTAGGATTCTGGGTTTAGCTCATAAATTACATCATGGAAGACCATTGAAGAAATTAGGGGCTAAGAAAAAGAAGTAAGATGAAAACGAGAGATCTAGCATATTTTTTAGTCAGTCTTTTATTGGTTATTTTGTTTATAATCTGGACAATACCTAGTAAAGTTTATCATAGATTAGATTTTTTCTGGAGTCCAACTTATAATATAATCATTACAATTTCAATAATAGCTGCTTTTATTATAATCCTGTTAGCTTTTCTGAAAAAAATAAAGATAAACAAACTAAATAACAAACTAAAGATATTGTATGGGATCTTATTTTTGCCTATCGCATTATTTCCTGCTTTAAGGTGTTATTTTAAGATACCTTATATATTTTGTAAGGTTTGTCCAAGGAAATGTTTTTGGGGTGAATTGTTACCTATAACTCTGCCTTCATTCTTGTTGTTGAATCTGGACAAAAGGTTTTGGTGCTATAAACTATGTCCATTTGGAACATTGCAGGACCAACAATGTAAGATAACTAAAAAAAGAATCTGTATGCCAAGATGGCTGATAAATGTAAGATACGTAGTGCTGGTTTTTACTGTCTTTGTAATTGTAGGGATGTTCTTTGCAAATTCCAAATTTGGTTTCTTTTTTAAGGAAACACATCATCTATATGCTTGGAGTTTAACTATATCTTTAATCATATTTATCTTAGCTTTTTTTATTCCAAGATTCTGGTGCAATTATTTCTGCCCAATTGGATCTATTGGAGATATAGCTTTAAAAGTTAAGAATAAACTTAAAAAATAAATAACTTAAATTTAAATCAAATTGATAGAACAAGGAATTATTTCTTGCCTTTTCCAAACAACTCTAAGATGTTTTGAACAGCTAGAGGTACATCCCAACCGTTCTTGATTAGGAAAATAAGCAGGATTATTACCAATAAAGCTATTGCAAATACGATTACCTTTGGAAGCTTAGCTTTCTTAAAAAATTTCATATAATACATTTAATTTAATTGGTATATAAACTTTTTGGAATTTTTATTCCAAAACGGTTTAGGAAACGCAAATTCCTAAAACTTTTCTACTTCTTACCTAATACCATCGCTCGCCCTTTATAATTGATAAACGTAACTTCGTCTCCTTCATTGATAGAACTAAACAGCTCAGGATCAGCATCTGCATCAATTGTCTCATAACTGACAATATCCATTACCTGAACTTTATCATCAGATTTTGAGATAGCCTGCCCTTTTTTTCTGATTATATCCAAAACATCAACATGATCATGGTGGTTTAGATTAAAAGATTTTTCGCCTTTTGAGAACAGACCCTGAACAAATAATTTGGTCTTGGAGTGTGAATGTGTACCATAAGCAACAACTTCTTTTCTAACGACCTTGAGAACTTCGTTATTGATATTTACATAATTTCCTGCTTTTAGTTCTTTTGCTGTTGTCATGTAAATGACTAAATGACTAAGCTATAAAAATATTACTAAAAACTAAATATATAAATTATATAACCCCCTATTAAAAAGAGTAAGATTTATAAACAAAATAATAAACTCCAAATTTATAAAATGATGACCTTAAGGAATATGAGTGGGTATATAACACATTACACTGGGCTTACAAGATCACCAACTACACCTAAAGATTCTACGTTAGAATTAAGGGCGGTTGCTGGTCAGATGGGCGGTTCTTTTAGACAAGTTGCTAGTCCTATTAGTGGTGGGGCTAGAACTGGTTATTGGGATGATTTAGTCGGTCCAGAACGGGGTATTTTGTTATGTAGGGAATTAGTTTATGATGGGGATACTAGTAGATTAAGGCGTGCAATTTCAGAGGGTATGGATCATATAGACAATTTATTATTTGCGGATTATAATCCCCTTGATGCAGTTGCTGCTTTAGAATTATTTGAAACTCGAACTAGAAGGCTTGATATATCTGATGTTCCTGAACCTATTAGATCAGAGTTACCTACAGCAAATCAGAAATCTGATGCATCCAAATTAGCATTTATAAGCTATATATTAGATAGTGGAGTTCTAGATTGATTTACAAGGAGTATCTAACTCTTCTTTCCTATTATATAAGTATGCCAGCCCATCCTTATTCTATCTTCAGGTGATATAACTTTTTCTTCCATCACTCTCCAAAATTTCATTAATTCATCTGGATTGTTAGCACCAGTCATCTTAGGCAATTTACTATAAGCTTCAAGATCTGCTTTACTAAAATATCTTACAGGTATTGCAGATGGCGGAGCAATCAATGTGGAATCCCTTCTTAAAATTCCAATATCCCTATCTTCAAAAAGGCGAGTTAAATCAACAGCATGATGCTGTTTTAACATGGGCAATACATACTCCATAAATCCTTTTTCTCTAGCTCTACTAGCTTTATGTAATCCACTAGATTCATTGGGTATTGCAACTAATATAATCCCCCCTGGTTTAGTTACCCTCACCATTTCATCCATTAATATTCCTTGATCATTTGGTTTTAAGTGTTCAAAAACACCTAAATTAAATGTTGCGTCAAATCTATCTGCATCATAGCCAGTAGCATAAAAATCTCCTTGTCGTGTTTCAACATTACCCCTTACATTGTAATGCGTAGCAAGATCTTCCAGAAAATTAAGCGCAGCATATGATCGATCAAAACCACGAACCCTTCCAACACCCTTTTTTGCTTGTATTGCTAGACAAATTCCACTTCCACACCCTAGATCAAGTGTTTCCGAATCTGAAGTGCAATCTCCTAGTTCATTTATAATCTTTTGTGCAATAGTTTCATATGTGAAAAACCTTCCTGGCAAAAATTCATGATATGGCTTATCTTGTCCTAAGAAAGCAGCTTCTTCCCTTGCCCAGACTCCATCCATTTTACGCCAGTAATCATCAACCTCTTTATTATATCTTCCCATTGCAACCTCAATTAATCTATGGGTAGTAAGATCTGTAGAACTAACTAATTCGCTTGAATCATTAAATAAATCAAAACTCTTTCTAGGCATGTAAAGCCCGTCAAAGTTTAGAGTTGTCCCTGTCATTATCTAAAAAAGAACAGATTACTATTTAAAAACCTTTCTATTATTAACTATCATAAAGTGACACCAAAAGAAAGTTTTAAAAGTAATAAAATAATTCCACTTACTATGTTAACATTATTATTGACTAGACATGGGGAAACAACCCATAATAGGGATTCATTGATTCAAGGCAGTCTTGATACTGCTCTTACTTCCAGGGGTGAAGATCAAGCACATGCTTTAGCAAGATATTTGAGGAATGTGAGGGTAGATGCAATATATTCAAGTGATTTAACCCGGGCTGTAGATACTGCTCAGATTATCCTTAGTGGTAGGGGGGACATAGGACTTACAACTACTGATTTAATTAGGGAGCGTGATTTTGGTAGATTTACTGGTGAAAAATACGACACCATTGATACTGATGGAGCATCACTTGCACATTACCTTTTTTATAAACAAGATATCTGTGATGGTACTAATCCACATATAACTCCAAAAGATGGTATGCCTGGAGAGACTACTGAACAAGTTATGTTAAGAACAAGTGCATTTTATAATCTACTACTTAGCAAATTCGAAAATGCTAGTATTTTAGTTGTTGGACATGGATTTTACAATCCTTATTTATTGAATAATATATTTGGTATACCTCTTGATCAGTTAGTTTATTTTCAACAAGACAATGCTTGTGTCAACCAGTTAAGGGTACACCCCACTATGCCTGGAAATACACATAGGCATGTGGAGGTTGAAGTTCTTAATTTTATGGAGCATGTCCATAGAACTGATTAAACTAATATTCTAATGCCATTCTCGTAACAACCATATGGATAACTACCTCTAATATCTGTTCCATACTGCTCAATATTAATATCTCGTTTGGTGGAGTTCTTTTTGTCAGTGTACTTATCTTCTCTAGAATATCTGTTCTTTTTCTACTCATCTCATCTACTTTCTTAAAATCAAATTTATAGAAAAAATTAACATATATGCTAAGTACAGAATGTATAGATTGTAGTATTGATACAGTATCTTTAGATGCATTTATTTTTTTTGATTGAACATATCTTGCAGAATATTTTATCGTATCAATTATTTCATCGATAGATGAAATGATGTGGTAATATGAATTTGTTTTCTTTGAATCAGGATGACCAAATTTATTTAAAAGTCTTAGATTGTATGCGGCAAATTTGGTTATTGTATTATGCTTCTCATTTATTGTATCCAACAATACAAAATTTCCACTTTTTACCCCTTCTAATAGATCTTTACCTGAATCTTCTAAAAGCAAGAATAATCTTCTCAATACATCATCAAATTCCTTAATACTCCCTTCAGATATATCTTTAATCAAACAATAAGTTTCCTTTTGTTGAATTACTTCTATTCCATTTAGTCTGTTGACTTCTTCATGTATTGAAGAAACAACAGTAACTTCTTTTCCAGTTTTGTGGTGCATAGTAGTTGGTTTACTAAAATTTACTTTTATCTCGTCATATCCTTTATAATATAAACATCTTACTAAGAACATTAATGAATCTCTATCTAAGCCAGTTATATCAACTTCTACAGAACCAAGATCCTCACCTTTATCAGTAGAAATAATAATTTTACTTCCATCCTCTTTAACTTCTACTTCGTCTCCTTTCTTAATTCCATGTTGCAAAGCCCATTTCCTAGGCAAAGAAACTAACTGTGTACTGTCTGCTATTTGTATTACTTTTCTTCTCATGTGGTTCACCCCATAGTTTTATATTCCATTCTCTTATTATTAATTTAATCAAATCCCCCGATTACATATATAAATCTTTATAGTTAATATGTATTTATCATATTATATATAAATCTTCCTATTTATATAAATACTATAAATTTTAAGGCATAGTTATATAAAAAGAATAGTATCTACGTAGTTATTACAGGGGATGGAGATTTAAAATGGACAACTATGTATTTTTTGAAAACAAGAAAAAGAAAGAATTAGAAGAGATTTATGGTATGAAATTCATAAATTCTGGCGATAGTATGAATGATTTTACAGATAAATAGGGGTGTATAAGATGTTAATGGTCGATTCAGATCCATGTTGCGAACAGATAATAATAGAAAAAGCTGAAGTTCAGACTTATTGTTTCTATTGTGAAAACCAGATGAAAAAACATGGAGATATCTTTAAATGTCCTGTCTGCAATAATACTTACAAAGAAAAAGCGATTCATTGATCTTTTATTATTCCATAACCAATTAATCTAAATCTATTTCCTATCATTCTGGATATAGTTACTCTTGAACCAATATCAGCGCATACTGGCAGTTTTAATTTGCATTTCACAATACCTTTTTTTAACTCAAATACTATGCCTACTGTAGCGGCAGAATTAACATTAAGCATCAATGCCTCTGCCTTTTTTATTGGTTCAACATCCAGATCTTGTTTTGATCCTACTACTCTTTCTAATAAGTGAACCTCAAGATTTAGATTAGACCATACTTCTGGGAGCTTTCCTGGCAAGCCAACTATTGAACCAGCTAATTTATCAGAAAAAACAATAGATGGATCCAATGAAGTTAAAACACCGATTGATCCTCCAGGTCCGACCTCTTTTAATGAAGTTCCTCCTGATTTTAGACCAATGATCTTTGTTTTCACTGTTTTCCATATCTTCTGGTTTTTTTCCTCTACTTCATAACCAGGTTTTATCTCTATCTCTGCACCATCTTTTAATATGCCATATTTCAATGCTCCTCCCAATATTCCGCCTTGGATCTTATCTATTTTAGTGCCTGGCTTGTTAACATCAAAAGATCTTGCAACACACATCAATGGGTCTTTTTTTATTTCTCTTTTTGGAGTCTTGATAGTAGTTTCAATCGCTTCAATAAGATTAGAGATACCGCCGTTATGCTGGGCAGAAATAGGTATTATAGGTATATCTTTATAGCTTGTTGTAGCTATAAATTTCTTTATTGATTCATAATTTTTTATTGCCTGCTCTTCTGACACCAGGTCAATTTTATTCTGGACTATAATTATATTCTTTATTCCGATAATTTCAAGAGCCATTATATGCTCTCTTGTTTGAGGCTGAGGACATTCTTCATTTGCAGCTATAAGGAGTAATGCTCCGTCCATTATTGTTGCTCCTGCAAGCATAGTTGCCATCAGGCTTTCGTGTCCAGGTGCATCAACAAAGCTTATTTTTCTAAGGATTGTAGTGTCAGATTTACAAGGCAGACATTTCTTGTCTACTGTGTATTTTCCGCATTTCTCACATTTTCTAAATGTGACATCAGCATAACCTAATCTGATAGTAATGCCCCTTTTCATCTCTTCAGAATGAGTATCTGCCCACTTCCCGCTTAATCTCTCAAGCAGAGTGGTCTTTCCATGATCTACATGCCCGACCATGCCTATATTTACAACTGGTTGTAAGGCCTCTTCGTTTTTGGTAACTGCTTTTTTTCTTGGCATATTTAGTTATTCTTCCTGAAATGTGTTTAATCTTTCTGATGTTTATCTATTCTTTCTTTTCTTCTGCTTTTGGCTTTTCTTCCTTCGGTTTTTCTTCTACCTTGGGTGCTTCCTTTGCTTCAGGTTTAGCTTCTTCTTTAGGAGAGTCTGCTCCTTCTTCTTTCTTCTCTCCGCCAGCAAATATATCAGCTAGTTTTTTAGAACCTTCTTTTGTTATCTTAAGATTTATTTGAGTAATCTTATCATGTATTTTATGACCACAGATTGTTTTTCTTTTCTTCTGACCTGATTTTAATCCAGGAAAACCAACTCCACCATATGAATAGATTTTCTTCCTTAATCCCATAATACCATGTCTCATAGGAAAACCACAATAATCAGAACCGCCAGTAATAGTAAATTCATAACCGGTCATTCCAAAAGAATCGCCAGTGATACTCTCACCAATATTTAAACTAATGAATGGTTCTGCTTCATCATCTTTAACTTCTTTTTGATAACATTTTCCTGTTTTAGGATTAGCTATGCATAATTTAAACTGTGCCATATTTAACTACCTCCATAGTCATTTATTATTATTAACTACAATAAGAAATTACTGGCGCTTTAAAAATGTTACTACCTTGTTACCCTAATTCAATTATTCTGGATTTTTGAAATTATAACTACTTAAAAGTGATTAAAATAGGAAGATTTATAAATGGAGTGTGATTATCCATGTTTATGACAATGCAACCTTATTCAAGTGCTGAACTACATCAATATATGGATAGTATATTGACTAGATCAGTTGTAGATCATAGAAAAGAAGTACTTAGTCTTTCAGCACAATTGAGTTCTAAAGTACAGTCAGGCTTGACAGGATTAAGCAGGGTAACTGAGGCATTAGATGATCCTACTTTGGGGAGTGCAGATTATCGTCTTTCTCAATTAGCATCATATCTAGAACATCAAGGTGAAAAAGGTGTAGCTCAAAGGTATCATGCAATTTCTTGGGCATTATATAGAGATGCTTCTCGAGGACAACTTGCTAAATCCAGGCGTAAGGATGCAAGAAAACTTTGTCCTGATTATGAGCCAGGTGTTAGTGGTCAAAATACTACAGATCAATATTCTACAGGAACAGTTGATGGTCATACTACTATAGAAGCAGTTGTTCAACCTACTAATGGAGGTTCTGATTCATCTATTGATGATGAAACAACAAGTGACGATCCATTTGCTAGTATTAGGGCGAGCCATGGTATGGATAGAAATGCAGCTGCATTAGGATTAAGGTCTAATCCCTCTGCATATACACCAACTGATGCTACAAAAACTATTCCTCAATTAAGACAAGAAGCTGAAAGATTGGTATCTAGTAAACAATATGGTGATGCTCTAGTTGCATATACTGAATTGGGGCGTGCTTGTATGGTATCAGAAAATCAAGATTATTTTGCACTTGCTGCTGAAATACAAAGGGATATTCTTCCCGGGCTTGGCAGATTAGCTTCTAGTTCTTTAAGTGCTTCTAGAAGATAACCTAAGGATACAACTTAGCTTAACTTAAAAATTAATCTTATTATAACTTCCCAAATATCATCGGTTTACAACTATCAACTTTCTTATTCTCAACAAAAGGATATCCCCTACAAACTTTTGGTCTAATTGAATAGATCTTACAATAATATTCTCCTTTCTTTTTGCTTAAAAAAACACACTTAAAATTCTTCTGCTTTAATACATTACTTTTGATATGATTATCATAGACAAAGAAATCTCCATAACCTTCTTTCTTAATCTTAGATATATCTCCTTTATACAATTTTACGATAAGATGTTTGCAGCAGTCAGCACATCTTAAACATCTGAAACTTTTTTGGTTGATCATATGCTTAAATTAAGAACAATAGTATAAATATTTAATGTTTTAAGTAATTTAGAATTATAAGGTGAAGTTTTTAGGAAATCACTTATCCCTAAAATCTTCCATTTTGTCTTCATAGACAAAATCAAACTTTTTCATTTTATTTCACCTCCAATTTATTGGAGAAACTAGAAATCTAAATTCAATGATTTTTAGGTCATAAAAAATTTTAGAATTTTTTATATGTCAAAAAAGCCTTGCTTTTTTGAGCACACTCATAAATCTTTGATTTCCGATGAATTTTTGATCTCTATTACCTCCATAATTTAAAACAAATGGTAAGTTATACTATATAGAATAGCCCTTGTCTTTATAAATGTTTGCTTTACAAACTGTGGATAGTAGAACTATTTTTTTAATAATCTTCCATTTATTTTTCTGAGTTTTCCTTTTATCATAACTGTATCTATATTATCACTTCTAAATGCCTTAATGTCTTGAGAACCGTCTGAACTTAATCCAAGTATGCTTGCTTTATTCCCTCCCTCTATGCTGCCTAGCCCACTTAGGCCAAGTATTTTTGCATTACTCCTTGTCGCCATGTGAATTACATCTGTAGGGGAGTATCCTGCCTTTCTCATTTCCATCATTTCAACTATTATTGGATTATCCCAGCCTTGTTCTGTCCCATACATATCATCACCAAAAAGGATCTTTACTCCTGCTTGTCTGCATCTTTTCACATTTTCAGTTGCTTGAGTGTAACCTGCTAATAAGGGTCTTCTATCTATAAATCCTGCTTTGACTTCCCCCCATTTATATTTTCCACCTTTTTCAATTAGCCTTAATCCAGCTTCTAATCTTGCGGTCAATTGCTTCCTTGCTTCAGGCATCAATGATCCGTTCCCTTGTTCCATAGCTGCTAATCTGTCAATAGATTTCTGAGTATATTCCTGGGTGCTTTGCATATATATAGCTAATGTTGGTGAGAATAATATTTGATTCTTAGCCATCATTCCAATAACATCATCACTAAGCCTTCCTGCTGGTGAATGTTCCATCCTTAAAATCTCATATAAGTCTTGATCTCCAGCTATTCTCTCATTTGCTGCTCTCACTATAGTTTCATAATCTTCTGTACATAATGAATGAACCCCAACTCTGATTCTTCTTTCGGCTGCTATATCTATCAATCCAGTAATGCAATCTACATCTGGTGTTTCTATTCTCCTATAATCTTCTATTGTATGTGATCCATCTCTAGGTCCTGCATAATCAGTAACTGAATGAGATTGAAAATATACTTTTAATACATTAGCTCCTTGATCAGCCATCCTTCTGGCGAAATCTAGTGCATGTTCAGTATCTCCTCTAAATATATAATTTCCTTCTGTAACTTTAGTTATAGGCCATGGAAAAGTAGGTGCTGTCTCTGGAAAACCACCTTTAACACTGATTGTTGCAAGTGCAGTATCAACTTCAGGTCCTAAAAGTTCTCCCCTATCTATCATTCTTTTATATCTTATTCCTCTGCCATCAACTGAACCCATATCCTGAGCATAAACAACTCCTTGTTCAACTAATCCATCTAAGTTAAGCTGAACCTGATCATCCCATTGTCTAAAACCACTAAAAAGAAATCCTGGACTAAATATTTGAGGCAAAAATGGGTGTGCATGAGCGTCGATCAATCCAGGGAATAAATACTGACCTTCCATATCGACTGTTTCATATCCTTGTTTCTGGTAATCTTCAGGGTTTATTTCTCCTCTTACGAGTTCTTCAATCATACCATCCTGGATAACTACATGACAATTAGATAACATTTCCCTTTTATAACTATTATAAACTCCTGCTGCATTGTAAAGTACACTTTTGTTAGCCATTTTTGTCTTGTTATTGTTTATTCATAATTTGGTATTTCATAGATTCTTGAGGTAATTTAGATCAATTATAAAAATCTAAGATTTATTGTTTTCTTAAGTTATTAACTATCGCTAAGTAGTGTCAATGACCATTTGTTTAAAAACCTTTTGTTTTTTTGTTGGTTGTCAAAAACCACCATGCTAAAGCATGGTGGCATGTTTTACATGATACTCAATTATTAAGTGGTTTTTGACATGCTCAACTTCCCATAAGTAAATCGATTTGCGAGGTTAACCACTATCTTAAAAGATAGTGGAAAGTTGACATTTCTATAGCATATCTGGTTATATTGTCTTATAATCTATTTAAGTTATGAAAAGATAAAAACAAGAAAGATTACTAAGGTTCAGAAAAACCCTAATAATCTACTTCAAGTTAATGGATTAAACCAATTATTTCCTTTGCGAAATATTCTTAACATATTCAATCAATTCTGTAGGAACTGGCAATATAATGGTGCTGTTCTTTTCAGAAGCGATTTCTGACATTGTCTGGAATAACCTTAATTGAAGTCCAGCAGGTTCTTTTCCAATTACTTTAGCTGCTTCTGCTAGCTTTTCAGCTGCTTGGCTTTCACCTAGAGCTAAGGTTATCCTTGCACGCCTGTCTCTTTCAGCTTCAGCCTGATGAGCCATAGCTCTTTTCATAGTATCAGGCAGTTCAATATCTTTTATCTCTATATTAGTTACTTTGATACCCCATGGATCTGTTTCTTTATCTACAATGCTTTGAATCTTCTTAGATATTTCTTCTCTTTTTTGAAGCAATTCATCAAGTTCAAACTCTCCGACAATATTTCTCATTGTTGTCTGAGCTAATTGTGATACTGCAAAATTAAAGCTTTCTACTTCTAATATAGCTTTGCTTGCCTCTGCAACTTTATAATAAAGTACAGCATTAACTTTTATAGTCACGTTATCTTTTGTAACGCAATCCTGTGATGGAACGTCGATAGCTTTGATCCTTATATCTACTTTTTCCCATGTTTGTATGATTGGTATGATAATTCTTAATCCTGGCTGCATCAACCCAACATACTTTCCTAATGTAAACTTTACCCCTCTTTCATATTGTTTTACAATCTTTAAAGAACTTATTATTATAACAACAATCCAAAATCCAATAACTCCTATAGTGCCTAAACCAAATAATGCCATATTAAATCACCTATAAATAGATTAGGCTAACAGCTTAATAAATGTTTTGTTTTACTTTTCCTCAAGGTATTTCCCTATCTTTTTCAAACCTTCTTCAATCTTATCAACATCCAAAGCATACGAAAGCCTGATCCTACCTGGTGCACCAAACCAATCTCCTAGATAAGTGATCACTTTATGCTTCTTAAATAGATTCCATACAATATCATGAGCATCTTTGACTTTGGGCAATACATAGAAAGCACCCTCTGGCTTCCATAGTTCAAGCCCTAATTTACCTAGACCTTCACAGATTGCATCTCGTCTCTCTCTCCATATAGCAACCTGATTCTTGACATAATCTTCAGGAACTTTTGTAGCTTCATAAGCCATTTCCTGACCTAATATGTTTGTATTCATAGAACTATGCGTCTTGATTTCAATAACCTTATTTACGAAATCCTTGTTATTTGAATATAGATACCCTACTCTAAAACCACACATTGCAAATGTTTTAGAAAAAGAATTTATCGTGATTACAGTAGGTCCGCTTAACATATAATTTCCTCTTTCATATATTAGATCTTTGTATACTTCATCAGAGATTATTACGATGCCAAGATCACTGCACAATTTTTCTATCTGCTTGAGTGTATTTACATCCTGTATACGACCAGTAGGATTAGATGGGGAATTAATAAGAACAGCCTTACAATCCCTTACTTTTTTGTCAAAGTCATCAAAATCGATCTTACCTTTGATTGTTTCAGTAAAGACCGGCTCAATATGATTTACTTTTAATAATTCAGGATATGAATAATAATATGGCTTATGTAACAGTACTTTTTCACCTGGTTTGCAGACAACTCTAAATGTTAGGTCTAATGCTTCTGAAGCACCATTTGTTATGACAAAATTATCTTTATTAGAACCAGGGAATTGTTTAGATAAGGCTCTTCTTAAATTCTCCTGACCAGATATCAATCCATACTTAAACTGCCTATAAGATGGTAATATCTTAAACACTCTTTCAGGCGGTGGAAGATCAGGTTGCCCGCTACCAAAACTGATATAACCATTTCCTTGTACTCCTATGAACATTGATGGGCTTTTAAGCTTGTTTTCCATTTTTTAATCACATTTAAGAATTTATTAGTAATATAGATAAAACAATGAAAGAATTATAAGGCCGCTTTTGCTTCTTTACAATACATAATAAGATAAAATCTTAGGTATTATTTAAATATTTTGGTTAGAATTATTTAAAGTCAAGGTTTCAAAAATAGGATTAGAACTTAACTAAGATCTTCCATATCTTCTGGTAATTTTTTCTTGCTTTTTTTAGAAATTACTCTCTTGCTTTTCTTAGGTCTCTTCCTATGCCCGTGGCTAATTTCTTTAACCCAAACATCCATCTGAGGGAATGGAATATTAAATCCATTATTATTCAAAGCATTATAGATCATACAATTAAGCTTTTCTTTTGTAGTAAACCTATCTTTGTATGATTTAAGCCATACAAATGCCTTGAAGTTCAAAGATGAATTTGCCATTTCAAGAAACATAACTATTGAGTCATTACCTTCATCTAAGTTATCTAATTTATTGATTTCTTTCATGATAACTTTTTTTACATCATTTACATTTGAACCATAAGCAACAGAGAAAGGAACAACAATCCTTGCTTTTGGATCAGGCAGTACATAATTTTTTATATTATTCCCTGCCAGCTTTCCGTTTGGTATTATTATCAGTTCGTTATCCCATGTCTTTATCTTCGTAGCCCTTAAACCAACATCAATAACAGAACCAGCAGTATCTTTGTCAATTTTGATTATATCACCAACTTTGATGCTTCTGTCCATAAGAAGAGAAACACCACCAAAAACATTTCCTAATGTATTTTGTAATCCAAAAGCCACAGCTATACCTACTATCCCTAATGAAGCAAGTATGCCGCTTACTTTTATATCCCATAAATTAAGTATGAGCAGTATTCCTATTATCATCAGTAAGATTCTGCTTGTTTTAGTGCTAAGCTTCATCAGGTTTTCATCAACTTCTTTTGATTTTCTTTTAGCAGTTCCATGTATCCATGAAGCGATTATTATATCGAATACAACAATCAATATGTAGGCTAATAATAATGTAGCAACTGTAGACACTATCCTTTGGGCAGTTGTATTAGTCTTAGTCGTTAATTCTAAGGGGATTATCGCTAGCTTTACACCTAAGAAAAACAATAATAATGATATGGGTATATGTGTCTTTTTTACTAATATATCATCTACATCTGTTTTTGTTTTAGAAGTGATATTTAGAATATATTTCTCCATGATATATGCAATTGTCTTTGCAATAATAAAGAATAAAACTAATGTTATCAATGATTGAGTATACTTATTACTTATAGTCATACCCATAAAGTTTATAACAGCCATTCCATCAAACATAATAATATACAGGCACATCTTATATATATACTTTATGATTTCTGACAGTGTTATTAAATCGGCAGATTAATATATGAGTACATCTCAAATTATTCTGAGGTGATCAAATGCATAAATGCCCATATTGTAAAAAAATTGATTCTGTCAAAGCAGGACTAAGAAAAAACAAGTCAGGTTTTGTACAAAGGTATTTTTGTAACGAATGCAAAAGACTTTTCATAGATAGAAAAGGATTTGAGAATGTACAAACAAAACCAGAGATAATAGTAACTGC
>Ga0233431_1001996_pt1 | contig 31191 bp, 31 predicted proteins | sample SI_118_April2016_FD_179867 | JGI IMG/M metagenome (GOLD analysis project Ga0233431, IMG submission 179867) | Seawater microbial communities from Saanich Inlet, British Columbia, Canada - SI_118_April2016_200_MG | ecosystem: Environmental > Aquatic > Marine > Inlet | place: Canada: British...
ATATATCGTAGTGGTGTTCAAGGAATGAAACTTTTTGCATATTAGGAATATGTGACTAGTTTTATGACACAGGAAACCGCTATGAGATGAAGTAAAACCTTTAAGTTATTTATTTATGCTTCCTAACTGTCCTAAGGCATCATCAATAGTTGATTCTGATTTTAGTGAAAGATTAGACTCACTATTAAAATTTTTAACGTCAATTAACCCGGTAAAGCTGACTTTTATAATAACATTTCCATTTTTTTCAGACATTATTCTACCTTATTTTTAATAAAATAATTATTAATTTTTTAGTTATCTTTGTTCAAAAATCATCATAAAAATATACGTATATCCATTCCCATTTCGCCATCTACTGTACTAAAGTAAGTTTGTAAAGTACTGAACAAAGAATAAATATAGAAAAAAAAATGCCTTTTTTAATGCAATTAACAATTTTTACAATTTTTTATTGCATTGTAACCTATTTAATGAATTTGCTTAAGAGCATTATCAAGATCATCGATTAAATCATCCACATTTTCCAAACCAACAGAAATTCTCATTGTTCCCAATGAAATACCCATATTTTTGAACTGTTCAGGCGGTAATTCTTTCAAATAGCTTATTGCAGGTGCATAGATTAAACTTTCATGACCTCCCCAGCTCACACCAATTAGAAAAATATTCAAAGCATTAAAAAAGTTTTTTATTTCCTGTAAATCATCCGAGTCAATTTCAAACCCCATTAAACCGCTATAACCTGTCATTTGTTTTTTACCCAATTTATATTGGGGAAAACTCTCGATCTCAGGGTACAGGACATGCTTTATTTTTTTATGTCCTTGAAGAAATTTAGCTATCATTTTAGCATTTTCCTGATGCTTCTGCATTCTTAGTGGAAGAGTTCTGAGGCTTCTTGTTATAAGCCAGGCTTCAAAAGGAGCCAGCTTTGCTCCAAAAAGTGCATGTTCACCTAAGAATATTTCATCAATATCTTTTTCTTTTCCTATTACAACACCAGCAACTACATCACTGTGACCACCTATATATTTAGAGCAGGAATGAACTTCTAAATCAATTCCCATTTCAATAGGTTTTTGAAAAACAGGAGTAGCCCAGGTGTTGTCAATAATAGTATTAATATTGTTTTTTTTTGCCAAGTCTGTAATTGCTCTAATATCCTGGAGGGAAAAAACTGCAGTAGCCGGGCTTTCAATATAAATTAATTTAGTATTATCTCTAATAGAATTTTCAAATTCTTCAATTTTAGTTCCAGAGATATAAGAAACTTCTATATCAAATTTTTTACAAAGATAAGAATTAAAAAAATTACTAGCAGGTCCATATATATTATTAAGAGTAATTACATGATCTCCTGATTTTATATAATGCATAATTGCAGAAGTAATTGCTCCCATGCCAGAACTAAACAATTTAGCTTTTTCGCCACCTGCAATTTTAGCTAGTTTCATCTCGGCTAATGTTACAGTAGGATTGTTGCCTCTAGTATAAATGCAGTTTGAAACAGGATCATCAAAAGCTTTATCAATTGCCTCCCAGTCAGAAAATGCAAAAAGAGAATTTTGATATATGGGTGGAACTACAGCTCCTGCATGTTCTGCTCTGTCTTCACCATAATGTGCTATAATTGTTTCTATTTGTCGCTCTTTCATTATCCGATTCCCATTTTATTATCTAATCATCATATATAAGTCTAAAAGTAGATATTAATATTATTTACATCATATAAAAAATCCAGTGCTAATCAATGCATCAAACAACTATACATTATGATATAAAAGCCTCTGTACTTATAGCAAAAAACATTTATATTCAATTACACATAATATTATTATTCAAACCAAAGGACAAAATATACATGAAGAAGAAATATATTTCCGTTGGAGATATTGTTTTTATAAACATCGCTGCATTGATTGGAGTGAGATGGTTTTCTACAGCAGCTAAATATGGTGCCGGTGCTATAATATTATGGATTCTTGCAGCTTTTCTATTTTTTATTCCTGTAGCTTTAATATGTGCAGAACTTTCTTCTCTTTTTCCGAATGAAAAAGGCGGTATGATGTCATGGATTAAAAATATATATGGGGAAAAAACTTCATTTTTTGCATCATGGATTTACTATGTAAGTTGGTATTTCTATTACCCTGCTGTTCTTACTTTCACATCAATAGCTTTTGCTTATGCTTTTGCACCAAAACTTGCATCAAATAAAGTTTATGTGACAATTTTTGTTATTGTTATATATTGGATGATCACACTCATAGCTTTGTATGGAGATAAAGCTACATCAAAAACAGCTAAATTAGGAGGTTTATTCGGGAACATAATTCCTATATTAGCTATTCTTGCATTAGGTGCGGCGTCTGTTTTTATTTTAAAAATACCTATCCCAACAGACTATTCTCTTTCTAATTGGATACCAAATTTTTCAAGTTCAAACTTAATGTTTCTATCAACATTAACACTTGCAATGGCAGGTGTTGAACTTTCATCACCTTTTGCTGCATCAATGAAGAACCCGTCTAAAGATTACCCAAAAGCAATCGTAATTTCTGGCTTTTGTGTTTGTCTAGCCTACATACTGGGAACAGTTGCACTAACGTTTGTTTTGCCTCCAAGTAAAATAGGAGCAGCAAGTGGAATTCTAACAGATATTATACATATAACGAGTGTAATGGGAGCACCTATTGTAGGCAAAATACTCTGTTTCTTAATTTTTCTCGCACCTTTTGCTGGCTGTATAGTTGTACTGCTGGCATCAACAAGATTTTTTGTTGATGGAAATGATAAGAATAGTCTCCCAAAAATTTTTCTTCATAAAAATAAAAATGATGTAGCAAGCAAGGCAATAATTATGCAGGGATTAATCGTTACTGCAATAATTATTGCAACAAACCTATTATCTACAGTAGAATTGATATATGCTGCACTTGTTTTGACTGGAACTATATTGCTATTTATACCTTATTTAATTCTTATATTTGCCTATTTCTCTCTAAAGTTCAAACAGAGAAGTAAATATAAAAATGCTCCATTCAAGGTTCCATTTGGATATACAGGAGCAATAATTGCCGGTTCTATTGTAATCTTTACAACACTGATTACAATATTCATTCCTATGGTATCTCCTCCAGCCGGTCAATCTGCACTGAAGTATGAAATTATATTAATAGGCTCTCCAGCACTTTTCATAATCATTGGCTTCATCATGCACGGATATGTAAGAAATAAACGGGTAAATAAAGATTAATTTATTCGAAGCTATATCAGCAAATTGGAATACAGGCTAACATCTGTATCCCAATTTATTTTATATCAGAAAAATGCCTTAATGGATATTAACCGTCACTATGTTTAAAATATTAGATTTTTTCAGTTCTGTTTCTTCTAAAATTCTGTTTTTTAAATATTAACAACACCCCGACAGCAATAACAATACATGGCCATACCGGAGCAGAAATATGGTAATAAATATTAACTAGTGCCAATGTACCGATGATAACCAAAATTATTCCACCGAAACTTCCGTGTCCTATTCCTGTATGATGATATTTGCTCATAATTTTCTCCCTTACTGATTAATAATTATTTTTAATGTTTCAATATATTTTTTAAATCCATTTTTACCTTTAGCTGTAATTATATAAGTTGTCTTAGGTTTATTTTTTTCAAACTTTTTCTCTACACTTACATATTCTGACATTAGTAATCTTTTCATATGCGTACTCATATGACCGTCAGATAATCCCAAAGCATTTTTTAAGGTAGTATAATCACACTCCTTAGTATTTATTAGATAAGCCATTATCTTTGTTCTGACAGGTTGGTGAATGACTTCATCTAATTTTAATTCGATATCAGTCATTAGCTCTATCCTCTACTGTTTTTTATTGAAACTCCCATTAAAATATAGGTTATTCCCAAATAAATCATGAAATATATCCATAGATAATTTGAACCTAAACCGGAAACCACCATAAAAATAAGTCCTAAAATTATATATGACCAGGAAATTATAGTAACCAGCTTATTAGTAAATCGTCCGAAAAAATTAAATAGCAAACCTACGAATATATAAACAAAAGGAAAAATTAATTCTCCTCTCCCTATAATTGCCAATACTATTATTGAAGCAAACATTGTTATGATTATTGTATCGTGTATTCCAAGTGCTTTTACAAGAATAGGATTTGTAGAAGGCTTGACAATCTTATTCTTCATTTTAGAAAAATGAAAACAGATAAAAAACAATAAATAAAAGAAAACAACCTGAATAATAATATTTATTACCGGATTTGATAAAATGTTTATCCCAAAAGTAAGATAGCTGGTTATATATTCAATTAGCGGTATAAACAGAAATATTATACCTGATATTATGAGCCTTTTTTCAGAAAACAGTATTGTGTTACTGGAATCAATTACTGCATTAATTGATTCAATCTGTTTTATTGCTTCTTCTTTATCCATTTTTCAATTCCTTTTTAAAATTTTAGTTTGCCAGATATCAATAGTACTATCAATATAATAGTACTATTGACTAAAATCAAATAAAGAAAAAAATAAAATAAAAATTATAGTTCAATTAGTTTGCTAAAGAATTATTCTTAATGATTGAATAGATATCCTAAGCTAATAAGATACCAAACAGGAGATCCACTCATCACAAGAATAATGAAAAATATTCACCTAATATTATAGTCTGAATAATGGCTGTCAATCACTAGGCAAGAGTAGCAGCATAAGCTAAAATAACGACAGCAACAATCTGCACAGATATAGCAAAAGCCATAATACTTTTTGACAAAGCACTACTCCCCTTCCATTCTCCATATTTAAAACTCCAAAAATTAGATGTTAGAACTATAAAGACCATATATATAGGCCATATTATAATTGGTCCCAATGCACCTATTAGAAGAGTCGCCTTACCATAAAACAAGGCACATTCGAAAAAAAGTAATGCCATTACAAATATCATTAAATGATATTTAAATGAAACACGGTTATCTGGCGTTGTCCCAAAGCTTTTTCTTTTTAAACTAGCAATCAAAAAATATATCATATATGGCAAAAAGCCACCTAAAAAGATAAGCAGCCAAGGTAAATTGCCTACTACTAAATGGCTATTAGATGATAATAATTTTCCCGTTTGAAAACCTGAAGCACTATATGCATAAGAAAATCCCTGAAACGCAGAGCTAATACCAGCCAATATAGATAAAATTATGCCCAATAATGGACGTAAATTGTTTTTATTAGATAAAGTTGTGCGTTTAATATCATCACGTATTTTCGCTGCAATACCGGCAGATATTACCCCTATAATAAAAAGAATAACTCCTGCCACAATAAATAGGCCGAAAAAAGTTAAAAAACGATTAGGATGGATAAATATCAGCGGCAGTAAAGCACCTCCGGCAGTTCCTATACCGATATTAATAACAAATACTACACCAATACCTATGTGTTTAAATGCAAAACACATACATATCATTCCAAGTCCCCAAAGCAATCCACCCAATAATGGGACATAGATATAACTCGGTGCAACACATAGGATTATGTTAATAAAATTATGATCCAAGATCAGAAACGTTGCAATGGGAATTATTAAATATGCCCACCATGAAAAAACAAACCAAAGTTTTTCCTGCTTAATATGAGGCATATGCTTCATTGGAATAGCAAAAGATCCGTTAAGTATTCCTCCAATAATAACCAAAAATATAGCTGATGCAATTAATCCCATACTACCCCTCTTCTTTTATATATTTACAAACTATTAATTTCCTTTTGCTATATAAGCGGCACCAATAAGAGCAGTGTCGTACCCATGACAGGAAAGTTGAATAGCAGGAGCTTTAACTAACTGAATATGACTGCACATATACGATCTTACTTTATTTATGAATTTTTCTCCGCCACCTATAGATACACCACCGCCAAAAACGATTAATTCAGGTGCAAGAATAGTAGCAATATTCCTCAATCCCTGTCCTAAATTATAAGCAACTTCATCCCACTCATCATCATTCAACTGTTCCGCAGGTTTTCCATAAATTCGCCTAATTCCATTACCCGAAACTATCGCTTCCAAGCAATCTTCAACACCACATTCACAATTAATATTTTCAGGTTTACTGCATCTGTAATTTATAGTTTGATGACCAATTTCCGGGTGGCATTTCCCTTCATAAATTTTTCCATCTACTAAATATCCACCGCCCATACCTGTACTTATCGTAATATATAAAAAATATTTTTCTTTGTAACCACCGATGTGATACTCACCGAGAGCCGCTACATTAGTATCCACATCAACAAAAAATGGAACATTCCATTTTTTTTCAATAATATCTTTTAGCGGTATATTTCTCCATTCAGGCTGATGAAGAGGAGAAACAATTCCTCTTTGAACATCCAATGGCCCCCCTATCGCAGCACCAATACCTAATATTTTATTATTTTCGTGGAGTTCAGATATCATTTTATGTAATAAATTAATACCATCATCCAATCCTACAGGTGTTGGATATTTCACACGTTTAAGTTCGTTAAAGTCTTTATCATAGCAGGCAGCCATTAACTTAGTGCCACCAATATCAAGTCCTATATAAACATCCATTTTAATTCCCCCGTATATAAATATATAATTTTAAAATTAGACTAATTCTATAGAGTAACCAGTTTTAAAAACACATCCTGGTTCTAATGTAAGAATGCCTGGTTTATTTTCTATATGACCAGAGGCATCAGCAGGGTCATCATGTCCAAACCATGGTTCAATACAAACATAAGATGCACCTGGTTTAGCCCAGATTCCCAAATCAGGATGATTACTTATTCCTACTCTTACATTTCTATTTGTTTTATTATTTTTCACGTAAATATTTCTTGATTTTACATTAGTAAAAATCAGTGCATCATCATTAAAAGTATTTTTGTCCAGTTTTATTATTTTTTCATCAGACAAATAAGGTATATCCTGTCTTTCAAGCAATTGGTTTACTAACTTATATGGATATAGAGTCTCGTTAGTTTCAAATTCAATATAATAATCTTCAAGAGTTGAATTATCTGTAGGCATATTTATTCCTGGATGACTTCCTATGCTAAAATACATAAGATCTGAATCATTATTCATAATCTCATATTCTACGGTAAGTTCGCCTGATTTCTGAAGAGTAAACAGCACAGAAAAATCAAAGTCAAAAGGGTAAAAAACTTTTACCTCATCATCAGATTCAAATAAAAACTTAACCGATGATTTAGTTTTTTCTATAACGTCAAAAAAGTTTTTAGTGGCAAAACCATGCTTAGGCATTTTGTATATTTTATTTTTATATAGGAAACTCTTGTTTTTCAATCTACCAATAACAGGAAATAATATAGGTGCGCTTCCCGACCAAATTGAAGGATCTGATTGCCATATCAATTCATCTTTTTTAATTTTATATGATTTTAGTTCTGCACCAAATTCATTTATTAATGCAGTAGCTTTACCATTTTTAATAGCCTGCATAAAAACACTCTCCTAACTCAATTATCAGTTTAAAAATTAATATAATATCTTATTTCATTTATTACGTTTTTATTTTGCCTAGAAATAAATATGTCCATTAATATAACTTAAAATTGAATTATAACTTCAAATATTACAACAAAATTTAAATTATCCATAAAATAATTAGAGCAAAAAAAAATCCAACTTACAGGCTGGATAAAACTATTCAAAAATATACATTGAGCCATCAGATGATGACTCAATATATCTGACTATTTTACAACTTCAAAATTATTTCTATTCATCGTTGCAGAGCTGTCACCAATAAAAACATCAAAATATCCTGGTTCTAAAATTTTTTCCATTTTATAATTATAAATTTTCAGATCCTCAGGCCTAATAGTAAAGGTTACTTTTTGTGTTTCTCCAGGTTTAAGAAAAATTTGTTTAAACCCTCTTAATTCTTTTTCCGGAACAGTTACAGATGCCACTTCATCGTGAATATAAAGCTGCACCGTTTCGAGACCTGCGATTTTTCCTGTATTCGTAACTTCAACAGTTGCTTTAACTAATTCATCTGGCTTAATCTTATTCTTACTCAAAAACACCTCAGAATATTTGAATGTAGTATAACTCAAACCATAACCAAAATGATATAGTGGAGCATTTGGTATATCTATATATTTAGAAACATATTTATCGTGAACTGTTGGTGGAATTTCGGGTCTGCCTGATCTCTTGGAGTTATAATAAATAGGTATTTGACCTACAGCATAAGGAAAAGTCATTGTCAGCTTCCCTGATGGATTGTAATCACCAAAAATCACATCAGCAATTGCATTTCCTGCTTCACTTCCTAAAAACCATGTTTCCAATATTGCAGGAATATACTGTTTTGTCCAATTAATGGTCAAAGGTCTCCCATTCATCAAAACAACTATAATAGGCACTCCTGTATTATAAAGTTTTTGAAGCAGTTCTTTCTGTACGCCAGGAAGATCGATAAATGCTCTTGATGCAGCTTCACCTGACATGACAGCTTCTTCGCCAACTACGGCTATTACAATATCAGATCTTTTAGCTGTATTAACTGCATCTTCAAACATTGTTTTATCGTTGCCCTTTATATTACAGCCTTTAGCATAGAGTATATTTGTATTTGAAGCTACAGCATTCTTTATTCCTTCTAACACAGATACAGCACTATTATGCATACCTTTAGCGCTCCATGGTCCTAATGGGTTACCTTTATCTGCAGCTAGCGGACCTATAACTGCAATATTTTTAATATCTTTCTTTAGCGGGAGAATATTATTATTATTCTTCAATAGTACAATTGATTTTTGAGCAACTTTTCTAGAATATTCTCTATTTATTTGGGTATATACTGATTCTTTTTCTCTTTCTTTGTCATTATAGAGATATGGACTTTCAAACAATCCAAGTTCAAATTTCTTAAGTAATATCTCATAAACCAATTTATCTATCTGCTTAATAGATATTTTCTTATCTTTCACTAAGCGTGGCAATTCTTTATTATAAATACCACTTACCATATCCATTGAGACACCAGCATCTATGGCTAATTTTCCTGCCTGATATTGATTACCTGCCACACCATGATTGATTAATTCATCAACTGCATTCCAGTCAGATACAACAATTCCGTTAAATCCCCATTTATCTTTTAAAATATCATTTATAAGATATTTGTTTGCAGTCATTGGTATAGAATCAACTCCAGTAAATGACGGCATAATAGAACCTACACCTGCATCTACAGCAGCTTTGTATGCAGGCATATAAGTTTCCCATAGAGTTCTATTAGATACATCAACTGTCCAATACTCTCTCCCTGCCTGCACTAAAGCATAAGCAACATAATGTTTTATACATGAGAGCACAGTATTTTTCTCTGCTAAGCTTTCACCTTGAAACCCTTTTACATAAGCGACAGCCATAAGAGTCGTAAGATATGTATCCTCACCAAATCCCTCGACAACTCTTCCCCATCTGGGATCTCTAGAAACATTTACCATTGGAGAGAAAACCCAATTTATACCGGATGCTGATGCTTCATCCGCAGCAATTTTCTGTGCTTTTATCAACATATCAATATCCCATGTACAAGATTGTGCAAGTGGAACAGGGAATATAGTTTTATATCCATGTATTACATCTAAACCAAAAAGCAATGGAATACCAAGTCTTGACTCTTTAACTGCTGTTTTTTGCAGTTTCTTAGTATTTTCATAACCCGTTATATTAAGAAATGAACCAACCTTCCCATCCTTTATTAATTCTAAATCTGCTTTATGTGCCACACTTGTGCCTGTTACATTACTACCAGAATATTGAGATAATTGACCAATCTTCTCTTCTAATGTCATTTTTTTCAGTAATGTTTTTATTTGCACATCATATTTACTCATAGAAATACCATCATTTTTAGCAAACAGAATAAACGGTAAGAGTAAACTTAGTAATGTTAGAGTCAGCCTTTTAAACATAATTTTCCTTTTTTAAATAATATTAAGAGAGATTTTTTATATCCAACTACTGCCTATATAATAGGAATCATATTAAATAATTAGGGAAAGTAAATAGTCATAGGTAGAAAATATAAAATATTATTTAGCTATACTCTAGTTTTTCTGTTCGTTTTAAAATAAATAAAGTAATATCATCAAATAATATGTTATCCTGAAATCCTATCACATCATCAATAACAGATTTGCATAATTTCTTACTAGATCCACCATTTTCATCAGTCAAAATATTTAGCAATCTTTGACCACCATAAAACTCTTTTTGAAGGGAAAGTGCATCTGTAATCCCATCAGTATACAAAATCATCATTTCTCCATACTCAAGGTGCTCAGTTTTAGAAAAATATTCAATATTATTATAAAAGCCCACTAAAGTATCACCAATAACTCCGAATTCGCGTGCTGTACCATTTGTTCTATTTAAAATGATAGAATCGTGATGACCGGCATTTGCATAGTCGAAATTACCTGTATTAATATCATAATAAATCAAAAAAATAGAAGCAAACATCATTTCTTTATTTTCGCTGCAGACTGCGTTGTTTATACGCCTAAGTGCTTTGCCTGGATCATCAGATTCGTGCTTGCATATATTTTTTGATATTGTTTTAAGAACACCCATAAAAAATGCTGCTGGAACACCTTTTCCTGATACATCTCCTACAAGAATAGCCATTTTTGTTTTTTCATTATTTATGTAGAAAAAATCAAAAAAGTCACCTGCAACTTCTTTTGCCGGAATTAAATCAACAACGATAGAAAATTCATCTCTTATAAATTCTGAAGTTACATCAGGGAGCATAGATTTCTGTATTCTTCTTGCTATATCAAGCTCACGTTCTATCTGTTCTCTATCTATAATTTCTTTTTCTAATTTTTTCAAATAATCCTTAAGACTTCCACCCAACTGATTGAACGTTTTGGCAAGTTGAATTGTTTCAATACTACCATATTCTTCAACTTCAACATTAAAATCTCCTGATCCCATTTTAATAACTGCATTTTTTAAAGCTACAAGAGGTCTAGATAAAATACCTGACAACCATAAACCGATTAAAATACTTATTAAAAAAAGAATTAAAAATGCTAATAAAAAAACTAAACTTATAATGAACCAAGTTTGATAAAATTCCTTATCAATCTGTCTATTTAAATCACGAATCTCAAACTTTTCTCTTTCTTGTATTTTAGTTAAAAGAGGACCTAGATAGTTATTTATAGAAACAGTGCCATAAATATAATATTCTGTTCCGGCAACACGAACAAATACCCAGTACTTTGATATTTTTTTTGTACCATTTTTATCATAAACTTCAATTTTAGAACTTCCTGTATAAATGTTAGATTTTATAGCATTTTCATATGTTTCATGTAATTTGCGTTTAGAATATATATAATCTTTAATATTTGTATGTGCAATATTTTTATCTGGATGAAAAATTATATAACCTGATTTATCGATTAATGCCATATAGCCAACATTAACATTATGCACAGTAATCGATTGCATTGCTATTTTTTTCAGATGTTTACTTTTTTCAATCAGTTTTAAAGTATCCAATCTATCCCTTTTAATAATTCTAGATAATCTTTGAGCTACAGATTTAACACTATCAAGCACATATTGCTTAACTAGTGGCTGCAAAGTTGCAAGTTGATATTTAAAGCTAGTATCTTCAAGCTCTCGAATAGTTTTTACAGCCTCATTCGTTTGCTTGCTGGTTTGGTTTAGAGAGGAAATAAAATGAATAGCAGAAAACAAAGTTCCAACAATGCAGATTAGTAAAATATAGGAAAGTATTATTCGTTTTCGGAACCCTATAGGTTTTCTATATAGGCGACGACGCATTAGATTTAGGAATTAATTTTAGAAATAGTTAATATGTTTTTTTTCTTTTTACGTATATAAGATACATTATCCATAACATTTCTAACCAAGAAAACTCCCATTCCACCAATTTTTCTATCTTCTAGAGGAGTATTAATATCTGGTTCATCAACATTCATTACATCAAACTTAATACCATCGTCCGTGAAAATAATTATCAATTCATTATTTTCATCAATATAGTCACACTCTATTTTTATCTTACCTTTTAATTTAGGATAAGCATAACTTATAATATTAACCAAAATTTCTTCTGTAGCTAAAACTATATCAAGAGTTTCAGCTTCATTAAAATTATTTTTAATTGCTATCTCTTTAATAAAATCTATTAAAATTTCTAGTTTTTCAAAGCAAGCCTGCTCGACTACAACATTCATATACTTATATCCGAAGCTTTTTAATTTGATGTATAACTATATTTTATCTACTTAGAAGAAAGAAATCAAGTGATGTAAAGTATTATATATCAGAAGAAAAACATATAAAAAGTTTCTAATACTCAGGAAACTTTTTATATGCCATAAATAGGACTAAATTAAATTTAGTCTTTCGGCTAAGCCGGCTATTTTAAATACTTTTTTTACTGATGGTGTTACATTGATAATTGAAAAATTACCTGCAATAACTTTATGGGAAGCTTTCCCGCATAGGCGGAGAAAAGAAGATGCAATATATTCAACACCATCGAGATCAAAAACAATCTCATTAGCACCTTCTATAGCCTGCATAATTTTTCTTTCAGCATCCATGCACTTTGTCGTATCCATTCTACCATCAAATTTACAGATAGTTTTGCCTGCACCTTCACTTATACACTCAATAGACATAATACCTCCAAGGTGATTTATGATTAATAATTCATATTATATTTTTTTTCAAATTCTTTCGGACTTAAAGATTCATCATAAAACAAAGAAGTATCAAAATTAGACAACCTTTCATCTACACGTCTTCTAGCCACACGCTGAATATTCATCAAATGCTTAATTGTAATATTATCTGTAGTAATATTTTTGCCAGTAGTTCCACAGCCTAAAGTTAAAGACGTATGCAATTTATTAAAGAGTCCTCCCACAGCACCTTGAGAGGAAGGAGAATTCACAAGGATTCTTCCAGCATTCATCGTTATGGCAAATTCCCTTATTTTATCTTCACGATTAGAATGAATACTTGCGGAATGTCCCATTCCTCCATGATAGTTAAGATCCATACATGTAGCTAGCGCTGTAGAAAAATCTTTTTTTACATAATATGCGAGTATTGGGCATAATATTTCAGATGACAAAGGATGCTCATTACCTACTGAATCAAGAGGAGCCATTAGTATTTTTGTATCATCAGGAACTGATATCCCTGCCATTTTTGCTATTTTAAGAGCAGGCTGACCTACAACAGCAGCACTCATGACACCACGCTTTGGATCAAGCACAATATCTTCGACGGCTTTGACTTCAGATTCATTTAAGAAGTAACCGCCTTGCTTTTTAAATTCTTCTTCAACCTCATCTGCAATTGCTTCGACAACTACAACAGCCTGTTCACTGGCACAAATTGTTCCATTATCAAACGTTTTAGATATAAAGATTTGTTCAACTGCAAACTGTGCATCCGCTGTTTTATCAATCAAAACAGGAACATTACCAGATCCTACGCCATAAGCAGGTGTACCGGAAGTATAAGCAGCTTTTACAACACCACCACCACCAGTTGCCACGATCAAAGCTAAATCCTTATGTGCCATAATAGCATTGGTTTCGGCAAAATGTTCTTTAAGATCAAATGTAGCCGGATCATATACTTCATCAAGTGTCCATTGTATACAGTTTTCAGGAGCATCTTCCTTTAATGCTGCTTCATAACAAATTCTAGCTGCCTCAGCAATACATCCTATCGCTTTCTGATGTGGGCTTATAATTATTGGATTACGTGTTTTAAGTGCTATTAATATTTTAAAAATAGTAGTAGAAGTAGGGTTTGTAACAGGAATAATCGCTAAAATTGGTCCTAAAGGTTCTGCAACTTCCATAATCCCTGTTGCTCTATCATCAGAAATTACACCTACTGTTTTTTGATCCTTAATATCTTCATAAACATAAAAAGAACCAACTATATTTTTGACCACTTTATCGTCAAAATTTCCTATTTCTGTTTCTTCAACTGCCATTTTAGCAAGTTTTATTCGATTTTTAAAAGCAGCTCTATAAACAGCTTTAACAATTTTATCTGTCTGTTTCTGATCCAACTGACTAAATACTGCTGCAGAATTAAGAGCATTATCTAACAGTTTATCAACTTTTTCTTTTGTTGTATAATTTGCCATTAAAATACATTTCCTTAAAATTAATTTTTGGTTCCATCCCACGCTAAGAAGTAACATGATATCTAAACTAAAAAAAACAATATACTTAAGACTATAATTTATATAAAAAAACTACTAATTATCCCCGCAATTGTTTCATCTTTTTTCTTCGTTTCATTCTGATTGATATATCCCTGGCAATACCCCATACAACATATCCATTAATAACAACAACTATACAGGCTACAGGATCGAGAAAAAGCAGTACAAATATAACCAGTAACAAGCAGAATCTTCTTTTATTTCTTTTTGCATTAACAAGCCATTTCCCCATATGCTGGAATCTAATATTACTTACCATTAATATTCCCATTAAAAATGCATAATATGGTAATATTTTGACCCAAAAATGATGTGGATCAATACTAGTACTGCAAAATAACAAGACTAGGGAACATACTCCGGCAGCACCTCCTGGAGAAGGTAAACCGTAAAACTTTTGTCCACTCTTCTTCTCGACCATAGTCATTACATTATATTGGGCTAGTCTATGCGCTGCAGTAGCTAAATAAACAGCACATAATACCCATGCAATAACATAGCCATACTGAGTGGCAGAATAAACATGAGCCATTACAGCAACAAGAACTGCCGGTGCTACTCCAAATGTGACCATATCAGCCAAAGAATCCATTTGAACACCTTTAAGGCTTGCAGCATTCAAAATACGAGCAGCAAAACCATCAAGCGTATCAAAAATCATAGCACCTAAAATAAGACATGCACTTGTAACAAAAACTGCGTTAAAGTCAGTATTTCTATAGGCTTGGAGAGCAACCAATATAGCACCAAAGCCACATAACGAGTTGCATACAGTCAAAATATTAGGAACAGATTTCAGCCATTTATTTCTTTTTAAAAAGGGCTCGACATTCTTTTTCATATATAAACCTTATTTTACGATTTCAGCAATTATAGAAGTCCCTGCTGTAACTTTATCACCAATTTGAGCAGTTATTTTTATTCCGTCATTATATGGTAAATAAATCTCAGTTCTAGACCCAAACTTAATCATTCCATATTTTTCACCTTTTTTCAGGCAATTGGATATTTGAGTGTCACAAACTATTCTTCTTGCAATTGCACCTGATATTTGTTTTATTCCAATTGGGAATGATAAACCTGCAGCATTTGCATCTCCAATAATTATATTAGATTCATTTTCCTTCCCGGCCCTATCATCTCGTGCATCATAATATTTCCCTTTTTTGTAAATAACATCAATTACCTTCAAATCGCATGGAACTCTATTGAGATGAACATTTAAAACGGAAAGAAATATTCCAATACGAATTACAGGTTTATTTTCAAAATAAGAGCTGTAATCACATTCTTTAAGTACTTCAATATCTTTCACAAGACCGTCAGCCGGTGATACCAGTAGTCTAGGATCATTTGTAATATTCCTAACCGGGCTTCTGAAAAATGCAGCTATTGCAATCCAGATTATAAAGAAAATTAATGCTATTATGTAAAAGAAATATAAACTGAATATAATAGCGAGAGCCACAGAAATAATAATTAAAATAAATGCAATAATACCTGTGCCGAGCCACTCTTTAATGCCATACTTTGTAAGTGTCATAAAAATTCCTAACGTTATAATATTTAAATGTTATTTTTTTTGTTTTTAAGTTCTTTATATCTCTTGATTGATTTAATTCTTTGATTTCTTATTTTTGCACTTCTATATTTTACTACCAATATATATGTAATTAAATAACCTATACAGCCAATAATTATTCCAAAAATAAGCCCTCCGATAAAAAATGAAAGTGCCAGATTAGATCCTAGGCTCAATAATCCATGCCATGTAAAATTATGCACAATACTAGATATTTGTCTATTAATATACATAAAAGTAAGCCCTGTTCCAGCAACTTTAGCTCCAACATAACAAAATATAGGATATAGAAAAGTAACAGTATAAGGATTTGAAATCCATGTAGCTGCAAAAGCCAGCACCTTATCTGTTCTGAGAATAATTGCAAGAATTATCACTATTACTGTCTGCCCACCAATAGGAATCAAACATCCGATAAAAAGCCCTAAAGCTATAGCCAAAGCAGTATTATGGGGCGTTCCGTCAGAGCGAAGCAGTCTATAGTAATATTTTTTTAAAATTCGAAGGATTTTTCTAAACATAGTTAATTTACAAAATTATAAGGGAATATTAGAACATATTAAATATGTTTTATTATACTCCAAATTCAATGATTAATCCAAGTCTTTAATTAAAACATGAACAAAGAGAGTTATTTATAATCAGGCAATGGTTTTCTTCATCCTCTCTGTTCTTTTTTTTCTGTAACTAATAATAAGGTAATATGTAATAAAATAACTTAAAAGACCAAGCACTACCCCAAAAATAAATCCCCCGATGAGAAAAGATATTACTAATTTTTCACCAAGAACTTCAAAACTAGTCAAGGAGAAAGAGTGAACGGCATGTAATAAAATTTTCTCTATCTGAGTAAAAGACAAACCTGCACCTATTATTTTAGAACCTATAAAACAAAAGGTGGGATACAAAAATGGCACAGTATAGGGATTCGCTATCCATGTAGCTGCAAATGCAAGAATCTTATCTGTTTTAAAAAGAAAAGCTAACAATAAAACAATAATTGTATGACCACCTGGAGGCACAAAACAACCAACAAAAACACCAAATGCTATTGCTAAAGCAATACTATGCGGTGTTTCCTTTGATCTAAGTAATTTAAAGTAAAAGAACTTTATTAATTTACGTGTCTTTTTTAACATTGAAAAAAATAAACCATATTGATATTTTGTTTATAGAGTATAATTATATATTAATTTTTAAGTGAATTAAGCTTTAATTTATTAAAAAATAAATAATAATGATTTTATGTTCATTTTATTTATCATTACTAATTCCGATTGTCAAGAATTAATTAAATTAATATAAAACTAAGGAGATACTCATGTCAGAAATTGCTCATTTAAACGATGCTAACTTCGAAGAAAAAACATCAGCAGGCATAACTTTAATAGATTTTTGGGCTCCATGGTGCGGTCCTTGCAAAATGCTCGGCCCAATCCTTGATGAAATATCAAAAGAAATTGGAGACAAAGCCTTAATTGCAAAAGTTAATGTTGATGAGTCACCAGGGATAGCACAAAAATTTAAAGTGAGAAGCATACCTGCAATATTTATAATGAAGGATGGCACACAGGTTAAACAGTTAATCGGACTTCAGAAAAAACAGGCATTAATAAGTGCATTAGAAGAAGTTATCGGATAAATAAAATATGAATAAAAAGATAAAAGTTGTTGTTTTAGGTGCTTCCAATAAGCCTGAAAGGTATTCTTTTCAGGCTGTGGAATTACTAATTGAATATGGTTATAATGTTATACCTGTGAATCCATCAGGTGTTTCAATATGCGGTTTAGAAACACAAAAGAAATTATCTGATATAAAAGATGGCATAGATACTTTAACTATGTATGTAAGTTCTTCTATATCCGATAAACAAACTGATGATATCATTTCATTATCACCTAAAAGAGTAATATTCAATCCTGGAACAGAAAATCCAGAGTTGATGGAAAAATGTAATAATCACAATATAAAAACAGAAGAAGCATGCACTTTGGTTTTACTAAAAACTAATAGCTTTTAAAATTATTTTAATAAAATTTGGAGTAATTATGAAACATTTTTATAAGAAATTAACTATCCCTGCAGTAGCAATTTTTATTATCGCAGGTGCTGTGATAACATTTACCGGATGTTCAAAAACAGACAGCAAAAATGAAGTTAAAGCAACTTCAACACAAACTACAACTTTTGCTTACATTCCATCCAGCAGTAATATTATTGGCAAAGTAAATATAGCTAAAATAGCAAAGATAGAGAGTGTTAAAAAGCAAATAGAAGCCAACAAAGATATTCCTTACATTAAAGAGATGAAATCATCAGGAATGGATGTAAATAATATCAGTACTATAAACTTCGGCATTTCTCCTAACGCATTAAGCAAAAAAGCAAACACTAAACAATCAGGTGCTGAAGGTGTAGTTATTATCAAAACTATTAACAAAGTCGTTCTTAGTAAATTTATCGGTCTGATCGAAAAAAATCATGAATTGACATTCAAAACAGAAAAAATTGATAATGCCACATTGTATACCATACCAACTAAAGAACACAGTGGTACAGATACATTCTTAACACAGCTTTCAGGGAACCTAATTGCAATAGGAACAAAAAGCATGCTGGAACAATCAATCCTATTACATAACAATAAAGGAAAATCAGTTCTGCAAAATGTTAAACTTATGCAAATTTCAGAAAATGCAAAAAGAAATGATATGCTTTGGGTAGCTGCTTTAATTCCACCTGAAGCTTCTGGACTGGCAGACAAAGATGCTCCTAAAATAAATAATGGTTTAATTTATGCAAATTACATAAATAATTCATTAAATATCGGTGGAACTATAAACTGTGATTCGAATAAAGATGTTCAAAAAATATTACTTCCCGCTCAAATGATAATTTCATTAGCTGCAATGAATTCAAATAACACTTTAAAAGCTGAAGATATTTCATTAAAAGCTAATAAGAATCAACTCCTCATTGACATAAAAATACCACAGGCTGCTTTAGATACTTTTGCAAAAAGCGCCGCCGCAAATGCTGCTAATGCAGCAGGCGAACTTCAGCACAATAATCAAAAATCAGCAACAAAACAGGATCTAACTGCAGCTAAAGCTATAAAAACTAATTCAAATACACTTAAACTACATCCTGACGCAGCAGCAAAAGTTAAAAGCACTCCTGCTTTAACAGAAAAAACAGTAAATACAAAATAATTAATTCTTTTACATTCTTCCGCCTTTAATGGCGGAAAGAATGTATTTATTTTATGAAAAAAGAAGATCTACTAAAAGCACTGGCAGAAAACAATATCATTCCTTCAAAACGTCTTGGACAAAATTTTCTTATAGACGAGAATATAGTTAGATTTATAAATAGGACAGCCGCTCCTGAAAAAGACCAGCTTATACTTGAAGTAGGTCCCGGCTTAGGTGTTTTGACTAAATATTTACTGGATTCAGGAGCAAAGGTAATTGCGATAGAATTTGATTCAAGATTAGCCGAATACTTAAAAAAAACAATCACAAAAGAAAATTTCAAAGTAATACACGAAGATGCCTGTAAGACTGATTACACAAAACTTACTCAAGGCATTAATGATTATAGGATAATATCCAATCTTCCATATTCAATAAGCACACCGCTACTTGCTAAATTATTAGAACTCGATAATCTTCCTGCAGACATGGTTTTTCTGCTCCAGAAAGAAACGGCACAAAGATTTGTAGCTGAACCTAATAATAAAAGTTATGGAGGTATATCTGTAAGAATCCAGGCAGCATATGATACTAAATATATAAGAACAGTATCTCCAAGCGTTTTTCATCCAAAACCGGAAGTAGATTCTGCCATTGTTAAATTCATGAGAAAAGATAAGTTTCCTAAAAAAATAATACGGGATTCGCTGAGTATTCTGGTAAAAACTGCATTTTCTAAGCGAAGAAAAAAAGTAACAAGCAATATAAACAATTTGTTTATTAATAAAGATTTTAAAAATATATTTGGAAATCTTAGCATTGATCTTAATGCAAGGGCTGAAAATATAACCCCAAATCAATATTTAAAGCTTGCAGAAATATTGATAAATCAAAAATGATTTAAAAGCTTTCCAACTTCCTTTGGATAATAATAAATTTCGATTCCATTTTTTCTTATTGTTAGTTTTTTTATAGATTTCATTAGCTGTTTTGATATTGGATTATTATTAATATTCCCCTCAGCTTTTTTCATAAAATAATCTACAGCAGAAATCGGAATTGAAATATCTCCTACATAAAATGAGATAAATTTAACTTTAATAGAATCATTATCTAAAACAGGTATTATTTTAAGAGAAAGGACTATATAAGATCCAAATGGTGTTCTGAAAGGTAGATCAAAATAAAAATCAAACTTAAATATTCCATTATCAAATTCAGCCTTTGACAATGTTACATAATTATCTGCATCAGTCATGGCACCTGATACTTGACTTCCGGCTATTGCCATTGCAAACATGGTATTTAATTCAACTTTTGATAGAGCTACTTTTCGTAACTTGTAACCAACATCAGGAGTATAAATATAATAAGATTCCTCTTTATATTTTTTCTGTAGAGAATTCATTGCAGCAATACTCTCAGTTGTAATATTAAAACCAGACGAAGGAACATTGGATGATATAATTAGACTGCAGATAATAGAAACTAAAACTATTATTACAAAAAGAATTATTAAGAGTACAACAATGATTTTTTTCATATTAAAGGTTAACCTTTTTTATCGATGTTTCAGAACATATCAATACATAACTTGCAATTAATAAAAACTATAACATCTTTATTAAATATCATTTTTTTGATTTTATATCTCTTCAGGATTAAATTATAGATCTATTTTATAATATAATACTTATATTTAACAAACAGAAAAGGAATTTTTTTACATATTATGAATTTACTCTTTGAAATTGAATTAGATACCGGTGCAAAATATGAAGCATATGCAGATGAATCACTTGGACTCAAAAAAAACGATTTTTGCCTGATCAGAAAAGATAAATATCTCGATTATGGAAAAATATCAAAATTTATAGGTAATTTATCTACAGAGCTAAATAACTCAGAAATACCTAAAATAGACAGAAAAGCTACAATGCTTGACAAAAGCAAGGCGAATGAAAATCAAATGAGAGCTAAATCTGCTTATAGAACTGCCGTAACGCAGATAGAAAAACTTAAGTTGCAGATGAAACTTTTAAATGTTCATTTTACGTATGACAGAAAATTAGTAACCTTTCTATTTACTGCAGAAGGCAGAATAGATTTTAGACAATTAGTAAAAGAACTCTCTCAGATTTTAAATACTAGAATAGAGTTAAGGCAAATAGGTGTCAGAGATGAAACAGCTGTGCTTGGCGGTTTAGGTACCTGCGGTCAAACTTTATGCTGTTGCAGATTCCTTAAAAAATTTGAATCAATAAATGTAAAAATGGCAAAAGAGCAGGATTTATCACTAAATCCTACTAATATATCCGGAATGTGCGGCAGACTAAAATGCTGCTTAAAATATGAGCATGAGGATTACATTGAACTTGATAAAGGAATGCCAAGAAGAGGTTCATCATGTGAATGTGCTGAAGGAGTAGGCAAAATAGTAGACAGAAATCTGCTCACACAAAAAGTTACAGTTTATTTAAATGAATCAGCAAAATATTTAACCTGTCCTAAAGAAGAAATAAGAGTAATATACCCGAATAAATATAAAGATATATCTTCTTCAAAACAGGAAACTACAAAGAAGAAGAACGAAGAAGTAAAGGATACTAAAAAAACAGAACATTGTAAGAAAAATAGAAAAAATTAATTTTCTACAACGACTATTTTATAGTTTAGAATAGCTAAAACAGAACAAAGCATACCCAAATTAGCCATATTGATTAAGAATAAGCAATATGGCTAAAAAATTTCAATGATATAGAGATATGCATAAAAACCGGACTATAATATTATCGATCATAGTATATAATAATAACTAAAATTCACTCAACCAAGAAACAACAGTCAATAATTAGTGAAACAGGTTTTGAGAAAAAACATTTCCCATGTCAAAGCATATTCTACGAATATTCTGCTAGTTATTTTTTCCATTTTTATATTGTTACTGCCAATAAAGTTTGGTTCTCCTTCAGCTTTGCCTGAAATTATGATATATCCATCCAATCTAATGTCATGGATTGTATACGCATGGCCTCCAGTGCTATTCACACTGTTCTCCTGCTGTATATTGCTATTAACACTGATTTTATTATATCAAAAAGAACATCTGATAAATAGCAATAGCTCAAATTTCATAATACCCTTATTATGGTTTCTACTAGCTATATGCTCACTTTTAGGAGGGGTAAAAAGTAGTTGTGCAGACTTCACTTATCTTGAATGTTTATATTTATTAGGATTGTCATTATTTTCCTTTGCTATATTTAGATTTTTGGAAATCAAATCTGATAAGATTTATAATTATATAACCATCGCCATTACTATAGGGACAATCATTGTTTCTATATACGGCATTTATCAATATTTATCAGGATTCAATTCAACGAGAGATATTGTGATGGGTATTGTTAAATCAAAAAATATAGCTCTCCCACCAAATTTCTATAGCAGGCTGATGGACAATCTGGTTTATTCTACTTTTGCAATAAGTAATAGTTTGGCGGCACATTTAATATTAACGATCCCCTTATGCATATATGTAGTATCAAAAGCTTACATATACAAACTTAAAAAGTATACACTAACATCATTAATTATAATCATTTTATTTACCTGTCTTATACTAACAGGAAGTAGAGCTGCAATGCTGTCTATGATATTATCATTTGCAGTAATGTTTATTATTTTTACAAAAAAGATTAAGTATAAAACTCTTTTCATATTGATCTGCGTATTATTTATCGCCGTTTATTTTTACTGCTTCAGTTCTAAAGGATATCTGTCTATATTAATTAGATTTGACTATTTTAAAACAAGCTTCAACCTGTTTACTAATAACTGGTTTACAGGTGCAGGCTGGGGTGCATTTTTTCACACATACCCTTCGGCAAAAACTCTCTTAACTGGAGAAGCTCCACACATGCCTCATAACTTCCTGTTATCCATGGGATCACAGGCAGGAATAATCACAATGTTTATTGCTTTTTTTATACTTATTCTTCCTATTTACTATGGTATAAAAAATATCAGAATATCAAAAAATAGAGCCTTGGATTATGCCCTGCTAACAGGTTATATAGCATGGACAATCCATAGCTTAATGGATATCAATATACAAATACCGGGAACTGTTGCTACAGCAATAGTAATTACAGCATTAATTATCTATAGAAATCGCGGAGAACAGAAACATTATTTAAGTTATAATAAGTATTATAAAAACTTATGGTCTCTACTTATGCTAATCATATGTGCAGCCGGCTTCTATTTCAGCACCATTCGTATAAATGGAGAAATCGCGTTGCAAAAATTAGATAAAACCTGTGTCCCGATTTACAAAATATTAACTACAAAAGACTATCATTTTATACAACCAAAGGAAAATAAAGTAAAAGAATTACTATTAGAATCCAGTTCCCTATTACCTTATTCACCTTTTCCATGGGCTACTGCAGGTAATTATGCACTGGCAAATAAGCATTGGGTTTTCGCTGAAGATTGTTATATAAAAGCAATATCACTCTCTCCCAAAAGAGCAAACTTTTATTACAGATTGGCAACAACTCAATACTATTTAGACAAAAAAGCTTTAGCTTATAAAAATCTAAAAATAGCAGCTAAGCTTTTCCCATATAAGTATAAAAAAATATTATCAAACTTTAAATAAAAAAGAGTTCATAATGTATTCAGATTTAGGTGTCATAATTGTTGCTGGCGGGAGTAGTTCAAGATTTGGAGGAAAAAATAAACTACTTGAAAAAATCAACGGTATTCCTCTATTTATATACTCCATAAAATGTTTTGTCAAAAAATGCAATGAGAAAAATATAATCCTTGTCTGCAGTAAAGATTATATAGAAATATATAAAGCTATTTCAAAAGAATTTCTTCCTGACAATTCAATATCATTTACACTAGGCGGCAAAACACGAAGCGAGTCCGTTATTAATGGTTTAAAATGTCTGAAGAATAAACTTAACTTTGTAGCAATACATGATGCAGCCAGACCTTTAGTTAATGAAGAAATAATTAAAAAGTGCTATGAGTCATGTAAAAAATCAGGAAGCGGAGTTGCAGCTAAAAAAATTACTGACACTGTAAAATTGACTGATAATAAAAATAAAGTTCTGAAAACTGTAAATAGAGAAAACTTATGGGCAATTGAAACTCCTCAAATATTTAATCTGCAGGAGTTAAGTCTAGCCTACAAGAAAATTACAGATAAAAATATATTTGTAACTGATGATGCCGGCGCAATGGAAATATTTGGAACCGATGTGTCTCTAGTTGAAAACCCTGCCCCTAATATTAAAGTTACCTATTCAACAGATTTAAACTACCTAAAATACTTACTAAATAATGCTTTGTAATAAAATTTTCATTTTACAACTTGCGAACTATATGAGATAAAAATATATTTAAAAACGCTATACGATTTTAATTAAATATCAAAATTAATAAGAGGTATTAATATGTCAAAAGAAAATGAACCAAAAGTCGTTTACAAATTCAGCAGATTATTTGTACTGCTAATCGTAGTGCTAGTACTTGCCGTATGCTTGCAGAGTATATATATATTTAATTTATCTAGAGATATAAATAGTCAGCCAGGCATTATACCAACTTTCTGCAAGACACAAACAGCAAAAAGAGTAAACCAACCTCGTATTACTCCGACTAAAAAAGTATCTCAGCCAATTACACCTATTTACGCTGCGCAGCAGAATCAAACACCGGTACAAAAACCTCAATATAATATTATTAGGACATCTCCTATATCAAATGTGAATCAACTGCAAAATAAAATTAATCACATGCTGAACAATCAATTTTTCACACAGCAGCCTTTATCAAGAAATCATGTAAATGTAATGAACACACCATCACTTAAAATGATGCAAAAACCTAATGAATATCTACTAAAGTTTGTATTACCCGGGATGGCTAAAAAAGGTATATCAATTAAATTAAGGAATAATATACTTACAGTTTCCGGGAAAAATCATAATAATAAAACTCAGAATAGTAAAAATAGTAATTTTACGGAATCCAGTATTAGTCAATTCACTCAGTCTATTGCAATTCCTTCAGATGTTGATTCAGCTAAAATTAACTCAAGTTACAATAATGGAATACTCACAATAGTACTTCCTAAAACGTCTGACCAAACAACTTCTAAGAGTGTTAATATAGATTAAAAAAGATTATCAATATTTTATTTTAAAGCTCTCTGTTTTACGGAGAGCTTTTTATATTTATAATTCATAGTATATTATTTACTATTATCGAGATTTAAAATTACCACATCTATGGAGGATTAAATGTTTGGTTTTTATAAAGTCTCTTCAGCTGTACCTGAACTAAAAATAGCTGATGTTGAATTTAATACAGAAGAAATTATAAAACATATAAAGTTAGCTGATAAAGAAAATGCTGCTTTAGTTGTTTTCCCTGAACTGTCACTGACGGGCTATACATGTGCGGATCTGTTCTATCAACGAACTCTTCACGATGCTGTCGAAACATCTCTTAAACATATTCTTAAAAAAACTGAAAAACTAAATATCATAAGTATTATTGGCCTTCCAATACTATCCAACAATGCACTATTTAATGCCGCTGCAATTATTTACAAAGGCAACATACTGGCTGTAGTTCCAAAAACCAATCTACCTAACTATAGAGAGTTTTATGAAAAACGATGGTTTACATCTGCTTCTTCATGTTTAGACAACACTACTGTCAATTTATTAGGCAATAAGATACCTTTTAAAACTGACATAATATTAGAGCATAATGATGAGTTTAAAATAGGTGTTGAAATCTGTGAAGATTTATGGAGCATCATACCTCAAAGCTCAATTCATACAATTGCAGGAGCCACAATCATAGCTAACCTGTCTGCCAGCAATGAACTGGTAGGCAAATCAGAGTACAGAAAAAATTTAGTACAAAGTCAAAGTGCAAAATGTATGTGCGGATATATATACACTTCAAGCGGAACAGGTGAATCTTCTTCTGATGTTGTATATGGCGGTCACTCAATGATATCAGAAAATGGTAATATTCTAAAAGAAAATGTCCGCTTCTCAGATAAACCGAGTATTATTTTTGCAGAAATAGACTGCCAAAGGCTTACAACACAGAGAGTCTCAGAAAGTTCAATAAGTGACTCTGTTAATCACAATTCATTTCTATCAGAAAGATTAAAGAATTATACAAGGATTAAAATTCCAGTTATTAATCAAATAAAAAAAATAAGCAGAGAAATTGATCCTAAACCTTTTGTTCCTGCAGATAATAGCAATAAAACAATTAGATGTAATGAAATTTTTAATATACAATCTTCTGCATTGGCAAAAAGATTAAAGCATATTAATTCAAAAAAATCTGTTCTCGGAATATCAGGAGGTCTGGATTCTACATTGGCACTACTTGTTATTAAAGCTGCTCATGAACGATTAAACAGACCACTTAGCGACATAATTGCAATTACAATGCCGGGATTCGGAACTACCGACAGAACATATAACAATGCAATTAAAATGTGCAAATTGATCGGCTGTGATTTAAGAGAAATAGATATAAAAGAAATATGTACAAAACAGTTTGAACTATTGAATGTAGAACAGAAAAGTCATAATACGACTTACGAAAATGTACAGGCAAGACAGAGAACCATGTTTCTAATGAATACGGCTAATAATGAAAACGGTATTGTGATAGGAACAGGAGATTTATCTGAAATAGCATTAGGCTGGTCTACATATAATGGAGATCATATGTCTATGTATTCTGTTAATTGCGGAGTGCCTAAAACTTTAATTCAATATCTGATCGACTGGTACGCAAACAGATCAAATACCAGTTTAAAAAATATCCTGACAGATATTATTAACACACCTATTTCTCCAGAATTACTGCCTCCTGACAAACAGGGTTCAATTACTCAAAAAACTGAAGATATTATCGGACCTTATGAATTGCATGACTTCTTTTTATACCATATTATAAAATACGGTGCCGGACCGGATAAAATATTCGAACTGGCAAAACTGGCATTCTCATCTAAGTTTAAACCTGATTTTATAAAAAAATATTTAATAATGTTTATCAAACGTTTTTTTACACAGCAATTTAAACGAAACTGCATACCAGACGGTCCTAAAGTAGGAACTATAGCACTTTCACCAAGGGGTGACTGGCGTATGCCTCCTGATGCATCTTATAGTGCCTGGCTGAAAAAAATAGAGAAAATCAATAAATAAAAGTTACACAATTAAGGTTTAAATTATGATTGATTCATGCACACAGTATTATTTTAAAAAAATATTTGTTTCACCTATTGTCAGAATATTACCAGAAAAAGTTACCCCGAATCAGTTGACATTATTGGCAGGCTGTTTTGGTGTTTTAGTTATACCGCTTCTTTATTTCAGATTCTCGATAATAGCATGTGTCGCTATTATTATTTCAGGCTATATTGATAATCTTGATGGTGCCCTGGCAGCAAGCCGTAGACAAACAACAAATACAGGCGCACTCTTTGATGTTACGGTAGATAGACTTGTTGAATTTTCCGTAATATTAGGCTTGTATTTATACAATCCTGATCCAAGAGGATTCTTGTGTATTCTAATGCTTGGAAGCATGCTTATATGTATAACAACATTTTTAGGTACAGGAATTTTTTCTATAAATGACTCTGAAAAAAGCTTTAAATATAATAAAGGTCTTATTGAACGAACAGAAACTTTTATACTATTCATACTGTTGATACTACTACCTGAATATTTTGTGATTTTATCACTTTTATATACAGTCTTAATCCTTCTTACTGCTTGCTTGAGAATTAAGAGTTTTATAAAAGAAGAAAAAATCAAAACGTCTCTGCATGATAATAACGAAGAAATATTATAATTTACTATTAATAGTTTAACTTCTGGAATTCTTGAGCATGTTTTCTAAGAATTCCTGAAGTTTTATCTATATTTATTTAGTGATTGTTCAGTATTATTCTAACAAGTTTAAATTTCTGTATTTTTCCAGTAACAGTCATAAAATCGGATAAATCGTCAAATCTTTTTATATATCGTGGCACCTTTGTCCATTCCATCTTATCTCTACATTTAGCGATAAACTCTTCATCTTTGATACGACAACCTTCTTTAAATTTTATAACAACTCCACACACCTCCTGATATTTAATATCAGGAACACCTACAGCATAAACCTGCTCTATTTCCCCTTTAAAAATTTCACATAGTTCATTCTCTATTTCACTGGGATATATATTATGTCCTCCAACGATAAACATTTCTTTTAAACGCCCTGAAATAATATAATAACCTTCATTATCGCAATAGCCTATGTCGCCACTTCTAAGCCAACCGTTATAAATCGTAGAATTTGTTTCTTCAGGTTTATTATAATAGCCTTTCATTACATGATAACCTTTAGTCCAAATTTCACCATGCGAGCCATACTTGACTTCTTTAAATGTTTCAGGATTGACAATTTTAGATTCACAGAAAGGCAGAGGTTTTCCTACTGTTAATATTCTTTTATCAATATTATCATCTATATCTGTTTGGTGGGTTAAAGGACTTGCCTCAGTAAGACCATAAGCTATAGTTATTTCATCAATTCCCAATTTATAAATAATATCTTCCATTAACTCTTTAGAGCATGGAGCTCCGGCTATTATCCCTGTCCTTAATGAATCAATATTATATTTAGATTCTAAGTATTGATCCAATAGTTCAATAAACATCGTTGGCACACCATATACAGCTGTACAATTATGCCTATCAATAGCCTCCAAAGTTTTAAAAGAATCAAATGTGTCCGATGGCACAACAACGAGACAACCACTACACAAGCCTAAAATATTAAGTAAAATTGATCCAAAACAGTGGTAAAAAGGGATGGGACCACAAATTATATCAACCTCACGTTCAACTTTCATTTTGTATTTATAGGATATATATGAGTTATTAATTACATTATGCTGCGTAAGCATCGCTCCTTTTGGAAATCCTGTAGTTCCTGAAGTGTATTGGATAAATGCTAAATCACTGTTTTTAACACTATTTTTCATGGATTGCAGCACTTCATTAGATATATAGCTGGAAGTTTTAACAAAACTACCCCAATCCATAAATCCTTTTTCATGCTTATTATTTGTTAAAATAATCTTCTTCAATTTAGGGAGTATATCCGTATCAATATTACCATCAGAATTACTCTCTATTTCGGGTATTATTTCTTTAATAATTTCTGTATAGCTATAATTATATAATTTACTTGAACTGTGTTTAAAAAAACCGCTCATCATTATCAACATTTTGGTATCTGACTGTTTCAGTACATATCTAACACCGCTCGTCTTCAATTCAGGATTAACTGTAATCAGGACAGCACCAATTTTCTGGACAGCATACTGGATCAAGATCCATTCAGGAATATTAGTTCCCCATATTGCAACATGATCTCCCCTGACAATATCACAGGAAATTAATGCCTTAGCTAATTTGTCTGTTAAATCATTTAATTCTTTCCATGAAAACTCAATATTATAACTATGAAAGATAATAGCCAAATCATTTGGAAACATTTCAACATTATGCATGAATAAATTATCTACTGTACAATCCAACAATGATATTTCTTCCATAAAGCTGCATCCAATAATTATATTGATTTATTGCTTATAGCAACCAAACTTAACAACTTATTAAGTTTATAAACTTGATTTATTATTTTAGTTTTTTATAATAAGAAGCTATAACTTATTATTTCAATCACCTAATATTTAATATAAAATATATGACAAAAGACTGTAAACATCAAGGCAATATTACTGCCCTATTTCCTTTCTTCGTTTTCCTTGGAGTATATCTGGGAACATCTCTTGTAATTGGCAATTTTTATAAAGTGCCTATTACTGTTGCTGCATTATTGGCTGCTATTATAGCTATTTTAATGAATAGAAAAGAATCTCTTAATAAAAAAGTAGACCTATTTACCATTGGTGCAGGTAATCAAACAATAATTTTAATGTGTGTTATTTTTATTTTAGCGGGTGTATTTTCAAGTATTGCAAAGCAGACAGGAGCTGTTGAGTCTACAGTAAATTTAGCATTAACGATCCTTCCTGAAAAAATCATGCTACCAGGTATTTTCGCTATAGCCTGTTTCATTTCTCTGGCAATTGGAACATCCACCGGGACAATAGCAGCATTAGGCCCAATCGCAGTAGGTATTGCTCAGGCAACAGGCTATCCTGTAGCACTGGTTTTGGGGGCTGTTCTCAGTGGAGCCATGTTTGGAGATAGCTTATCGTTTATTTCAGATACTACAATTGCAGCTACCAGAACTCAAGGCTGCAATATGAAAGACAAATTTAAAATGAATTTTAAAATAGTAATGCCTGCTGCAATAATGACTTTTATTATCTTATTCATTATTTCAGATTTAACTGCTACAGTTCATATGCAAGGAGCTCATCCGTATCAGTTATACAAGGTAATACCATATATAGTTGTAATTGTCATATCAATAACCGGTGTGAATGTATTTCTAGTATTGGTAATAGGGATAATACTTTCTACGATTGTCGGTTTTATTTCTGGTGCTTTTGATGTGTGGAAATTATTTAACGTAGCACAGGCCGGCATAGGCAGCATGACAAATCTTATACTAATATCCACCATGCTTGCCGGCACAGTTGAATTAATAAAACACAATGGCGGTATCGACAAGATTTTATCAATAATGAAAAATAGAATACGCGGCAAAAGAGGTGCCGAGTTCGGTATAGGAATATTGGTATCACTGGTCAATTTCTGTACTGCAAATAATACAGTTGCAATAATAGTAACAGGTCCGCTCGCAAAGGACATTGCAGACAAATACAATGTAGCACCAAAACGCTCTGCTAGATTACCTTGGCGTAAGTCTTACCGCACAAAAAGCTAACTACTAATTCAAATAAACATGCTATAATAATCATAGATTATAGATACGATACTATCGTATTATAATGCAATAAGCATCAAC
>Ga0233431_1001997_pt1 | contig 31186 bp, 34 predicted proteins | sample SI_118_April2016_FD_179867 | JGI IMG/M metagenome (GOLD analysis project Ga0233431, IMG submission 179867) | Seawater microbial communities from Saanich Inlet, British Columbia, Canada - SI_118_April2016_200_MG | ecosystem: Environmental > Aquatic > Marine > Inlet | place: Canada: British...
ACATATGCTTTTCCGTTATATTCTCGTAAGAAAGGGTGGGTGTTCTTGTAGGCACGAGATTTGAGACACCACTTTCGAATATGGCATAAAAAGATGCGTGAACGGATATTGTCGTATGTGGCTACAAAGTTGGCCAGCTTACTTTCATTTGCTTCAACCGGTTCCTTGAAAATCAGAGCGGATTGGTCCGGATAAAAAGCAAGCCCCCATCCGTCGGGATTTTCTGCGGCACGAGACTGGAGCACTTTAAAGGATATATTCGCTTTAATTGGTTTGTTGCAGGAAACGCCCAATAATTCACACATCAATTAACTCCTTTTATTTGTGTTTGTATTCTCCACAGTATATCGAAATGAAATGACACACCTGTGACAATAATCCCGATCAACTTTACAGAACTATGTTTCAATAGCACCGAAAATAGTAATTTTGGGGTCTAATCGGGGAAATTGCCCACGTCCTGAGGTAAAAATATCGTTTCTTGAGGCTTGCAGCAGGCCAGCAGTTTCCCTGTTTAATCTTTCTTTAATCTTCGCAAAATTATTGTTGGTTGCGTTTAGATTGTCTCTCAACCCCTCGATCGTTTCAGGAGCCCCTTTGAGTAATAAAGACAATAATCTCAGCGCCGGATAATGGGGCATCACCTGCCACTTGTTTTCCCCAAATTTCCAGTGTCTTTCCATCGGGTTCTTTTCCCCAAATTTTTTCTTTGAAAGTTTGAAGAATACCGCCTCGGGGTATTTTTCATGCAATGATTCCATCTCTTCTTGTGCAAACTCTTTTGAGCATTTTACTTTTGCCAGTTTAGGGTCATTTCCCACCAGCATCCAGGATGATTCATCGTTCAAAGGCACAGAATTCGTAACCGATTCGGTCTGGTATCCAAAATAGTATCCTGCCAACCGGAGCATGTTGGAATAATTTTCCTGATCTTCCCCGTCGCTTTCAAGACGTTCTGAAAGTGGCAATCGTTCAAATGCGTTTAGAGCATCCTCAAAGGCTTCCTTCAGTTTTTGTCTTCCCGGTTGAAGTCGTTCGAGTGCAGCGAGCCGATATATGCGAGGAAGCGGCCCTAGAAACTTTGCTGCAGTTGCCTCCATGAAAAGTTTTTCGGCTTGAATAATGGATTCTCTATCTCCATCGGAGAGCATTCTGATATGGGCGAGCCGGTACGCACAGAATGCTTTCCAGGGTTCGTGTAGATTATATGTATGTGCCAGATTGTATGCTTCCTCAAGCGCTTTTTGCTTGATAAGGTAATCCACCTTTTTACGTTTTTCTGCCAGGGTGGGTCCTTCATGATTCTTGCCCATTCTACCTCCCGAAACATTTGGTTCTTGATTGCCTAATTGAGATTCAGATTGTGTGAATTACCGACCTTGTTTACATCAGCTCATCATTTTCAAGATGGATTGCAGAACATTCGACGGCCCCGAATATCTTAAAAATTGGATTTATCCTAAGGAACCCAGAAAATGAGGGGTCATAGATGGAGTTTTCATTTATACCGGTTAGAGTGGAAAGATCTTTTTTCAAAAGAGTCTTGAGCCTGGAGAGTGAGTTAGGGAGTGGATCTTCCCCCTTTTTCCCCTCCACAATGCTAATTAAAGTATCTGCTGAGCAGGTGGGATGCAGCATAGAAAGTGAAAGAAGTCTTAATCGTTGATGAGCCGCTTTCTGCCAATCTTTCTCTTTATACTTCCAATGTCTTTTTAAAGGACTGGGTAATTCAGCGTTTTTATCCGAAAGTTTAAAAAAAACCGCACTCCGGTATTCTCCACGTCTCATGAGCCCATCTAGTTCTGTCAGGGCTTCTGTTTCTGAAAAAACCACCCTTGACCATTTTGCATCAGGGCCTACCAGCATCCAGGGAGAAGATATGGACAGGCGCTTTTGTGGAAATCCCATCCCTTCCAAATCCTTATAACTCAGTCCGGAAAAATAGGTGGCAAGTTCAAGCAGATTAAAGGTGTGATCAGTAAGCCGTGGATCTTTCTCGACCTCAAGGCGTTCTATGGCCTGTTCGGCTGAGTCAAAAGGTGCTTTTATACTTTGGCGATCGCGTTTGTGCAGTCTGTACAATACTGCCAGATTGTAGATATCGGGCAAAGGTCCCAGGCATTTTGACCCTCTCGCAATTGCGAAGTTGGATTTGGCCTCGATGAGTTCCTTGTCAGTAGAGGCTGTCCGCAGCATCAAATGCCCCATCCGGTACGCACAGAGGGATGGCCAAGGCTCAGGGAGATCGTATTGCTCAATCAGTTCGTCAGCCTCTTGAAGTTTTTCCAGTGCCTTTTTTGTTTCATGGCGAATCAATTTTTTTGAAGACGCCGCAGTCAATAGGAGATGGACCCTTTCCCGAATATCAACAATTTCCCGATCCATTTCATTTAAAGCCATTTTCCCTCCTCAATTTACACTTAAATAAGAGTGACTGGTATTCCAATTTATCACACCACTTAAATTTTGAAAAGTTGAAACTGGTGTTTCTTGCTGTTGTCATCCGATTGTCACCAAAAGAAATTATAATAGAGACATTATTGAGGGCGGGTTGATGAAGGGTGGTGATTAGTTAAAGAAATATTTGAAAGGAGGGAAATTATGTTTGAAAATATGGTTAGGGGTGTGAAAAATGAAAAGGTAAAGGGGTTGTTTTTTATCTATCGGGGGAAGCCAAGCGAAGAAGTTAAAGTCAGAAATCAGAAATGGAGAGATGCAAACAGGCCAGTTCTTGGGATGAACTTGGAAATTATGGAAAAGAATAGATCTCGGTTTAAACAATACTTTGAGAATTGGGTTGTCAAATATGGGGTCACCTCTCTTGAAATCTCCTTATATGATCAAATTTCCCTGAACTTTTAGGTTTTACATGTCCCTTTTTTATCTAAAGAAATTTGGCGGCTGATGTAATTATTTACACAGCCGCCAAGGTCCATCAAGAAGTCAGGAAATCTCTTTTGCATATCGGTTTTTAATATTCACACGGATGGTTCCAAAAGGAGGTAAAGAATTGGAGAAGATGAAAGAAAAAGAATATGGCATAAAATTTGATGGTGAGATTCTATGCATTTATCTCTCCTGGCACAAAAGGATCTATCATGTTTGGCCAAAATTTCAATGTAAGACTGTGAACTCGGAAACAGGTCTCTGGCATTCATTGACCTATGGAAAAATATTTCTTTCTTCGGGTCTTATTGGCCTGTTTCGTAGCCTTGATGAACTCTTGCCCAGGTTAACCCCCAGGGTGATGGATTATTTTTCCCCCCTCGCAATTTCCCACAAAAAGGAAGCAGGATATTATGCATTGAATCCCGAAGACAAAATAGCGCTGCCTCCTTGGTATCAGGCCAATAAAGACAAAATCAGAAATGCCTGTAGCGGATTTATTGAAACAATACCGTCAGATGTTCGAAAAAAAGCGGGTGCTTTCAAGAACGGATACATCGCCGGGAATCAATGGTTCCTTATTAAACAATCTCAACTGTATCCCCCATTTATCGATTTAATGCGGGCAAACCCGGCACTTGCCTACAGCTTTGCCCACCGCAAAGTCCTCGGTCTCAAAACAAAAAGACTGGGGAGAAAAAACACTGAGCGTTTGCTGTCAGGAAAGCATCGAAAAATAGCCGCTTTTCTGGGTCTCGAAGATTCAAACGCGGTTCTGAATATTCTGAAAAAAGTCCCGGCTTCCGCTTGCATCAGACACACCATGCAGAACTTCCTAAGCAATCTGAAGCGGAAAGAACTGTGGAAAACCCTTCTGCATCTTGAAACCATCGATGAACCGGTTCTGAATTTTTACGGTTCAATGCGCAACTATCCGAAATATTTCACCCCAAACAAAATTCTTGTTGAGGATATCGCGGCTCACTTTCCGACGTACAAAGAACTTTGGGTCGACTGCATTCGACCGTTGCACCATATTTTCTATTACCTTGATGATGAAAAACATGATTTCAAGTCCGTTGCGCAAATGAGAAACAAATATGAAAAGGTTATTGAAATCCTGAACAGGCAAGATCTTCCCGCAAGGGAACGAAAGTACCCCACACCACCGTTTAAGGGATCGGATGCTATTGAACCCATTTCCACGCGAAGGGAGCTGTTTGAAGAGGGGTTTGACCAGAAAAACTGCATCTACAGTTACGACGAAGATATCGTTGCCGGTCGATATTATGTTTATCGTGTTCTGGCGCCTGAGCGGGCAACAATTTCATTGACAAAAGAAAGTAACGGCCGAGGTCGCAGAAAGGTCTGGCGGATTGAAGAAATCAAAACCAGGGCCAACAATCCGGCAGGTTGGGAAACAATTGATGTGGTGAACGACTGGTTTGAACAGGTGGCCATCTAGAAAAGGAGGATTCAAATGTTTATGAAAGAATTTCCAGCGCTTTCAGCCCTTGCAGAGGGGGAGTGCAATGAAATTTGGGATACAATTCCTGGAAGGCTTTACAAAATTCTTGAAATGCTGCATCAGGAAAGAATTCCAAATAGCGATTATTCGATGGCTGATCTTGAGGGATTGATAAAAAGCCTGATTTTCAGACAAACAAAACCGGGGCGGTTTATCGTGATGGGCGGCAGCTGGTCGCTCATTGGGGCAGATGAGGGTGCTCCCTCGGATGTGAGGGTGGAACTTGTCTTCTTCCCGACGTATATGGTTGTGAGTCTCATGACGCTCTTCTGGTACCGGTATCCGGAGAGAGCCAAACGGCTGAAAGGTTTTCAAGAGGCCCTCAACGAAGGTCTGAACTTCGCATCCATGCGCAGGCTCTTTGGGCACGGGATGGAGGGGGATGCGCAACGGATGAAAGCGCTGCGCATTCTGAATATGGGAAATGTTTTTAGATACCTGATTGAGAACGTTGACAAATATCCCAAATGCAGGCCGCTGTACAATGTTCTGATTGACTGCAAAAAGGATGTTGCGGAACAATATTTTCGAGTATCGAAAGAAATCATTTCTCTCCACAAGTCCCTGGCCATACTGCCGAACAAAGTATCGTGGAAGACAAGCGACCATTTCATGTGGAGATTTCGATCCAACAGCAATACGGATTGTTTAGTCATCGTGGAAGCACCCTATGCAACTCTTCCCAAAGCTGAGGTTCATACGGATACCATTGCCAATGGCATCGCAGTAAGCGGTGGCACCGCCTGTATCATTGGAAGATATTCAAGGAAATATTATCGCCACACAACCGCCACTAACAATGAGAATGGTTTCATTGTATCTGAGTACCGTGGAGCGCTTAGGGAAATCCTGGATGATGCAGGGGCACTGGATGCGTCAGGAAAAGCTTCTTTGAAAGTGCTTCATTTGATTATTAGAGGTCTTGGAGACAAACATGGTGTAGATGTTGAAATCAGCACGCGAAATAGCAGGTCTTGTGCGGAAAGCATTGCGGACTGGGTTTTAAACAGCATGAAAGCCGGGCTTGAAAGAGATCTCAGACCGTTGAAACGCTTTATTGTTCAGAAGAATCAGCTTTTTTCAGGGGGCAGTCGGTATCTGGAGTTGAATCGAAATGGGGAAGTGGGCAATGAACCCTTTGCCGGTTTCGGTGAAAATTATAACGCCATGGAAATCAGGATCAGCCGGGGAACCCGTAAATCCTATTTGGACCGGGTCATTGACTGCATTGGAGAATTGGTGGAAACCCACTGCTACGATTGGAATTACAAAGGATGAGGATACAATAATGGCCGACAAACATATGGTTTTCGTTTATGGAACACTGAAACGGGGATTCGGCAATAATCGCTTGCTTAGTGGACAAAAATTTATTGGGAAAGCCAGGACAGAAGGTAAGTTCGCTCTTTATGAAGCGGGTATTCCCTTTGTTATTGAGGATGAGGCGGTTACTCGGATTTCAGGTGAGGTTTACGAGGTCGACGAAAAAACTCTTTCACGACTGGACCGTCTTGAAGGGCATCCGAACTGGTACTGTAGGAAAATGGTAAATATATCCGTTAATAATAAGGACCCTGGTGAATTAGAGAAAATGATCAAAGCATGGATTTACTTTTTTCCAGAAAGGCAGGGGGTGATTTTAGAATCAGGAATGTTTGAAAGGGATTTGTAATTTGCTCGAATTTATCTGAGGAGAATTGGTTATGAAATTTTGCAACGACATTATTAATTTCTTGATTTATAATCATACAATCCTTAGAAAGCACATTGAAAAGCGATTTTCGACGCGATAGTAAACGTAGCATGGGTATTATATGCGTGCCATTAAAACAATCGGCTTCAAAAATCGTTATTAGTGAAGGGTCTCAAAAAAAAGGGGGACTAATTGATGGATTCAGAGATAGTTAGTTTGAAACCACTTTATGATTATGCGAAGGAAAAACACGGCGAAAACCCCAGTGAGTGCAAAAGCATGGCTCCCCGTATATTTGAGGAAGGCCGAGATTTTGGAGAGAAAACAAAGAATCTTTTGCTGGATATCCCAGACAATGTTCCAGGTTTCTTCCTTTTTGGAAAGTTTTCAAATAATGGCGAATGGTTAGGGATGAATCTATGCCATTCAGCTCAACTAGGCAAATATGCCATTGAAAAGATCAAAACAAGAAGAGCATTTATTTTCCGTTGTTTTTATGGGTGTGACGAACTCAAACGCGCTTGCATGGATTACTTTCCTGAAAAAGGTACTGATTATTGGAAAGAATGGCAAAAGGCATTTTCTTATGCTGGATCAACCTATTTGATATGGCTTTCCCTGCCGGATTTCAAACTTGAAGAAATAAAAGCCCTGAATAGAGAATTGGCAACAATGGGAATAGCTGAGGGAAGGATCCGTGAAGATTTGATCGAACCAAAAACACAGGGTGGACGAGCCATGTTGAAATTCAAAGAAGCTCTTAACACTTTGAATCCGGAAGATCGTGTTGAGCCCGATTACATTCGGAATTCTGATTACTCCTGCGAATAAAATCGGAAATTATTTCGATCTATTCTTTAAAGAAGAAAGTAGTTTCCTCAAAGGCCCGATGTTCAGGAGATATTGTAATGTCCAAAAATACCAGATGCGAAAAACTTGATAAGGATTGGGTTAGAAACTTTGTAAACAAATGGGAAAGGCGTCATGATGCTTGGGCAAAAGGAGGCCAGTATAAAAGAAATGATGGTCAGAAATTTAGGGATTTTTCAGAATTGAAAACATGCTTCCGAGAAAGGCTGCTGTCAGATTGGAGAGATTCATTGGCTTTTTTCATAGACAGAGCGACCTACCAAGGCTTTGGTGACCAAAACGCTGAGATAGTTTCACGTTATATGACAGATAAGATATACGAGTCCCACCTTCCCAGAGAGTATAGTAAAGGAAGCCAAGATGAAGTTGCCCACAAAATTGGTGAAATTACCCGTAGCTTCTGCGAGGAAAAAAGCAGTGACCATTTCACCACCATAAGATGGAAAACGGACATCGGACGTTTTGCATCTGTTGTCAATTATTTGATGTATTTTTCGGATGAAAAGAATTTCACAAAGATTGTCCAAAACGAGAATTATGACCAAAAGATTCTTCGCAGGTTTTCGTATGTGGGCGACAAAGTGATAAATTTTTACCTAAAATTCCTCTCCTTGATTTTGGAATTACCAGACAAGCTGCCGATTGTAGTTGATACACATGTTAAACAATCATTGGTCAGGCACTGTTTGGTCGACGAACAAGAAATGAATAACCTTCAAATGATAAAAGAAAAAATCATCTCAAACGCAAAGAGAATTGGAGTTACACCCATAGAGCTTGAAACTGCCCTTTATGAAGAAAATTTTGAAAGATATAACAGAAACAGACTATCTGAAAATTGAAGTGAAGCATCCCGTATCTAAAGGAGGTAAAAAGTTCACGGCATGTATTTCGTCTTTTTTGATCTAAGATTGCGGTTTATTCGAATACTGGCCGGTTCATCACCGTATAAACCGAACCCTTTATTTTTCAGCATTTCGGAGATACGTTCATTTTCCTCAAAAAAATTCGCTTCGAGTCTTTCATTTTCTTCCACATTTTTTGATGTCAGTCGTATTGACCGGATCACCGGAAGTGTTTTGGCCTTGCCGTCAGCATATATACGAACATGTTCATCATCAGTCATTCGGTGGGAAGCGTAGTAATCAAGATATTCTCCTTTTTCATCTGATCCGAACAAGTACCAGATAGCCCAACCACCCTTCATAATTTTACCTCTCCTGCGCTCGGCTATGTCATCCAGCGGAAGTTCAATTCCCCAAGGAGAAAATGAGAAGTTGAACCTGGTTCCGATATTATTCATAGTATCCTCCCGCGATAATTTTTGCGCTATCAAAAATTCCCCAAAAAGAAATCATAGATCCGGAAAAACAGAAAGCATTTCCTATTTTTCCGGATCTGAACTCCAACTGACCCTTCAACCAATTCTCAATTACAACAGGAACCCCTCAGGATAAGTGAACTAACGATTCCGAACGCTTTCATATGTCTCATCCCTGAGAAGGGTTAGGAGTTTACCCAAAACATTTTTGCCAACCAGAACACCGTCATTGTCCCTACTACCCCAGAAAGTATCCCTTCTCGATTTCTCAACGATAGGCAGATCCCCTGTACTCTTCAAAACCGTTCCAAAAGTTCGCAGGTTGCACCATAATTTCAGCTCAAGCACCCACAACATACTGTGAATCCGAACTTCAAATCGATCATCTTCCCAGTCTTCCCGGAAAAGGCGGGCATTGTGGGCACATTTCTGAGTCATTTTGGATCCCTTGGCAGCCCTCTGAGCAAGAATCCTTTTTCGAACATTGGGTTCCGCATCGGGATTTGAAGCAGGCACACATTCCACATCCGGCCCATACTTGGATGCCTGGTAAAGCTGCTCGCTTGAATTGCATCGCTGGCTTTCAAAAATGACCGGCATTGCACCAGCCATATTGGAAAGCTCCCAAAATGAATCCGTTTTTTTAAAAAACCAGGCGCATTCACTCAAACCATAAATTTCCTCCGCCTTAAGTTTCTCAATATCCAGAGATGAATTTTCGATTACCGCGTGTTGATCTTCCATCCTTCCCATAAATCACCTCCTCATCGAGAATAAAACTTTTCCAAGAATGAATATCAAAGAACTATGTGCATTATAGGAAATCAAAATGACATAAGAATGACAGAATTTCAATTAGAGGATATATCATTCTTCCTTCACCATATTCCCAAGACCTAAAATGTTGATTTTTCGGTTGGCGCCCTAACGTGTCATCCCGCTGTCATAACGGTCCAATATCGTAATGCACAATGGTCACTTAAGCCCCACAAACAGACTGCCTGTGAATAAAAATTGGGAATATGCAGCTGGTTCTGATTCCGAATATATCTGTGCATATTTGAATCGTGAAAGTGTTTTGAATCTGAATCCTATCGAAAACATCACGCACTCGCTGCGAAAAATCTATGATGTTTACAATCAGGTTGGTGTTGTTCTGATTCTTGATATCTGGGAATTGAAACTATACCTTTTCAGGGACAACGCCAGAACCCTTGTATATGATCTGGCGAACTCAAACACTTTGGGAAATTCTGGAACAATCGGGATCTGGCAATGCGGTTTTCAACAGATGTTTTCGATGTTGAGCACGGCGGCATGCTTTGTATTGATGCTTTAACCGGGCAGATCGATCAAACCCTGAACCTATTTGATAACAACGGAAATCACCAATATGTTCCGAACGCGATCTTCTGCGAGGCCCTGGGATCGGCAGGCTTTTGAACGTCCATGCCCGTTATGGAAATAATGATTCCTCAAAGAAGGATTCTATTGCCCGAAGAATACCGGTTTATGGAGCGCCAAAACAGCTTCGGAAGGAAAATCGTGCTCCCATGGTAATCGGTGTCCCGCAGTCTTTGCGTGAAAAAATCGGTGTTCAGGTGGGCGACAAGGTTATCGTCCGAAACAGCAATCTGAACCGTACTACGGAGTTGACAGTCTGCCGAACCGATAATCGCCTGCTCTCCGCCATCCCTTTTCTGAACAACAATCCCAAAGCCCATGCTTGCCTTCCACCAACTGTTCGTGAAATGCTGGCATTAACTCAGGTCGATTATCGAAACCGTTCTGTTTGTTTCAATAAGGTATTTTCAACCATCGATATTGACAAAAAAATATTTTCATTTCCTGATGAGGAACTTGTACATGAATCAATATTCTAGAGTGCTGGCGAACAAACAGACGTAGTCAGGCATTATGTGCCGATGTCATTCAGTAGGTGGATAATCTCGCTAAATTGAGTCGAAAACGGACAGGGAAACGAAGCAGTAAACCACCGCGCCCATCCTCGGCGCTATTAGGCACAAATGAAATTTTGTGGCTCAGTCAAACAACATAACTTGACAATATTCAATCATTTCGGCAGATTAAAAACCTGATAGTAAAAATCCCCGCCCATAGGACGGGGCTTTGGTTTGCCCCTAAAAGGGGCTACTACAAACCGCGTGCAACGATAGACCCAGTTACTAAAAATTAGTAGCTGATTGATTAACCGCCCCCCCTTGCATTGTGGCTAAAAACAGCCGCCGATTAATCTCAAATCCCCTTTTTGAGACACGCACATTTTAGCAAAAAGGACAGTGATATTATCAATTATACATTGAACAAATAGCATCTCCAGGAAATGGCTCACCATAATCTCGGTACAGGCAGAGCCAAAGCTACCCCCGCCCATAGGGCGCGGTTATCCAAGCTTTAATATATTCGATTCGGGGGAGTTTAAAGATCGTGAAATGAGTGCCAGAATTTCACACCATGGCATCTTTGATTCCATTTGGATATCCAAAAAATCACCACCTTCGAAAAGTGGCAATAAGACCAAAATAACATCCGTCCTCCGCTTTCCGGGAAAACCTGTCAAAATGACAGGTCCAGGCCCTGGAGCAGAGGACAGTCGCTCGCATGGATACGGTCTTTCATGGCCAGGACATAATCGGGTCGTTGCTCATCTTTCCACCTGGGATATCCCCCCTGCCACACATAGCGGATCAACGCCTGAAATGAACTCCTGCTGAACCGGTACGGACCGATGGCCGCCTCATTCTGAGCTTCATCCATCGTGAACAGTGCTTCAGAGCGTTTGCCGTATTTCTCGATGATCGCCTCAACAATATCCTGTGTTCGGGTCCCCTCGGGCTTCTGTTTGAAATCCGCCTCTTTTTGAGGAAAGGGGTATTTTTGGTACACTTCACCGATAAACCCGGAAAAGTGAACCCCGTGAATGGCGCCCATGAGATCACCTATCTTTTCAGGGTTCGGTATGTGATACATCTGCCAGGATAACTGCTTGGATTCATTGGGTTCGCATGCTGCAATTTCATCAATATGCCCGCAAAACAGTGTCGAAAAAAAGAAGTATCGATCCAGAAGCAACATATCGGAATCAATATTGAAAAAGCCAAAGGCGATGGTGCCGTGGCTGGTGGATTCAAAGGCTAAAGGCATGGGTGAATCCTTTCTTGTTGTATACTCTTTTTGAAGAAATGATGTTGACCGACCCCCAAAAATGCTTAGTTTCTAAAATCGTAATTTTGAGGTGCCCTGATCAGGGCCCGATCTCACAATTAAAGGCCATCAATGCTTGACAGAATCTATGAAAAAATCCCGTTTTTATCAAGGAGCAAAAATATGCAGCCAGAAAACAGTGCTCGGCAGAAATTCGCCGGCGCCACCAAATATGTCCTCGATGAAGAATTAGCCCAGATCGTCAATATTTCAATGGCGCTTGAGATGCCGCTTCTGCTCAAGGGTGAACCCGGCACGGGGAAGACCATGCTGGCGCACGCCATCAGTGAAGCCCTGAACATGAAGCTCATTGTTTTGAATGTCAAATCCAGCATGAAACTGATTGAGGCACTCTACCAGTACGATACCCTGACCCGGTTAAACGACAGCCGTTTCGGGGATTCCGAACGGGATGTGAGCGATATTGAAGAATATATCAAAATGGGGAAAATCGGCCAGTCTTTCAAGACGGATGAAAAAGTGGTACTGCTCATCGACGAAATTGACAAGGCGGATACGGACTTTCAAGATGATATGCTGGATGTTTTGGACCAAATGGAATTCGATATCATCGAGATTGATAAAACCGTTAGCGCAAAGAACAGGCCGGTCATCATTATTACCTCCAACGCCAAGAAGGATCTTTCCGACCCGTTTCTGGGACGTTGCAACTTTCACCACATTGCCTTCCCCGATGACGACATGATGCATCAAATTCTTCAGGTCCATTTTCCGGAAATCGGCAAGGACCTGCTTGAAAGCTCTATTCGCGCTTTCTACAAAGTGCGGGACTTCCGCGGGATTGAAAAAAAGCCGGCCACCCGGGAACTGATCAACTGGATTCGTGCCCTGCAGGCGGACCCGGATTTCAAAGTCAAGAACCTGGTGAAGGGAGACCTTCCTTATCTGGGCGTTTTATTTAAGAAAAGCCCCGACTATGCCATTGCCAAGAATTCCTCCGCCCGCATGCGGATTTAAAAACCGAAGGAAACAAAATGTTTACCAGTTTTTTCTTTCTGCTCAGAAAAGTGGGCATCCCGGTATCACCCACCAGCTTTTTACGCCTTCAAAAGGCGTTGGGCATGGGACTGATTACGTCTCTTGACGATTTCTACACAGCGGCCAGATCCATCCTCGTAAAAAGTGAAAAATACTTCGATCTTTACGATCAGGTCTTCGCACACCGCTTTGAGGGCGCCGAGTTAAAGGACCCGGAGGCATTCGAAATCGGCCAGGTGGCCCAGGCCATGCTGGAAGAGTGGCTGAAGGATCCCAAAGGCGTTGCCGACGCATTGGGGATGGACGAAAAAGAGCTCAGCAAATTAAGCCCGGAAGAGCTGCTTCAATATTTTCTTGATCGCCTGGAAGAGCAAAAAGAAGAACATCACGGGGGCGCCAAATGGATCGGTACGGGCGGTACCTCTCCGGTGGGTCATTCGGGTTATCATCCGGGCGGCATGCGGGTGGGTGGTGTTTCCCGAAACAAGTCCGCTGTAAAAGTGGCCATGGACAGACGGTACAAGGACTATTCCCAGGACGGTCCCCTGACGCAAGCCCAGATCGGAGAAGCCCTGAAACGACTCCGCAATATGGTGCCCAGCGGTCCCAAGGATGTGGTCAACATAGATGAGACCATTTACCAGACCATGAAAAACGCAGGGGAAATAGAGATTATTTTTGAACGGAGTGTGAAAGACCGCCTGAAAGTTATTCTGGCCATCGACAACGGGGGATGGTCCATGGACCCCTACATTGAGATGGTACAGACCCTATTTTACTATGCGCGCGCCCAGTTTAAGGAAGTGAAGACCTATTTTTTCCACAATACCATTTACGACCAGGTTTGGCAGGATCCCGCCCGGTACAGAAAACCATACCGGATTGATGAACTGGTTCGAAGGGACCCGGAAACCCGCGTGGTGATCGTGGGAGATGCCAGCATGGCCCCCTATGAATTAATGGCCACGGACGGCAGCATCCATATCGAGGAAAGGTCCTCCCGCCCCAGCCACGAAAGATTGCGGTTTATTGCCGATACCTTCCCCCATGCCGTTTGGATCAACCCCAAGATGGCGGCGGAATGGCCCTATACCCGAAGCATTAACATGATTCGAGAAATATTCCCCATGTTCGAACTGACCATTGACGGGTTGGAAGAGGCCGTTGAGCACCTCATGAGCGACAATTGAGGGATGGTTTTGGCTAATATTTCGCCTTCTCGAGCCCTTTCAGGTTCAATATGGTTCGCGCCTCATCAGGGGTAGCCGGTTCAAGACCCAGTTCTCTGCTGATTCGAATGATCTTTTCCACCTGTTCCCCGTTGCTTTTGGCTTTTCCCCTCGTTCCCAAATGTCATACTTCAGCCCGTTAGACGTCTGACGGTTGTAAATATATTCACCGGTTTCTATACATCCAAGAAATCGTGAGGAACATGGCACACCTCAACCCTCGATCCGCTACTCTGAATGATGATATCACACATTTTCCTCGGATTGACCGGCAAGAAAATGCTTAGAGGAGGTCATCCGTAGCAGACGGTGGACCACCGCAGTACGATTTGTAACCCCCATTTTTCTGTAGATGGATCTCAGGTGATTTTCCACTGTGTATTCGCATATGAATAATCTACTCCCGATCTCTTTGTTTGTGAGTCCTTCAGAGAGAAGGGCAACCACTTCAATCTCGCGTCCGGTAAGACCGTGTTTCTTTGACCGTTTCAACAGACATGATAGGGGCTCTTCCGGATCAAAGCAAAGCAGCAAGAGCGGGTGTTTACCTCGATTTGTTATCAGTCGCAGCTGGATTGAAACCGTCTGTTTGTTCGCTGGGGAGACTAAATCGAATTGAATCTGGCGAGGGCCAAAGGCCTTTTCCTGGCCGACAGAAGCCAGGAGGTCTTTGCAACGCAGATAAACATCCCTGGGAAGAGGCTCAAATGATGTGTCTCCGGGCTTCTTGGCCCATTTCAAATCAGATAATATCCGGGCAGCATTTTCGTCCTGGTAGATCGGCTCTAAGGAGGCGTCCATAACCATGATGCCCTTATAGGGGAGACCGGCAACAATGGAGTCGATAAAGGACCTCCGTTCAACCGTTTTTTGCGAGATCATGCTTTTTTCTAATGCTCCGGATAGATGTGGGGCCATCAAGTGGGCTTTGGCCGTATCCAGAGAGGAAAAGCGCTTCGCGGTTTGAGGACGAAACAGGGACAGAATACCAAAAAGCCGTTGGTCGTTTTTCAGGTAAATGCTCATTTGGTGATGAATTGATTGAGGCCTGAGAAAGTCATTATAGTATTCACATCGGGTCAGATCTTTGAAGGAAATGAGTTGTTCGGTAGTAAGGACAGATGCGCTGGGGTTCTGCAATCCCTTAAGAAAGGGATCCTGTGTGTGATAATGATCGCGAAACTGGGCAAGGAATTTGTCTTCAATGCCCCTGGTGATCACCCGGTCAAGATTAAGCGCCTGGGCAAAATGGCGGTTGAAGAAAAACGTGCTGCTCCCGGTCTTGAATATGCCCTCCAAGTGACGGAGTAATTCGGGTATCAGCTCGTCAACCGTATTGCATTCAAGAGCAGTACGGCTAACCATGAGCACTTCCATCAGGTCCTGAGTTGCCATTCCATTCAGAGGGACGTGCATCTCGTATCTCCCCGGAAATATGTATTGATTTTGCTGCAATGGGTTTCTGCTTTCTGCAATGATATCACTTTACTTAAGAAAATGCCAAAATAATTCATTTTTTCAAGAAAAATGACGGATTCCCGTCATTGACTTCGCGTTGGTAATCATCCAATCTGGTAATCAAAAAAGATCATTTCAACGAAGGAGGTGTAATGATGGGTGACGAAGGGAAACAGATGGTGCTGCCGCCGCCCGCACAGGTGGGCGTGGTGGTAAAGAACGTGGATGAAGCGATTGATTATTACACGCGGGTATTTGGTTTAGGCCCATTCCAGATAATAGAATTTGTCCCTGACAAGCACTGGGTAAAAGGGAAGCCGACTCCGATTCGGCTCAAAATCGGCCAGTGCGAATGGGGGTCGATGCTGTTTGAGCTGATTGAACCGGTTGAGGGGGATGCCCCGCATAGATGGTTTTTGACCGAGAAAGGGGAAGGAGTCCAACACTTAGGCTTCATTGTTGATAACTACGATGAATGGCTGAGCTATCTGAAGGATAAGGGTATCGGAGTTCTGATGAACGCGGAGACCTTCGTGGAGGGAATGGGGCACGTCCGGGCGGCCTATATGGAGTCGGATCGCACAGGCGGAGTCCTTTTTGAACTGATCGAAATCAAACCATAGGGGCTGCGGCCGAAAAGGAGGGAAATATGCCTTTAGAGAACGAAAAACTCTTGGGACTGTACCGTAAGATGTTGCTGGTCCGGGCCATGGAGGAAAAGCATGGGAGTCTTCTGCAGGAAGGAAAAATTCAACTGATGTCCCATTTTGGTACCGGTCAGGAGGCAGTGGCCATTGGGGTGACAGGACCTTTGCGACGGGAAGATATTCTCTTTGGCACCCACCGGGGTGTGGGGGAATTTATCGGAAAGGGGATGAGCGCCAAGGATATATGGCTTGAATACATGGGAAAAAAGACGGGGCTCTGCAAAGGAAAAGGGACCTTGCATCTCTGTGACCGGAATCTGAATATCCCCGGTCTGGTTTCCAGTCTGGGGTCTGATTTTTCCTATGCCGTGGGTATGGCCCTCAGCTCCAAGATGAGCAAAACCGACCAGGTAACGCTATATTTTGTAGGTGAGGGGACCTGCAACCAGGGGGAGGCCGGCCCTGCCATGAATATGGCGGCCCTGTGGAACCTTCCCGTGGTATTTGCCGTTTGCACGAACCAGTTCTGTGAATTGTCGTACATGAGCGATCACTATCCCACTGAAGATGTTGCCCCCAGGGCCGCAGGCTATGGGATCCCTTATGAGATCGTTGATGGCCAGGATATCGAGACGACCTATGAAGCGATGGAGAAGGCCGTAGAGCATGCCCGCAGCGGCAAGGGCCCATATCTGATTGAATACAAGACCTTTCGCATGGCACTCCACTTTTCGGGTGATCCCGGAGGATACGTCAAACCGGAGGACCTGGAAGAATGGGGAAAGAGGGATCCCATAGACCTCTGTCAGAAGAAGCTCTTTGATCGTGGAATTCTCACAGGCGAAGGAGATAAGGAACTGAGAGAGGCAGTCCGGGCCGAGGTGGATGGTGCGGTGGAAGAGGCCTTTTCAGGACCTGATCCAACTGTGGAGGATCTATTCGAGGACATTTATGCTCAAAAGGGGGTGATATAATGGTTAAGACAATCAGCTTTCTGCAGGCGCTCAATGAGGCCATGGCCGAGGAGATGCGGAGGGACCCGAGTGTTTTCGTGCTTGGAGAGGATGTTCGCATCGGTGCTTTTGGACAGACCGCCGGTCTGGTGAAAGAATTTGGTGAAGATAGGTTGCTGAACACCCCCATTTCCGAGAATGCCATTACGGGCGTGGCCATGGGGGCTGCCATGAACGGCCATAGGCCGGTTCTTGAGCTCATGTTCTGTGATTTTGCCATGTTGGCCATGGACCAGATCTGTAATCAGCTTGGTCAATGGCGCTACGTAACCGGCAACCAGTACCCTGTTCCCATGACCATTCGAACCGCCGTGGGTGGCGGTTTTCGCATGGCCTACGGTCATTCCCAGTGCCTTCAATCTCAGTTGATCCAGGCCCCGGGCCTGATCCTGGTGGAGCCTTCCACCCCATATGACGCCAAAGGCCTCCTGAAATCAGCCATTCGGAGCGATGATCCGGTAATTGTCTTTGAGTCGAAAAAGCTGATGTTCGGCGGAGTGGAAGGGGAGGTGCCGGAAGAGGAGTATACCATTCCATTCGGCGAGGCCGTGGTTCGCAAACCAGGGAAGGACGCTACGGTGGTGGCCTTCGGATTCATGGTTTATGAGGCCATGACCGCTGCTCAGGAGTTGGCGCAAGAGGATATCGATATTGAAGTCATTGATCCGCGGACGATTGTTCCCTTGGATAAGGATACCATTTTCGAGTCGGTGGAAAAGACAGGGCGTTTGGTTACTGTTGAAGAAGGAAGAATGAGGGGCGGCTTGGGTGCGGAAATAGCAGCGCTCGCCTGCGGGGAATATTTCTCTTCCCTCAAGGCCCCGGTGCAAAGGGTCGCTGCGCCCATGTCGCCGATTCCGGGTAGCCCGGCCTTGGAAGACCTTTACCTGCCAAACAAGGACTCTATCGTGCGCGCCGTAAAGCGCACTCTGTAATCGATGTCGAGGAATGGTTTGCAGGTTCAAGGGTTTGGGGGGTTGGACCTCTGAACCCTGGCCCGTGGGCATCTACAATTTGCCAAATAAATAAGGAGTATTGAGATGAGGCTAAAAGATCAAGTAGCGATCGTAACCGGTGGAGGCGGTGGTCTCGGTGAAGGCATCGCTCTGTGTCTCGCCAAAGAAGGCGCTCACGTTGTGGTCAGCGACCTCAACCAGACCCTGGCTGACGAGGTGGCAGGCAAGGTCAAGGAAACCGGGCGGAAATCATTGGCCATCCAGACCGACGTGCGTATGCCCGACCAGTGCCAAAACCTCATTAAAAAAAGCCTCGCTGAAATGGGCCGCATCGATATCCTGGTATGCGGCGCCGGCGTGGGGGGATTTTCCAACCGGCCCGATTCGGAGGAACCGCTTATGTTGGAAAACATCTCTGAAGCGGATTGGGATCTGACCATCGATGTCAACCTGAAAGGCGTGTTTTTGTGCAACCAGGCCGTTGTGCCCCTTTTCAGAAAACAGAAACGAGGGAAAATCATCAATATCTCGTCCATCGGCGGACGTAAAGGGCTTGACTGGGTCCCTCACTACTCCGCCGCCAAAGCCGGAGTGATTGTTTTCACCCAGGGCGTGGCACTTCAGTTGGCGCCCTTCGGCGTGAATGTAAATACGGTCTGCCCCGGGGTTATCAGGACGCCCATGTGGGATGTCGGCGCCAAGGTGCTGGGCCAAGGATACCCGCCCTTCAAAGGGATGAAACCGGATGACGTATTCAATGCGATAGTGGAAAACATGATCCCCATGAAAAGACCCCAGACGGCGGAGGATATTGGTAACACCGTGGTCTTCTTGGCATCTGAAGACGCCAAGGAGATTACCGGCCAGGCGATCAATGTGGATGGCGGGGCTATCTTGAGTTGAACCCCACATGAAGGGCCGTGCATGTCGGGGGTGGACTTTGGCGGGGCCGGAGAAAGGGACCGATCGTCGCCCATGAACAAGGTTTCAGACAGACTGCCAAAGTCAAAAGTCAAGGAGGATAAACAATGAAAGTACCGGTTTTCACAGATCTCAAGAAAATTGAGTTTCAAGAAAAACCAAGACCTGCGGTTGGCTCCGCTGATGTCCTGCTGAAGGTCGAATACTGTGGCATATGCGGGTCTGACATCCACGGCTATCTCAATGGTATACTGGTTCCTCCCGGGACGGTAATGGGCCATGAATGCTCCGGCGTGGTGGCTGAAGTGGGAAACAAAATTCAAGATTTCAAAGTGGGAGATCGCGTGGTAGCAAAGCCTATCCCCCAGTGCGGGGAATGCTATTGGTGCAAGAAAGGCCAATATTCCCTCTGCCCAACGTCATTTGAGCGTGCCTTCGGCATTACGCCTGAGAATGATGGCGCATTTGCGGAATTTCTACGGGTAAAATACCCCAAGGAAATGCTCTTCAAGCTGCCTGAGGGTGTCTCTTTCGAAGAGGGCGCCCTTGTGGAGCCCTTGGCCACGAGTCTTCACGCTGTGCGTATGTCCCGTTTCGGGCTGGGAGACAATGTGGTTATCCTGGGGGCGGGAATGATCGGCCTCGGTGTGCTCCAGTTTGTCAGGCTTGGAGGGGCTGGAAAAACTATCGTCCTTGAGATCTCGGAGAAAAAGGCACGGATAGCCTCAGAAATGGGCGCCGACACTGTTCTGAATCCGATTTCAGAAGGTGAGGGTTTGAGGGAAAAGATATTTGAATTAACTGGCGGTGTTGGAGCTGATGTGGTTTTTGAGTGCGCCGGGGTACCTTCGACATTTCAGTCGTGTGTTACCCTGGTTAAGAGTGGAGGTCAGGTGATGCTGGTGGGCATCAACGACAAAGAGGTCGCGGTCAATCCCTTCTATTTCGTCCTTTGGGAAGTGGAGATGAAAGGTGCTCTTGGCTATTATGACGAGTTTGAGTACGTGATTGAATTACTGGGTCAGAAGAAGATAAACACAGAGGCAATGATATCGGACACTATTCCATTGGCAGATCTGGTTGAAAAGGGCTTTAGTCGTCTTCTGTCCTCACAGGATATGGTCAAGATACTGGTCAAGCCCTGAGACGCAAACGAGGAGTTTTTTCGAATATGATTACACCTATTTTAGTGCCTAAGCTGGGAATGTCCCAGGCGGATATCACTGTTGTGAAGTGGAGCCTGGGCGATGGAGAGCCTGTAGAAAAGGGCGAGCCCGTCGTTACTATTGAAACGGCCAAGGTTACCTATGAAGTTGAAGCCCCCGCACCAGGCATGGTATTCGCCTTGAAGAGGGTGAAAGAGAAGGTCAAAATCGGGGAAACCTTAGGTGTTGTGGCAGAAAGCCGGGAGGAGTTTGAAGGGCACCAAGCTGATTTACCCCAAAAACCGGAGAGCGACGCGGGTGTCATGTTTGATGAGACGGATGAGGAAGAGGGTGTCAGGCTTTCCTTTGAGGACGAAGATGAAGAAATGGCTGACCCGACCTCTCCACCCGTAGACGTGGGAGACCGGGAGGTTTTAGAACGTATCCCTTTCATTGGGATGCGCCGCACTATTGCCGACAACTTGCACGCAAGCCTTCATACGGGGGCCCAGTTGACCATTGTTTCTGAAACGGACATGACGGAATTGGCGCGCTTTCGAAAAGGGCTCCTGCTGGACTATCCTGATACTAGGATTACCTTCGTGGATATGTTGGTCAAGATCCTGGCCTTTTCCCTGAAAGAGTTTCCTGTAATCAATTCAACCATTGTGGGAGATGAGATCATCTGCTGGGGCGAATACAACATCGGTGTAGCCATGGCCTTAGATGGGGGGCTGGTTGTTCCGGTGATTCGAAATGCGGACAGGAAAAGCCTGGTAAAGGTAAGTCGTGAAATCAAGTCCCTTGCCAGGAAGGCCAGAAACAACGAGCTTACACCGGAGCATTATGATGGGGGAACGTTTACGTTGTCAAGCGGAGGAAAGGTGGAGACGGACATCATCACGCCTATCATCAAGCCGCCGGAGAACGCCATTATGGCCATCGGGAAAATAGGGCTGAGGCCGGCTGTGTACGAGGGTCAATTAGCGGTCCGAACCATGACCCATCTCTGCTTGACCCACGATCATCGGGCCGTTGACGGCGTTCCCGCATCACTCTTTTTAGGAAGGGTGAAAGAGGTTATTGAGGCTCCGAAACTGTTTGAGAAGGCTCTCAAATAGATTTTGGATTTTGGATTGATGACGCTAATTTCATAAAGGTATGGGGATATGAACAAAAAAGAATATGACCTCATCGTCATTGGAGGGGGCCCGGGTGGGTACACTTCAGCCGTCAGGGCATCACAGAAGGGGCTGAAAACCATCCTGGTAGAACGTCAGTTCTTAGGGGGCACATGCCTAAACCGCGGTTGTGTGCCCACAAAGACCTTCCTTGAAGACACCCTTACCATAGCTGCCGTTCGAGGCGCTTCGTTTCTTAAGGGTGATATGAAGATAAATTTCGGGCGCATCATGGAACGAAAACAGATGGTGATTGAAGGATCCAGAGCAGGGATCGCCGGGGTTCTCAAAGGGAACGGTGTGGAGGTTCTGGCCGGAAAGGCCCGGTTCACGGGTCCGCGGTCTCTCGAAGTCAAGACGCCGGAGGGGAATCGGGAAGAAATATCGGCCGGAAAGATCATTATCGCCACAGGCGCCCGTGTGGGCTACCCTCCCGGTCTTGTGGTGGATGAAAAGTGCATTTTGAGTACTGACGGCGCACTCGCCCTTCAATCGGTTCCCCGGACCGTGGCAGTGGTGGGCGCGGGCAACCGGGGTGTGGAATTTACTTCTATTTTGAACAACCTCGGTGTCCGTGTGGTTCTCATTGAAAAGGAAAAACGGATACTGCCCAAAGAACACCGGTGGCTGTCCCGGCGGTACCGGAAGATCCTGAGCGACCGCAAGGTGAAAGTTCTGACCCGGACGAACCTGTTGGCCGCAAACCCGGCAGACGGAGACGGTGTGATCCTGACCCTCGAAACAGGCAAAGGCCGGGAGGAGGTCAAAGTGGGCAAGGTTATCCTAACGGTTTCCCGGGCACCTTCCTTCGAGGGTCTCAATCCGGATGCCGCAGGACTATCCCAGACCGGAGATGGCCTGGAATATGGCCCGGGGATGCAGACCCCGGTGGAGGGGGTCTATGTGGTTGGCGATGCAGCAGGTACGCCCTATCTGGCCCATAAGGCCATTGCTCAGGGCATTGCCGCCGTGGACCATATGCTCGGCTTGAGCCCTGACGGCCGGCCGGAGATTGTCCCCAACTGCGTGTACGGAGATCCTGAAATAGGCTCTGTCGGGCTCACCGACACCCAGGCCAAAAAGAGAGGGTACAAGGTGAAAATGGGTGAATTTTACTTTGCGGGAAACGGCCGTGCCGGGACCATGGGGAAAGACGAGGGCCTGATTCTAATCGTTTCGGAGGCGGAAACCGGCACTGTTCTCGGTGTTCACATTATGGGCCCCCGGGCCACCGAACTCATCTCCCTGGGCGTAATGGCCATGAAAAACGGGATTGACATAGACGGGATTAAGAAAACCGTGTTGCCGCATTTGACCTTTTCAGAGTCCTTTTTTGAGGCTGCTCTGGCAACATCCGGGGAAGCCATCCATCAGATCCAGGATAACTGAAAAAATGACCCCCAAGAGTGGCACGCTCTCTGACCCTGGAAGCATTGAGGCTTTTTTGGATATTCTGAGAGAAAAAGGCCGTAAGGCGGGGAGGACCCTACGCAAAGTTGTCATTAATGATGACGGCAGCGGGGAAGTGGAATATGCAGCCCGGAATCCCTGGGAGTCTCTTGTCATTCTGTTACCAGACCTGTCAGACCTCTTTGACGGAGTTCCACAGAGTTTTGATGCCAACATGTTCGTTGAAAATGCCGTTATCCGTAAAAAATGCACCAAGTGTTTTCTCCACCAGAGGGAAGTTACGCCTGCGGACCTGTGATCCTCCATTTTCCTGCTGAAGATTTTCATGAGGATCTCAAAAAATGTCCCTTTAGTGACATTGACCTATCTCTGATTTTATTGCTTTTTGGGACCGTAGACATCAACATGTTAGAATCCTGGGAAAAATTGCTGCTGGTTTTTTTGCCCAAGGCATTTAATTTTGAAATTGAGGGGGTGATAAAGATGGTCCTTTTAACCCAATAAAACCTTAATTAACGCCCTAATCTTTTTTCTAAAAGGAGGAGAATCATGAAATTGAGACAACTTATGAAAATTGCGGGAATCTTTCTCATTGCGCTGACTTTTTTTGCCGGCGCATCATCGATGGCGTTGGCTGCCAAGGCGCCCTACAAGGTCGGTGTCAACCTGGCTCTCACCGGACCGATTTCAGGTTTGATGACCTACATAAAGAATGGGCTGGTTCTTGAGCAGGACCGCATCAATGCCCAGGGCGGCATTGACGGGCATCACCTCGAATTGATATTTGAGGATAACGGGCTGGATATCACCAAGGCCGCTAATATCCACCGGAAATTTGCTCGGAACAAAGAGATAAAAGCGATTATCGGCCCCCTGTTCAGCACGGCCACGCCCACCCTGACACCGATTGCCGACAGGGAGAAAATTCCCGAGATCGTCCTCTGCCCAAGTTCACCCACGGAGCGCAAAAGGAAACCCAAATGGGCCTTCTATATTGCCCACGGGGATCCCATTGTGGCGGCTCGTGTATTGGACTTGGCCGAGGCACGGGGATACAAAAAAATCTTCATCTTTCACGATCAAGATCCATGCTATATTGGCATTGCAAACAACATGAAAGCGCTCGGGGAGAAAAAGGGCATAGAGGTCCATATCAGTAAGGAAACCTTTCAAACTGCTGACACGGACATGACACCTCAGATTCTCAAGATCAAAGATCAGTTGAAAGATTATGACGCTCTCTTTCTCGATACCAACGGCGCCACGGGATCTGTGGTGATGAGAAACCTTCGGACCCAGGGGGTCGACATACCGGTCCTTGCCCCCCATGGCTGGGGCTTTGGCTTTACCCTCGGTATGGGCAAGGAAGCGGTCGAGGGTGTGGAACTGGTCTCCGGCAAGGCCTGTGTAACCGCACAATTGGATGATACAGATCCGCAAAAAGAGGTGATTGCAGATTTCGACAAGCGGATGAAGGCCCGCTGGAACGGTATGCCGGCCGAGCAGCTCTCGGGCCACAGCTATGATGCTATCTGGATCCTTCATGACGCCTTTAAGAGGGCGGGAGACAATCCCACCCGTGCACAGCTTAGAGACGCCATTGAAAAGACCAAGAATTACGTTGGAGTCACGGGGATTTACACTTACACCCCAACGGATCATGAGGGCCTGACCAAGGATGCCCTGGAGCTCATGGTAATTAAAGACAACAAGTTCAAACGGATTAAGCTGGAAAAGTAAACCTTTAAGGGGGCTTGGGAAAAAGGCAATGTCCGGAATTTTTATTATTCAGTTCGTCGTTGTTGGAATCTCCATGGGGGCGGTGTATGCCTTGATTGCCCTTGGTTTTACAACCATATTCAGAGCTTCCAACATCGTCAATTTCGCACAGGGTGAGTTCGTTATGTTAGGAGGGTTGCTGACCAATTTCTTCCTCCTGACATGCGGTTTCGCCTATCCGCTTTCGGCCGTGTTGGCCATCATGGGGGTGGTTCTTGTGGGGATAGGCCTCCAAGTCCTTGTCATCCATCCCATCAGGCAGGCCGGAGTCCTCATCATGATCATGGGCACCCTTGGGGCGTCCATGGTCATCAGCAATATCCCCGTTCCCATCAGTTATCTCCCGAAACTGGGTTACCTCAGAGACCCCTTCGTACTTCCGCCCATTACGACGGCCATCGAATCAGTAGCCATTGCCGGGGCAAGGATATCCACCCAGCGCCTTTGGGCCATTGTCGCCTCTTTGGTTATTCTCGGAGTATTGTACTACTTTTCCAATTACACCCGTACCGGAAAAGCAATGGAATCGAGCGCCACGGACCCACTGGCAGCCCAATTAGTTGGGATTCGAGTGGAGAGAATGGTCCAATACTCCTTTGCCATCAGTGCGGCGGTGGGCGCGATAGGAGGTATTCTGATCACGCCCATTTTCAATATGGCGTTCAATTCCGGGGCGCTCCTGGGCCTGAAGGGGTTTGTAGCCGCTGTTTTGGGCGGATGGGGAAAGATCTCCGGGGCCGTTCTGGGCGGATTTGTGTTGGGGGTGGTGGAAAGTCTCTGTGTCGGATTAATCCCGGAATACGGTTCACGCTACCAGCAGATGTGGGCCTTCATAATCCTGATTGCCATCCTCTATTTTCGTCCCAAGGGGATACTGGGCTCTGACGCGGTGGAGTAAATTCGTGAAACATCTTCTCAAGAATATAAATTTCAGAATCGCCCTGTTTCTCGTGATCCTTCCCCTTTTCCTACCGGAGGACCTGTTGCCGGTTCTCTGTCTCGGGGCGATTTATTCCATCGCTGCATTGGGCATGAGTCTTCTGTTGGGTTATGCCGGGCAGATCTCACTCGGGCATGCGGCTTTCATAGGTATCGGCGCATACACAACCGCCATTTTGACGACCCAGTTCAACTGGCCCGTTCTGGCCGCTTTTGTCGCATCCATCGTTGTGTCTTCGGTCATTGCCTATATCATAGGAAAGCCGATCCTGAGAACCAAAGGTTTTTTCCTGGCTTTGGCCACCCTTGGTTTTGGTGAAATTTTCTTTGTTTTCATGAGCCGGACGGATCCTGTTATCGGTGGGCTTGTGGGCATCGGCGGCATCCCCTATTTTTCCATTGCCGGATATGAATTCAGCAGCTATGTTCAGATGCTCTATCTCTACTGCGCCATCCTTCTGGGTCTGGTCATTTACTCGCAGAACATAGTGAACTCACGAACAGGCCGTGCTTTTCGGGCCATCAGTACGGATGAACTCGCCGCCTCCACAATGGGCATAGACATTGCCAAATACAAGCTCAGGATATTTGTCTTATCCGCGGCTTATGCCGGGATCGCGGGGAGCCTTCTGGCCACCTACCTCTCCATGACGCAGCCTTACGGGTTCAGGGTGGATCTTTCCATCTTCATCGTCCTGGCGGTCATCGTCGGCGGTATGGGGAGTTTATGGGGAGTCGTCGTGGCAACGGTGGTCCTAACCTGGCTCAAGGATGATCAACTGAGCCAGTACCAGGAGTACAGCGCTCTGATATACGGGATCATTCTCCTCCTGATCCTCATCTTTGTTCCCCAGGGCCTGGGGTCTTTGGGGCAAAGGAGCTTTCAATGGGTGAAAGATCGAATTCAAAAAGCACGGGCTTGAAATTTCTCACATAAGGAAATAATGTGTCCATTTTTCGGATTGAACAGCTTACCAAGAGATTCTCAGGGCTCACGGCATTAAACGCGGTGAGTTTCAGCGTGGAGAACCAGAGTATTCAGGCCATTATCGGCCCTAACGGGGCCGGAAAAACCACTCTTTTTCAGATCATCAGCGGGGTCCTCCCGCCCACGACGGGCGCCATATATTACGAGGAAAAAGAAATTTCGCGAAAACCGTCCCATGATATCTGCGCCATGGGAATCGCGCGTACATTCCAAATGATCCGACTTTTCCCCGACATGACAGTCCTTGAAAACGTTATGACCGGAGGGCACATCCATTTGAAAACAGGCGTCTTCATGTCGGGGTTTCGTCTCCCCGGCGTTCGGAAGGAAGAGAAGGACGCCCGGGAAAAGGCACAGGCCATCCTGGATTTCATGGGGATCGGGGATAAGGCGGATTTTCCGGCGACAAGCCTGCCGTACGGGCAGCAGCGACTGGTGGAGATCTCTCGCGCCCTGGCTTCCGAGCCAAAACTCATGCTGCTCGATGAACCCGCCGCCGGAATGACCCCTCAGGAAGGTCAGGCCCTGGCCGAAAAGATCGTGGCGATAAGGGATAACGGGGCAACAATCCTGTTGGTGGAGCATGATATGGGGCTGGTTATGGAGATATCGGATCAGATTATTGTCCTCAACTATGGACAGGTGATTGCGGAAGGTTCCCCGGGTGTCATTCAACAGGATCCCAAGGTCATAGAAGCGTATCTGGGGGCAAAGGAAGATAATGCTCAAGATTGAAAAACTGTCTCTTTCTTATGGTGAGATTGAGGTCTTGCATGACGTATCCCTCCACGTGGACCACAAGGAAATTGTGGCGATTGTGGGGTCGAACGGGTCCGGCAAAACAACGCTTCTGAGAAGCATAAGCGGTTTGCTGCCCGTTTCATCGGGGCGGATCTCTTTTTTGGATATCGACGTTACGCATACCCGGGCCGACAAGCTGGTGGGGATGGGCCTTTGCCAAGTACCGGAAGGGCGACATATTTTCCCCGCCCTTTCCGTTTACGCCAATTTGGAGATGGGCGCATATTTGCGAAGCGGCAGGAGGGCCAGGGCGGAATCCGAGAAGACCATCCAGTTTCTTTTTGAGCTTTTTCCCATATTGGCGCAGCGGAAAAAACAAAAAGGGGGAACACTGAGCGGAGGTGAACAGCAAATGCTGGCCATGGCCAGGGCCTTGATGGCGGCGCCGAAGCTGCTGATGCTGGATGAGCCTTCCATGGGAATCGCTCCCCTGGTGGTCAGGGATATTTTCAGAACCATTAAAAACCTGAACAGCGAGGGGTTGACCGTGCTGTTGGTGGAGCAGGATGTGGAAGCATCACTCTCCATCTCAAAACGCGGATATGCCCTGCAACTCGGCCGGATCGTCCTTGAAGGGCCCGGCAGGGAACTCCTTTCAAATGAAGAGGTTAAGGCGATCTATTTGGGTAAAAAGAAAGACAATTAGGATTTTGGATTGCGGATTTATGAGGGGATAAACTGCTCAGCGAAATCAAAAAGGAGGGGTCAATGCGATCTGTCCCGGTTTTGTCGATACCGCCATGTGGGAAAAGCGGAGACGAAATATTCGGAAAGTAATCGATTCTAAACGCTTCATAATGATGGGCAAGTGATCCCACAAGGAGTATATTCAATTGAAGTCTGTAGGAATTATTGCCAACCCGGCATCCGGAAAAGATATCCGCCGCATGGTAGCCTTTGGCTCAGTGTTTGATAATCACGAAAAAGTCAACATTGTAAAGCGCGTCATTCTGGGGCTGGAAGCCATGGGAGTGGAAGAGATTCTCTTCATGCCCGATCATTTTCGCATCGGTCCCAGGGCCATGGAAGATTTGGAGGTCTCTTTAAAAACCGGCTTTCTTGACGTGCCCCTGGAGGGAACTCAGGATGACAGTACGAAGGCGGCAAAAGCCCTTCATGATCTGGGCGCCGCCTGTATCATCACCCTTGGCGGCGACGGCACCAACCGGGCCGTGGCCAAAACTTGCGGTGACATTCCCCTTCTGCCCATTTCAACGGGCACCAACAATGTATTTCCTTTTATGGTTGAAGGCACCATGGCGGGGATGGCTGCGGGTGTCATTGCGTTAAACGAAACCCCTCTAAACCAGTGTACACGAAGGGCACCCCTTCTGATTATCTCGGATCATTCAGGCCCCAGGGACATTGCGCTGGTGGACGCCGTGGTTTCAAAGCAGGGATTTATCGGGTCGCGTGCCCTCTGGGATGTTTCCCTTCTGGATGAGATTTTTCTGACCCGCGCCGAACCCGGAAATATCGGCTTTTCATCCATAGGCGGCCATCTTTGTCCACTTGCGCCGGACAGCATGAAAGGCGTTCACATCAAAATCGGATCGGGCGGGGAAATAGTGAAGGCTCCCATCGCACCGGGGCTCATAAGAGACGTGCCCGTTAAATCGTTCCAGATCATTGAGCCTGGTCAGGAAATCTCTATTTCCCATACGCCCGCAGTACTGGCCCTGGATGGAGAACGAGAACACATCATCGGAAAGGGAAGTCATTGGACCATAAGCCTGGAGCTAGACGGTCCACGGGTCATTGACATCCCCCAAACGCTCAAAAAGGCTGCCATGAAATCCCTCTTTCTGGCGGCATAGCGGTTTTAAGGATCAAAGGGAGGAGGGTCCGGCCCCTTGTCCCATGACCGTGGGAAATTCGTACCATCTTACGATGTTTAACCTTAAACGAAAGGAGTATGGCCAATGGAATTACCCAAAGAAAAACTGCTGGACATGTATGAAAAGATGGTAAAAATCAGGATCTTTGAGGAATCCCTATCTGATGCGGTAACCGGGGGAACACTCCCCGGATTCGTTCATCTGGGGGTCGGACAGGAGGCGCCCATGGTGGGTCTCGTCTCGGCCCTGCGGCCATCGGACTGGATTTCCGGCACCCATCGGGAGCATGGTCTTATGATCGCGCGGGACGCGGACATGCGCCGCATGCGGGCGGAGATCTTCGGCAAAGTTACCGGGTACTGCAAAGGCAAGGGAGGATCCATGCACCTGGCGGTTTATGAAAAAAACGCCCCCGGTTGTAACGGTATTCTGGGCCCCAACCAAACCATTAATAACGGGATTGCTTTGGCATTGAAAAGAAAAGGCGCGGGAGATATCGCCGTCGTTCTCTTTGGAGACGGCGCGTCCCACCGCGGCGAGTTCCATGAAGCACTCAATTTAGCCTCTATCTGGAAACTGCCTTCCCTTGCCATATGCGTCAACAACGAATACGGCATCAGCGGATGCGTGGACGATGTCTGTTCGGTGGAAGATATATCCGCCAGGGCTGCGGGCTACGGCATTCCGGGCTTAAGCGTTGACGGCAACGACCTGATGGCCGTCTACGAAGCGGTGACGGAAACGGCAAAACACATTCGAGCCGGCAAGGGACCGGCCCTCATTGAGATCAAGGCCACTCGATGGAAAGGGCATTTCGAGGGTGATCCTCAAAATTACCGTACCCCAGAAGAGATGGCGGCAATGAAAAAGAAGGACGGCATTCTCCGTTTTGAAAAAGAACTGCTGGATCAGGGGATCGCCACGGAAGCGGATTTGGAAGACACTCGAAATCGGGCACAGAAAGCCTTGCAGGAAGCCATCGAGTTCGAAGAAAAAAGCGACTATCCGCCATTGGAAGAAATTTACACTGACTTGTATTACGAGGAAGGGAGGGCCGTCTGATGCGGGAAATCACATATCTTGAAGCCATTCGTGAAGCACTGAGGCAGGAGATGAAGCTGGATGAAAAGGTGTTCATCCTGGGAGAAGATGTGGGCGCCTTTGGCGGCTGTTTCGGCGTAACAGCAGGCCTCCTGGAAGAATTCGGGGAAGAAAGGGTCAGGGACACGCCTATCTCGGAATCGGCTATTATGGGCGCGGCACTGGGATCAGCCCTCATGGGATTGCGACCCGTTCCCGAACTCATGTTCATCGATTTCACCCCGGTTTGCATGGATTATCTGACCAACCAGGCGCCAAAAGTACGTTACATGTGCGGCGGACAGGTGGAAAAACTCCCCCTTGTGGTGCGCACCACCTCGGGGGGATGGATTCGCGCTGCGGGTCAGCACTCCCAATCCCTGGAAGGCTGGTTTACCCAGGTGCCCGGCCTGAAAGTGGTGATGCCTGGAACCCCCTATGACGCCAAGGGTCTGTTGACGGCGGCCATGCGGGACAACAACCCGATTCTGTTCATTGAACATAAGGTGCTTTACGGTATGGAAGGACCTGTTCCCGAAGAGGAATATCTGGTGCCTCTGGGCAAAGCCGAAGTGAAAAAAGAAGGGTCGGACATCACCCTCATCAGCTATTCCCTGATGCTTCAAAAAACCCTCGCCGCAGCGGAAGAGTTGGCCGGTGCCGGGATTAATGCCGAGGTCGTTGATCTTAGGACCCTCTCTCCCCTGGACCACGATACCCTGGCCCAATCGGTTCAAAAAACCCACAAGGCCGTGGTGATTCAGGAAGCCTATGAATCGGCGGGAGTGGCCTCACTGGTCATTAAGAGCCTCATGGAAAGTTCATTTGACTATTTGGATGCGCCCATTAAAACGGTTGCCGCTCCAGATACGGTGATCCCGTTCAGTCCGCCTCTGGAGGATGCAATGCTTCCCGACGAAGCCAAAATCGTTCAGGCGGCCAAGGAAATTGCCCAATAACCCTGAACCCAATAACCTTGAATCAGAGGATCTCTTTATGTGCGGCGTGAACCTTTTTTGTCGGTTTTTCGCCGTACATTAGGGCCTCGACAATAAATGAACCTGTAAACAATCGAGTAGAAGGAGGATCAGTAACGTGCCAGTCCATGTCGCCATGCCCAAATGGGGCCTCACAATGAAAGAGGGGAAAATCGTCAGCTGGCTCATCAAGGAAGGTGATCCGGTGCAAAAGGGGCAGGATCTGTTTGAGGTGGAAACGGAAAAAATCACCAACATCGTAGAGGCCCTGGCGGACGGCATACTCTTTCAGATTGTCGTCC